>Ga0315315_10006111_pt1 | contig 11112 bp, 11 predicted proteins | sample M140m3416metaG_FD_203699 | JGI IMG/M metagenome (GOLD analysis project Ga0315315, IMG submission 203699) | Ammonia-oxidizing marine archaeal communities from Monterey Bay, California, United States - M1 40m 3416 | ecosystem: Environmental > Aquatic > Marine > Intertidal zone | place: USA... | reverse complement strand
TGTTACACTTAGAAAAAGGTTTACCATTGAGGAAGGGGAGGGAGACGCAGACTGATAGGCGGGCTATTGACAAGGGGCCACATAAAGTGGCCGTGTGCAATATTTATCGTATAAGCATCCAGAGAGATCATAACAAAAATGTCGAAGCGTAAAGTGGAGGAAGGCGGCTCAGACGAGGAAGAAATTCACTTTGGACGAAAGTCGGGATTGGCGATGGTAACTGTGTATGCATTGCCCTGCCATGACAAATGTTCATGCAACCGCCACAGTCCGGTTGGTCCACGGCCGAGAGTCAATTGCCGTCGACCCCGATAGCCGTGTTCAACCGCGCGACACTGCACGCGTTGGAAAACAAATCACTCGTCCTGTTGGGCATCAATTCGAGGGTTCCGAGTGCGCCGTTGCAGGATTCGGCAAAGGACTCGCCAATCATTTGGGCCGATCTTCAGGAGGACCCTCGGTCTGCAACGCTGTTGGGGGTTGGATACGCCGACGACACCGTCTCCATATTCAATGCAGTGACGGGCGAACGCGTTTGGACTGGGTCCGCAATGGGAACGGCAACCGGCCTTATCGTTCGCGACATGCTGGTGCGCCGGCGCGGAAGAACGTGTGTGTGGTGTTGGGCTGACTGGGCTTAGGTACTGGCAAGCGAGTCTGCGGTTTTTATCGTGTGTTGGGCTCTTACGGGATCGACCCACAAGTCGATTGAGTTGGCGAATCCGGTAATCCTCCGAGCATCGGCAGACCTTTGGCCATGGCTCATGCACCGCAGGTCGTCTGCCGGTACGGGTCGTTCCTGTGCGTCTGCAGTGCGCACGGCACACGGCTGAAGTGCGCCGTCTACGACGTCATGAGCCCAACTCTGGCGTCCAAACAACTTTTTGATGTTCCGCTTCAGACCGGACATCCTCTCAGCATGTGCGCAGACATTATGGCCGACAGGCGAGCTTTCATGCGCATCATCTGCGGGCGAGGGATTGTTGTGTGTCATCCGGGAGGCGTGTCAAACATTGCCGGAGAGTACAGTGCGTTGCGCCCCGCCACACAGCCACAAAAAATGTGCCGACACGCCAATTATTCAGGCGAATGTGGAGTGTTCTACACCGCGGACGGCACTGTAATGCTGCTCGCATCGCTTGCCACCCCGGGGGTCGACGTACTTTCTCTGAGCGGTGCACTCCACGCCACACTTTGGCCTGCCAGGCATGGGGACACTGCTATATGTGTGAAAGCAGTGTCTTCTCATTCGGGCTTCTTCTGTAACGTAAGTGCGCATCTGTTTTCAGAACAAGCGGGTTACTTATTCTCTTTGCAGGGATCCCTACTATCTCAGGTGACTCGAACTAGGCAGTAGAACACACCCCAGCAAAACATGGCCCGAGTCAAACCAACCCCAAAGAAGCGAGAGGAGCAGCGCAAGAAGAGGGAGAATCCGACCAAGAAGAAAGAAAAGAAAGAGAAGACTGTCCAGGCAGACCCCGAGCCCGCCGGTGCCGGAAAGAAACGGCGGCGCGATCGCGACGGGCGCGGACTACTGCGGCAGATAAAAAACGCACAGCGCAGCACTGACACTATGATTCCTCGCAGTGCCATCAAGCGGTTGATTAAGGAGATTGCAAGCGACTGCAGCGTCGGCGGCGGCGTTCGCTTCACGCCAAGCGCAATCAGCGCCATCCAAGTTGCGGCCGAAGATCACCTCGTCTCTGCGTTTCGCGACGGGCAGCATCTGCAGTGTAACATCTCCGATGGATCCAAGACGCTGCGACCTGCAGCATTCAAGGCGGCGTCGCAGCTTATTCCGGGCAACACAATCTCGCTTCCGCCAGCCAAGATTGCCAAACCGGAAATTGTACCGGTTGCGGAGGTTGGACCCGAGACACTGCCAGCCACCGAGGTGTCAACTGGAAATAATAGCGACTAGACGCCATAACGAGTAAATCTCTTTCCGCCGTCATTGCAATGACAACCGCCCCTGGCCTCAAAGAATGCCTTTTTGATGGCAAGACGCAGCAGAGCATCATTTTGCGCTTGATTAATTATTCCAGCGCCAAAGGAATTGTCCAGGCCGAGCCCCTGTACGGAACAATTCAAGCGACTGTGGCAGCATTCAACGAAAAGGGGCACCAAACAAGTCAGAACTTTCTGAAAGACCGTACGCCCTCCCCAGTCGACACACTAAGATTCGATCTTCTGGCGGAGGACATGCAAGTGCCGCTGCAATCGGGAGATGCCGTGTTTCTAACCTGGATTGTAAAACGCCCGCCGCACAGAACCCGCGGCCAGGCTGACCCCGACGTAGGTACTGTGGATCCTCTACGTGTCATCCACCATCAGGGAAGAAGTCATTGCCAACACGCACCCAACTCTGGCAGGTCAGTACTTTGAGTACTTTGACAAACGCATGGCCATGTACGTCACAGGCAAGTTGGTTCGCGCAAACTGGGGTGTGCCACACTCATCTGATGCACCGCAGGCAGCATCGATTACAAAGATCGGACCAACACCGAAATTACAACCGTCGAAGCCCCAACCGCAGTCTCAAAGGAATGGCACCTCTTTGAGCAATACGCGTCACGCCAGCAGTAGTGTGCCGGGATGCGCATTACACGGGATGTCTATTGATAATGGCAGCATCACAGCAACAGATATTTTGGAGTGCACATCCTAACCAACGATTTGGCGCGGACCCGCACCACTTCAAATGAAAGTGCAACAATCAATGTTGTGGTAAGAGAAATCATGGCCAAGACGCACGCTGCTCCGACGTAGCTTTCATTGAACGCGGCCAAGTCACCAAAGAGGATTGCGAGTTTGCTAAAGATCCCGGCAATGGTGTACACGATTTCCGCCTTTTCTGCGGCAATTTCGTACCGAATGACTCCAGCCATGATGACGCCAAACAGACTGTACCCAACAACGTACGACCAGTAGACGAGCCATTCGGTGCCAGATACATTTGATGATTTGTCAATGATCCGCGAAACCACCAGAAACTCGCCGACCTGAAGAGCCGACGCCACCACAAAACTTATGACAATGTTTCTATCACTCCAAGAAAATCCGTTTCGGTTTTCGTTCATGTAATACTCGAGCTGGTACCCCTGTGATTGCTGTGCCACTCCGGCGGCTGCCAGTAAAAAGATTACATTAAATGAAACGTCCGCATCCGACACGTATGCCACCGCAAAGATTCCAAGCGTTGCACTGATGGCGTATTCCGCCCACTTCAGAACTTGCCATTCTGTATAATTCTTATCGTTGTAGCGGCATACGTACACCGCGTGTGCAACGATGGTCACCACTTCCATTGCGCAAAGGATTTGGCCCTGCGTTGTGGCTGCAAACTCGGGAGTAGACGTCATCACAGCAATTAGACTGATAAGGTGGACGACGACGGCTGCACGGTCTGCATACAATCGGGGTTTAACTTCGTCGGAAACCATCGCGCAACGTCTTTGCGTTTTTGCGCGGGGTGTACTTATTTATACGAACGGGGCAGTGAGATCAAGCCGCACTCATGGCAGACCCTTGCACCCGCATGGATGAAACCAACCCAATCTTCAGACTTTCGCTCTCAGAGTTTCGGTCTGAACTCAATCGCAGAGGATACGGCCTCAAAGACACCGAACGCCTCAGAAAAATGAGACGGAAGCTGAAGAACAGGCGCTACAAGCAGGAGGCACGACTCCTCCAATACCCATCGCGCCATCACGCCAATAACCCGCAACACAGGAACGCACGCGCAAGCGGGTCAAGGTGGACGGAGACTCAATTCGATGGTTGCAGTGGCAGTGCAGAGAGATGATGCTATTGAATGTCATCGGAAAAGTAGTGCCACCAGAGATAGTTGTGCTTTTGGTCAAGGGACTGCCCCCGAAACCAAATAAACATTAAGGCGTGCCAAATTTATATTTGCGGCGGCTTGCACTATCTTCACCGCAACGTGGTAATGTGTACAATCACCGCCGCCTGTCTTGGAATTCTGAGTGCTGTAAACGCCCCAACAATGGTTCTGGACGGCCACGACTTTTACGGGAGGCTTGCAATGCCAGATATTCTTCCCACTGCGGCGTGGTGCCCATCCCTTACAGAGTGCGCCGGCGCCATTGAACGAAAACACGGCAGCGTGATGCTGAGATTTGTGGACGAATGCCACATCAATGCGGCGCTGCGTTGGATCCGCGAAGCCCGTGCGCCAGAACGCCGATTTGAGCCGGTGCCCGGGTTCTGGCCCCGGACGCTTTTTGTGGCGACCGATTCGGCCTCCTTTGCGAAAATCGTGGCGGCCGGAAACGACTTTTCCGCTGTGTTGGCGCCGCACCACGACAGTGGCGTTCCGCCGTGTTCATCAACCAAAGAGATTGCACGGCTCCGAGCCCGACTCGTGTGCGACCTGATGATCCTCGATACCGCAATCAACGAACCCGACACGACGCCGGGCCTGAACTTTGATTGGCCGAAGGTTTTACTGCCAACGGGCCCGCCCGATGTCCTCCAACTGGACGGCGGGTCCGGCGAACCACAGTGCATCTACCGTGATTTGTAGTTCGGTAAACGCCACAGCCCGTTGTCTTGAAAGCGCCTCTTTTTGGCATCGTGTCCGACGATATAATTGTTGTGCACCACAACCACCGCCCTCTTCTTGTTGTTGTCCATTAACCTAAAATATTGATCGCCGTTCGGAAATAGGGCGCCCGAAAGGCCAAGGTGCCGAACGCCACCAGTCTGCCGAAGTGCTCGATTGAACACCGGCTGGTTCAGTTGTGGTGTTTTGGCAAGCTGAATGCCCCAACGCTCAATCAGTTGAATTGAACGCTCATTGCTGCGAATTCCCATGAATCCAGTGCAGTAGTACGGCGAGGTGCCTTTGTATGACTGGCCGTCCACCTGCGCCACAATATCGACTCCTTGGGGTATATAGTCCGTTGGATCCGATAGCCACACCGTATCCACATCGGTGTACACCACGTTCTCTCCGGCGCGCAAATGACGCAATATGTGCCCCGCGCGCGTCGAAACCATTTTGTTGTACTCCTTGGTAGAATATGCATGGGCTGCGGTTTGGGTCAGATGCGACCGCTCAACGGTAAGGCCTGTTTTTGTTTGCAATTTTGCGTATGCCACGTCGTCCTCGGCCACAACAACAACCCGGTGCACCGCTTCCAGTCGCCGGAAAAAGGTCCACCAATTCTCAAAAAAATCGTAAAACCCGTCGTTGACTGTAAGAAGAATTGTCCAGTCTGGGCTCGGGCGGAGCTCTGTAAGTTGGTGGAGACCAGGAAACCATCCCGTCACGCTGTCAGGTCGCGAAGGGAACATCTTTCGATTCCGTTTGTATCCGTCTTCTTCGTTGAGATTGAAAAACGGTGTGTTGGGCCCCTGTTTCAAAACTGCGTAGGCCGACAATTGAGATGTACTAAGGACCTTAAAATCAGTCGTCGCCAACAGCCACGCGTCCAACACCGCCGACTTTCCAGTGTTAAATGGAGCGTCTAAGTGCCCATGGTGAATTGGTCTCGTATCGGTGCTCCGTACCACGTCCAACGACTTGATTTTTGCACCAAAATAATTCTTCAGTGCGTCCAAGGTTACCTGCGTATCCGAGGCAACAAAGATAGTCTTAATATTGGGGGTTTTGTCCAAACACCGCTGGATCTGTTGAATGTAGCGCAGTGTTGGCAGAACAAATAGATTTTTTGCGGCGTCAGTTTTCCTGTCAGTAGATCGTATGTGAACGCCCAGTGAGGGCTCTCCGTGCCACGTCCAATAGTCCTCAAATAAGGCGTTCATATTGGAGTCAAGTCGGATGTGGCGTGTCATTGGTGCCAACGACGCCTCGGGGTCGACGAATCCATGATCCCAACCAGCCATTTGGATCCGTTTGGTCGATGAGTCGACAATGCAACTTGAAATTGCCTCAAAGTATTGCGTCCACACGTTATTGGATTTCGGGGCAAGGTACATGGCGTTGGACCATTGCACTTGAATGTTGGTCCCATATTTCGAAAGTGCGGCCAAAACACCCATTAAGTTTGAAAAGAGCCCGGCATCACTATCTGTCACAATATGGGTACACGGCCGTTTGATCGATGCAATCTGTTCGGGTCCCATTTGCGTTCCAGGTGGCGGGCGTGTAACAAGACTCCGACCTGCAGACAGGCCCACGCTTTCAATTGCGTTCGCCAGTCGGTCCGTTGGCACCATCATGCTTCCGCTGTCAAAATCAAAGGTCGAGGGCTCGACTGCGTGGTACTTGAACCCAAGTCCATGCGCGAGACCAAAGTAGCACGGGCGCTCGTTCTTGCCGTCGCGCTTGTACTGCACCAACGGCGTAAACTCAATAATGGTCGTATTTGCAGGAGCAAAGATCATGTTGGCCAGGGCGCCGCCGTGCGGACCAATAATCACCGAGGCAGTGCGAACGCTCTCTCGGTCTTTCCGCCAGTCGTTGCTCGGAAACACAACCCGAAGATCTGGCCATTTTTCGCGAAGCGTGGCCAGCACAGCCGCTTCGTTGGCAACCGAACGCGTCGCCCCTGCCTTTCGAGCCAAATACACCACATCCGAGCCTTGTGCCGTTTTCAAGCCGAGAGAAGGCACAGAGTTTGGTGGCACAAGCCCCATTTTCAAATCGGATCCGACAAAGTGGGGTACGTAGACCACGGGAGCTCGGATGGCATTCTCAAAGACAACAAAGCGCGCCTCTGAAATTGGGCACGCCTCAATCACCAAATTGCGCTGCAGGATGTTCATGACCAATACGCGAACTTGGCGGCGCTCTCGCAGAAACGGACAGACAAAGGCCAGTTTGGGCACCGTGTCAAACACAATGTGTTGGAAATTATTATTCCACACCTGGACCAATGTTAGCAGTGGTCCGTCCAACAAACGCGGGGCTGAAACACCCAAATGCTTCTGTTCCCAGTACCACTTTCCAAATCCATACACACCAGTCTTGTTGCGAACCTGGCCATTCGGCCGAAGAATGGTTGCATCGGCGACGGGTACGATAGAGCATGCAGACGGGGTGTGCCATAGTTCTCCCGCGTACAAAATTGTGAACTGTGGGGCGGGCGGGTAGGTTTGCTGTCGCTCTGACTGCTGTTTTGGTGATGAAAGCCACGCATCGATCTTCGCAGCCCCAGTCTTGACTTCGTTCTCGAGGTGCTGATGTTGGTGGCCGCTTTGAACGTACCGCTGTCCGTGCGCGGTTGTGTGGTGTTTCACCCGCCATCCGGCCAGCTTGAGTGTGCGATCCTTTCCGTACACGTGGGTTATCCAATCGTCGACGTACCAGTTGTCAAAGACGGTGGGGTAGTAGGTCCCAAAAATGTCAATGTGCGTGCGGTGCACCATGTCGTGCGTCAGAATAACAGTGTTTCCCTCGGAAAAATGCGGGCCAATTACGCCCACGTTTGGAGGGCGCATTCCCCTCAGTGCCGCAACGCCCTTGGTCACCCAGCCATTGGTTACAAACTCTGTGTCGTCGTTAATGCGAACCAGATAGTCGGCTCCATTTGCATACGCGTCGTCGGTGAGATTGTTAAAGGGCAACCGGAACCGCCGCGTCTTTGTGTAGAAGTAAAACCGGAGGTTTAGCCACGGGGGATGCTGAAGCGAATTGTGGTGCCGAACCCAGAAAGCGTCGTCGTGATCTGCTCCGATGTGCAGTTCGATTGAGTAGAAAGAACGTTCGTTCTCCGATACCGTGTGTTCAATAGATGGTATCAATAGCTTTTGCAGTGTCGTGTCAGCCAAAGACTTCCACGACGGCCGTGATTTCGTCAGCGTGCAGATTGCTATTGTGGTGCCCGGATGCGGCGCGGTCGTTTCCGTGGACTGCGGACCGTGACCCGCATTGCGCCGGACATTTGCCACAATGCTGGGTTCCAGCCGCGGGGGGGTCTCAGGTGCAGATGTGTGCGCTGCCCCTTTGAGGGTCCTTATGCTGTACATCCACAATGCGACAGCAATCAGAATAAGAATTGCGGCCGACCTGGGTTGTGTACGTCGTCTACACATCTGCCCGAAGTGGATATGCACCACGCAAGAGCTTATAGAAGTATGCCAATTTATGCTCTTATTGTGTACGTACGCCATGAAATAACCAATACACTAGAGAACACCAATGCTCTGTGATGCAAATCTTTCCGTGGCCTGTCGGCCCAGGGTTTCTCTAATTTCAAGTGTGCGTTGCCACCACGAGTCTTGCAATTGCATGTAGCGAGTGGCAAGTGTTCGGACAAAATTGGTGAGTGCACACCATGGGCTTTCCTCGTCTTTGCCAAACAACTCCTGGAACCTCTGCATATTGGAAATCAATGAAGCCGAGCGCCCGGCCGGAGGTGTTTCTTCCCACTCCTTAAACATTCTTTTCAGCGTTTCGGACAGGAGAGGTTTGTGTTCATCTTGGTTGAGCAGCGACTCCTCGAGGTAGAATGTGGACCATGTCTGGCACCACCCACCAATAAGCTCGTCCACGCAGTCGTTCGCGCTTGCATTCTTGGCAGCCAGAGATTGAAGCCCAGTAAGATTGGGCTCCCACATCTTGACATGATTGGGATCCCTTAAATCTGCCAGGCAAATGTGGCCACCATCGACGGACTTCATGGTAACTCGCAAAAGATTGGTGTGGCGTCTCATGTTTGAGGCGCACGCAGCCCAGACTTGATAGATTTCGCGTTCTGTGTCTGTGCCAACATCCCGTTTGAACTTATTCACCACAACTTGTACATTAGACCTGAGAGCCTCAAATTTTGAAAATGCAGGCACGCTGCCCAACCCTAGCGGGCGACGATCATCGTCCCTTGTTTGACCATAGGTCATGTCCAAAAATGCGTCTCTGATCCATAAAGGCAATCCATTGTCTTCGAATTTGTTGTACGCGTCTTTCTTATTGAAGTTGTATCGCATTGCTTCAAATGTTTCGCCACTTTCGTCCAGATAGTCACGGCCATCAAATGACGAAATCTCTTCCCTTGAGAGGTCTCGATACGCTCTGGCAGATTTTAGCAGGGTAAAGTCATTGTCATTCGGTTCAACAGCGGTTCGTCCCAGCGCCGAGGCTATCGTCTCTGGCACCCATTTCATGAGACACACAATCATTGCGTTGTTGTCACTCGTCGTTGTTGTGTATTCCCTGCATGCCACGATTCCAACAGAGTCCGCGGGCTCTCCTTCATCCAACTTGGCAATCAGAGTGCCTTTTACGCACGCGCTAGGATCACGATCGCCAGTGTCAACTTGCGGAATCATCCGTGAAAGCAACTCTTCAAAATTTGGATCGGTGACGGATGGTTGGAGCAAATCCTTTATGTCTTCCGGGTCTGCATTTTCCGAAGCAATTTCATATCGACGCACCATCATCTTTCCGGATTTCATAGTCGGTCTCATATCAGCCATTTATTGTTGCGCACAAAACATAAATACTCTCTACTTCTTGTAATGGAACTTCTGTATATTAATTCGCACCTAACAATTGAACACACCAGTACCACCCATGATGTGGAGCCGCCGGTACAAGAAATCAATCAACTGCAAACACCCACGAGGGTTTTCGCAGAAAGCACACTGCGCCGGCAAAAAAAAGCGTACAAAGTAGTGCTGCGTTTCTGGGGACCGCTGCGCCCATAATTGATTGTATCGAGGAAACGCACCGCACATTCTAGACGCGGGCGCCGGAAGAAGCTGCTGTGGGGCCGGCCAGCATGATAATGGAAGCTGCGTCGGATGATGGAGAATTGGCGGAACTGCTTAGGCCAACGGTGTACCTGCACATCAAAAACGTAGCAGACGGAATCTGCCAGGATTCGAGCCGGGCATCGGTGGAAACAGCGATGAAGGAACTGCGGGCAATTGTGCTGGGGATTCGCATCATCGAAGAACTTGAAGACAGTATTCTCGAATATGTTGCACCGAATCTGGAACAATGGACGCTTCAATTGCATCCGCAGCCAGACCAGTACATTGCTTCCGAACTTGCTCGTCCATTTTCCCTCAACAGCTGGCTCGGTGCATTTCACGACATGCAAACTGGGGGATAAAATCGCCCGACCCTATATAGACGGCGTGCGTGCAATTAAAATGGCCGACAGCGATCCTCTGCGGAGTTGGGCTTTTGCTTCTACCGCACACATGCGCGTGGGCGGAGTTACCGCGACTATTTTATTGGCAGCAATTTTTATAAGTATTCAGCTGAGTTGTGGAATGTTTAACAGGATGCAAATGTACTCCGCAGAGCGGTTTGGGCCAAAGATTGAGGTTTGGATGGCCACCTGCGTGTATCCAAGTTGGATCTAACCAACACAGGTCGTTATCAAAAATTATTACGAGGCTCGCAAATCCAACATTCCGCGGATCGTAAACAACTTCTGTGGATTTCCACAGGTGCAGACAATCACAGTCCTTTACGAAAACACGTCTGTTGTGCCCGTCCTTAATTTGTGCGAAAAGGCCGTCTACAGAAAATCGGGAAGATCCATTTTCGAGCGGTACAATGATTGCTACGATAATATGAATTACGTTCTGACAAACGACGACGATATTCTGATTCCAGAGTCAAGTGTACACAGCATGATTTCGAGTGCAAAGATTAACCCAAACAGTATTGTCGGTTCGTTTGGCAGGCGAGGGGATCCAAACTCCAAAACGCCGTACTCCAATCCATTTGGCGGATTTGGCGAGAATATGGTACTTAGCGGAGCTGCGCTGTACCCGTGTCGGTTTCTGAATGGGTATCGGTCTTTTATTCGCCAATGGAACGAGACTAGTCTGGAACACTGCGATGACATTATTTTCAATCGGTGGATCAAATTTAAGTACGGAGCAAGCCATGTGGTCACTCCAAGATGGTCCCTGAATCCAATTGAATATCTTGGGGACAGTTCGGGCGGGCTTCACGGATCCAACAACGACTGGGACGCAGTCAGAAATGACTGTGTGCGTTGGGCGTGGAAGAACGTAAACGCTAGTTCAATTGAATAATGGATCCGCCCCATAGTCGGCACGATGTGCAGCCCGGATGTTATCGTACGCGAGGCCGAGTGCTGTAGTGCAGTTTCTGGCCGGATGGCCGAATCAAAAGGCAACAAGGGCCGGGTGACATGTGTT
>Ga0315315_10006110_pt1 | contig 11113 bp, 10 predicted proteins | sample M140m3416metaG_FD_203699 | JGI IMG/M metagenome (GOLD analysis project Ga0315315, IMG submission 203699) | Ammonia-oxidizing marine archaeal communities from Monterey Bay, California, United States - M1 40m 3416 | ecosystem: Environmental > Aquatic > Marine > Intertidal zone | place: USA... | reverse complement strand
CGTGTCGAAAAATGGCGACTAGCTATGGCGATAGTGCGAACCTCAGAGCTCCGACCTGACCTCCTGGAACGTCGTGGAGTCTCTAAAGAAGAGTTGGCGGTGCTTGACGAGTTCGAGATAAGCATCCACGACCGCTTCGTTTCGGAGTAACAGGCCGCTAGCATGATGGTTCGTTCTCATTGCGATACCTGGAGTTATTGCCTGAGGGTGAATCGCAGTACCACCCCTTCGTCGTTCCTACATTAGGGAACCCCACACTAGGAGCAAGTGCGCTATGCACAGCACCGATATCGTTGATCAAGCCCAACTAAGAACTGACCATCCTGCATTCGGTCCGGGCGACACGGTGAAAGTCCATGTTCGAGTAGTCGAAGGCAACCGTGAAAGAACACAGCTGTTTGAGGGCTATGTAATAGCTCGCAAGGGATCTGGAATTAGAGAATCTTTCACTGTTCGCAAACTGAGCTTTGGTGTTGGAGTCGAACGAACATTCCCACTGCACGCGCCAACGGTTGCCAAGATAGAACGTGTCGCAGTCGGTGACGTTCGTCGGTCGAAGCTGTATTACTTACGCGATCGCATTGGCAAAGCAGCTCGAGTCAAGGAAAAGCGTTACTAATTCCGCTCTGTGTCTCTAAAAAGTTTAGCCCCGAGGCATCCGTCGATGGCGAGCCTGCCAGCAGCCGTAATGCCAGTGGCGTCTTAGATCTGGTGCGTCTAACGGGACTGCAACCATATGGCCTAAACCAGGTGGAATGTCCCGGTTGCAACCTGGGCATAGATAAGTTTTCGTCGCCTGGTAGGGCTGAATTCGTCGAACCTCATAACCATCCTCAGGCACTAAATCAAACACTCAGACTCCTATCCCCAAAGACCCCAAAAAACAAGACCGACAGCAATGAGAGATGCGCTCACTACGAGTAGATAGTCCAAAGGCGTGGCGTTGTGTTTGCGATACGGGTTGTAACCCATATGGGCAGTATGCACCTATAAATCGCCCAATTCGTTGAAATCACTAGCTACAGCGAAGCAAGTTTCTTTTTCTGGCCCCAAACGGAGTTTTGGGGAGCGTGGTCTATGTCAGGAGATAAACCGTTGAACGTCGCGTCTGTCGGTACCGTTCAATGTGTGCGTCCCGACCCTTGGAATGTTGATGAGTTTCTTCGTTTCTTAGTCGCTGTGTCACCGGCAACGCTTAAAGCCTATAAACAGGACATAAATGAGTTCATTCGGTGGAGTGAAGAAAACGGCTTTAGCGCCCCCGAGGCTATTACCCGAAATGACGTTGATAGCTGGATAGCCAATATGCAGAAGAATGGCCGCGCACAGAAAACAATGGCTCGGAGAATCTCAGCTCTTCGGAGGTACTACCAGTGGCTAATGACGAAGAAAGTGATTCATAAGGACCCAACAGTAAAGGTGCGGACCCCCAAAGGACCTCAGCGTCTTCCGCGCCCTTTGCAGCGTTCGGAAATTGATCAGCTATTCGATGAAGCGACACCACAGAATGCTCTTGAACTTCGCGACCGGCTAGTCGTTGAACTCCTTTACGGCTCAGGTCTTCGCGTAGCAGAACTTTGTGGCCTCCAAGAAGAGAGTGTGGACCTGACAAAGCAGTCGATCGAAGTTATAGGTAAAGGCTCCAAGCTCAGGACAGTCCCAGTTACCGCATACACGTCTGACCTTCTTAAGTTGTGGATTCCGAAAGGAAGTCAGGCTTTTGATGATGTGTATACGTCTAGCGGGCGAAGCTCGAGCGCGCTTTTGGTCAATAGGCGAGGAAACGGAATCGGACGGAGCGATGTAAGGCGGATCTTGCACCGTTTGCTGCGGTCAAAAGGTATGACGGAAAGGTCACCTCATGCTCTTCGTCATACCTATGCCACTCACTTACTCGACGGAGGAGCTGACCTAAGGGCGGTTCAGGAGCTGCTTGGTCACGCTGACTTGACGACAACTCAGATTTATACGCATGTGAGCCGAGAACAGTTAAGAGAGACACATCGGAAACACCACCCTCGCGGCTAGTGCTTAATCCGTGCTGATCTCGACGACCGGTTTAGTTGCAGCCTCGCTAGACTTCACGGTCGGGCTCACCTTGGGTCCGATATCACTCACAGCTGAGACGACCTCACGGTCACCGTGGCATCACGGTGTCGATTTCAGTGCAGCAATCTAACCGTGGGGGGAGAAACCATGGCTGCAGTCGTAACCATGTCAGATTTGCTCAAAGCGGGCGTTCACTTCGGCCATCAGACTCGACGATGGAACCCCAAGATGGATCGCTACCTTTGGGGCGAACGCAACGGGATTTACATTATTGATCTTGAACAAACCATTGGTTTGTTGGACAGTGCCTACACATACGTTCGCGACACCGTCGCAAAAGGTGGAACGATTCTGTTTGTCGGTACAAAGAAACAGGCTCAAGATCCAATCGAGACCTACGCAAAAACCTCGGGTATGCCATACGTGAACCAAAGATGGCTTGGAGGCATGCTTACGAATTTCAGAACTATTCGAGGTCGTGTCGACAAAATGCTGGAATACGAGCGGATGCAAGCTGCTGGCGACTTCGAAAACATGCCGAAGAAAGAAGCGTTGCTTCTCACTCGAGAGCTAACCAAACTGCAACGTAATCTCGATGGATTGCGGCACATGGATAAGTTGCCTCAAGCAGTCTTCGTGCTGGATACACCTAAAGAACATATAGCTGTTGCTGAAGCGAACCGCCTCAAACTTCCCGTTGTGGCAGTGGCCGATTCCAATAGTGACCCCGACCTAATTGATTATGTAATCCCAGGAAACGATGATGCGATCCGAAGTACGGACTTGCTGACCCGAGTTATATCCGATGCAGTTCGTGAGGGTCGCTATATAGCTGAAAGTAAAGGCGTCGTTGCGAGTGCTTCGGGAGAACGCTCTCCTGAACAAGAAGCTCGAGTTTCGGTTGAGCAAGCTGAAGCTGCACAAAAAGCGCTTGCCGAGGCTGCTGCGCGAGAGGCACGAAGTGCAGCTGAGCAGGCAGCTCAAGCCACCCCGGTTGTAGACCCCCCAGCGGAGATGGCTTCCGAACCAGAGGCACAGGTTGCCGAAGAAACAACAACTGAGGTCTCGTCCGAAACGACCGAGGAACACTAGTCCCCTAATACCGATTTAAAGAGGTGCACAAGAGCTAATGGCAGACTTCACCGCCAAAGACGTTCAAGCTCTTCGTCAATCCACCGGTGCTGGCATGATGGATGCCAAGAAAGCATTGGTTGAAAATGATGGAGATCCCGAAGCCGCAGCCCAATGGTTGAGAGAAAAAGGGATAGCGAAGAGTGCTAGCCGTTCTGATAGAGAAAATAGTGAGGGAATTGTTGTAGCAAGAGTTGAAGGTTCCACCGCTGCCATTGTCGAGTTGAAGTGCGAGACAGATTTCGTGGCCAAATCAGAGCAATTCGGAGAAATGGCAGACAACATTCTGGCAGCGGTCCTAGCTCGGGGAGAAGACGCCGTATCCGAGAGTGCGACTGACCTCGAGAACATGAAAATAACTCTGAAAGAGAACATCGATTTAGGTCGGGTAATCAGATACGAAGCAAGCCCCGGTGCCGCACTTGATGCATACGTTCACCAGCAAAACGGACGTGGTGTCAATGCCGTGCTGATTGAAATTGATAATGGGGACCCGGAAATAGCGCATGATGTCGCGTTACACATTGCGAGTAGCCGACCAAAGTATTTGACGAGAGACGATGTTCCATCAGAGGCAGTTGCTGCCGAGCGCGAAACTCTTGAGAACATAACCCGCAATGAAGGCAAACCAGAGCAGGCGATAGAAAAGATTGTGGATGGTCGGATGGACGGGTTCTTCCGGGATTCAGCGCTTTTAGAACAAAAATTTGTGAAGGACGAGAAAATCCCCATTTCGGATCTTCTAGCGGGATCAACGATTACCCGATTCGTTCAGGTGGAGATAGGTAACTGACGTGACAGATCAGGCTCGCCGGTGGGATGGTGATTGTCCTTGGAAACGGGTCATTCTGAAACTTTCCGGTGAAGCGTTAGCCGATCCGACGGGCGAAAACATCAGTGGTGAGGTGCTTCAGAATTTAGCGTCGGAGATTGCTTCAGTTCGCGAAGCCCATGCAGTAGATATCGCTATCGTCGTGGGTGGTGGAAATATTTGGAGAGGCATGTCTGGCTCCGTTGGAGGGATGGACAGAGCCCAATCTGACCACATGGGCATGTTGGCGACGGTCATTAATGCCATAGCTCTCCAGGATGCGCTTGAAAGGGCTGAGGTACCTACCCGAGTCATGACTGCGATTGGCATGGCGCAGGTTGCTGAGCCTTATATCCGACGTCGGGCAGTGCGTCACCTAGAAAAGGGTCGGGTCGTCATTTTCGCTGCCGGAACAGGAAATCCATTTTTTACGACAGACACTGCAGCTGCCCTTAGAGCAGCTGAAATAGACGCGGACGCGGTTCTCAAGGGAACCCACTCCGGAGTTGATGGTGTTTATACTGCTGATCCCAATAGCGACCCAGATGCAGAACTGCTCGATAACGTTTCTTTCCTTGATGTCCTTTCTAAAGAGTTGGCTGTGATGGATAGCGCAGCGATCGCAGTATGTAAGGACAATAAGACTCCGATAGTGGTTTTCGATTTGATGACGCGTGGAAATTTCGAGTCCATACTCGGTGGGGCTGCGATCGGTACGCTAGTCAAGTGAACGAGTTCGCAGAAGAAGTATGTGTTGATGCAAGGCACCGTATGGAGCGAGCTGTTGAGCACGCCCAAAATGAATATGCAACTGTGCGAACAGGTCGTGCAACACCAGCACTCGTCGAAAAACTAAAGGTCGTTTACTACGGCGCAGATGTCCCTCTGCAACAGCTAGCAAGTTTCTCGGTTCCCGAAGCACGTGTTTTAGTCGTGCAACCTTTTGATCGGGGCTCGATCGAAGGCATATCCAAAGCCTTGATGGAGTCCGATTTAGGTATTAACCCCAGTAGCGATGGAGAAGTTATTCGCTTGGTTTTTCCTCCTTTGACCGAAGAAAGGCGACAAGATCTGGTACGAGTGGTCAAACAGATGGCTGAAGATGGCCGCGTAGCGGTCCGAAACCTTCGGCGTTCAGCCCGCCAGGATTTAGATGCACTCGAGAAAGACAAAGAAATTTCTTCAGATGATAAAGAACGGTTCACCAAGGACCTTGACAGCTATACCCAAAAAGCAGTTGATGAAATTGATCGGGCCCTCGCTGCTAAAGAGCAGGAGTTGCTTGAAGTCTGAAGCAAAGGTTGTGGATAGATATGCCTGATACCGATGATGGCGAAATTGAACCTGGGCGTCGCAAAGAAATTGAAGATGGAGACGACACAGGCCCTTTGCTCTCCTTTGATTTTGATGAGTCTCCCATGCCTCACTGGTCAGAACCAGGTTCGGGGGAGCGACCGGATGGGGGTGAACGGCCTGATCCACCAGAGCGTGAAGACTCACCGCTGAGTGGATCGCGTCTGTTCCCTCAACTACCAGATGATCCGCACCTAGTTGATACTTCTGATACAGGGTTGATGGATGCTGTCAGATCGGACACCATCCCTACAGTCTCGCCAGCAATGCAAGATAGTCAGATTAGTTCTGAATATGGCGAAATCGAGGATCAGAATACCGAGGCTGACGAAGAGCGAATTGCTAGCCAAGCCTCTGATGATGGTGATTTTTTTCACCCTCAAGTCCCGACCGATGAGTTATTTGGCGAGACGCTTTTTGATGACAGCGACAGTTTTGATGAAGCGATCTTTGATGATTCACCGATTATTGGTCGAGCGGGAGCCGGGGAAGGCGGGTCGCCAACATATGACACAGGGCCAATCGGCGAAATTGTGGACGAGGCGAGCAGGGAAGACGGTGAAGCGGTTGAGGCCGATTCCGAGCAAGCTCTGAGCGAAGTTGTAGATGATGAGCGAACTCACAGTGCAGCTGAGCCAAGCGACGATGAGCGGATCTCTGATGAAAGAACCGCCGTAGATGAGCCGGACGTCAAGGTTGAATCTATCTTCGAAGACGAGCCTACGGCTGAGTTGATCTTGGAAGAAGAAGAAGAAGAAGAGGTAGCTCTCGCTGAAGTGGCTGGGGACGAAAAGAGTTCTTCACCTGAGGATGACGACGGTCTCGAGTCTGATGTCGACGGCGAACTACATTCTGAGTCTGAACGGCCGGCACGACGAGTCATTAAGCTTTTTGACACGCCACCAAGTCAGCGAATAATGCAGGCTTCCGTGCAGGTTGAACCTACTGACAACGAACAAGGGAGTGGCGAGCATGAGGATTCCGACTGGAACGAATTCGGCGGACCAGCCCCCCATTGGCGCGAAGGTCGCCGAGATTACGAGGAGCCATCCAAAGTGAATGAAGAAGACCGAACTGTGACGCACGGTTCTGCAAGTGGCCAAGATTCGGCTGGATCCTCTGAACCCACGGGACGCAATCTTCCAGCGGCGATTGGAGTGGGGTTGGCGTTGGCGGCAGCGTTCTTTGGGCTACTAAAAGTGGGCCCATGGGCCATCCTCATCATGGTCTTGGCGGCGCTGGGATTTGCCGCTCTTGAGTTCTTTACCTCAGCGCAAAACTTGGGTTATAGGCCGGCGACTCTTCTCGGCCTCGCTGCCGTCGTCGGATTATCGTTGGGGGCGTATCACAGAGGCTTCGAGGCGTATCCAGTGGTGTTTGCTTTGCTGGTCATCACCGGTATGTGTTGGTTTTTGTTCGATGTTGAGTCTCAGCATGTAACTGCAAACTTTGCAGTTACTTTGCTGGGGTTTGCATGGGTCGGTGGTTTGGGTTCCTTCGCAGCACTGATTCTGGCTCGACCGAACGGTGACGCTATTTTGATTGGAGCAGTCATAGGTACCATTGCGTATGACGTAGGTGGTTATGCCATAGGTAGCACTACAGGTCAGTCAAAGATCGCTCCCCGTGTTAGCCCAAACAAAACCTATGAGGGTTTGCTGGGCGGGATGATGTTATCGGTGGTCATAACAACACTTGTCCTCAACAGATTCCCTGGAATACATCCTTGGTCTGTTTCAATGATGGACTGTTTCTGGCTTGGTTTAGCTATTGCTTTGGTGGCGCCAGTTGGAGATTTAGCTCAGTCAATGATTAAGCGCGATATGGGTGTCAAAGACATGGGAAGCCTGCTGCCGGGACATGGAGGCGTGTTCGACCGGTTTGATGCGTTGTTGTTTGTACTACCTACTGCTTATTTCGTCGCCGACCTCGTGCTTACTTGAGGGGTACCTAAGTGACGACGGTTGCGATCCTTGGAGCCACCGGATCTATTGGTTCTCAAACGATTGACGTAGTGAGAGCTGAACCCGAACGTTTCCGAATAACAGCGTTAGCTGCCTGGTCTTCCATTGATTCCCTTGCTTCCCTTGCGAGAGAGTTCAAGCCGGAGGTGGTAGCCATCGGAAACCCTGGCTTAGCTGATCAGCTAAGAGGGGAAGTCCCGGAAGGTACTGAAGTCCTTATAGGAGCGGAGGGCTATGAAGAGTTGGCGACGCGAGCAGAGGTAGTTGTCAACGGCATCGTGGGGTTCGCTGGATTGGGAGTGACTCTGGCAGCTTTAAGTTCCGGTAGGCGCCTGGCTCTAGCCAATAAGGAGAGTTTGATTGCAGCGGGGCCTTTAGTTCAGCCGCTTCGCTCAACTCCAGGAGCCGAATTGATTCCTGTGGACAGTGAGCACTGCGCTATTCACCAGTGTCTTCGGTCTAGCGACCACGAAGGGCAAGCCCGTTACCTCCATCAACTAGTTCTTACCGCAAGTGGAGGCCCATTTAGAGGCTGGGGTTCGGATGAACTGCAAGAGGTCACGATTGAGGAGGCCCTTGCTCACCCGACATGGGCCATGGGTCCTAAAATCACTGTCGATTCCTCAACCTTGATGAACAAAGGCCTTGAGGTTATAGAAGCCCACGAACTTTTTGGAGTTGACTATAAAAAGATTGAAGTTGTTGTTCATCCAGAGTCCATCGTTCATTCGATGGCTACCTTCACCGATGGCGCAACTATTGCTCAATTGTCAGAACCGGATATGAGATTGCCTATTGCATATGCGCTTGCATATCCCGAAAGGGTTGATACCTCCTTCGGAGGTATCAACTGGGGGACAAGTAAATCGCTTCACTTTGAGCCGCCAGACAGAAACAATTTTCCTTGCCTTGACTTGGCGTACTCAGCTGGCGAAACAGGCGACACAGCACCTGCGTGGATGAATGGCGCTAACGAAGCCGCCGTAGATGCATTCCTGAAGGGACGTATTTCCTGGCCTGAAATCGCAAGTTCGATCGAAAGTGCTTTAAACCAGTATGACGGAGCGGTGGCTGAGTCGGTTGAAGCAGTAGTGAGGGCGGACCTTCGAGGGCGGGAGTGCGTGGAGACGTACCTTTCTGGTGGTGCGCGCTGATGAGTGACTCTTCGGAAACGCAGGTGAATACCCGAGTTCGGGGAATACTAGGGTTCGGATTGGTAGCCGTTTCGCTGGTGTTGTTGGGTCTCGTGTCGCAATCCATGTTGGTAGTGACCCTGGTGATTGTGTTTGTGGTTTTTGTGCATGAGCTTGGCCACTTCGTGGCAGCGCGCTTAACCGGTATGAAAGCTACGGAATTTTTTCTTGGGTTTGGGCCGCGGCTGTTCAGCTTTCGAAGGGGTGAAACAGAGTTCGGTGTCAAGCCGATACTTGCTGGGGCTTACGTCAAATTGGTTGGGATGACAAACCTTGATGAAGTAGGCGTCGAGGATGAAGCACGAACCTATAGGCAGCAGAGCTATCCAAAACGTCTGTTAGTGGCGTCGGCTGGTTCTTTGATGCATTTCTTGATGGCGCTTATAGGGCTCCTAGTTCTTTTTTCTTTTCTAGGTGACCCTGTAGCCGAGGAGGGATCTTGGGAGGTAGCAAGTGTTCTTGAACAGGAGAATCTGGCTGAACAAAGCGCCGCAGCGCGTGCTGGAATCCAAATGGGAGATCGGATTCTCTTCGTTGAAGGCCAATCCACTGCTGCTTGGGAGGATCTAGTAGAAAATATTCGAAACCGGCCGAACGAAACGGTCCAGTTGGAGATTATGCGTGGCGACACGAAATTATCCTTAGTGACGACCTTGGGAGTTGATCCGGACGGGTATGGACTGTTAGGCGTTAGAGGCCAGCAGGCCACGAAGCTAGTGAAACATGGCCCACTGCAGGCCATGGGCCAAAGTGGAGCGGAGTTCGTCGAGATGGTCGGGCAATCCATCCGTGGTATTTGGACGATTGTTGCAAATCTTGGTGAGGTTGCAGACAGAATCATTTCAGCCCCCAATGATCCGAGCGCTAATGACAACCTCGAGACTCGACCAGTTTCGCTTGTTGGGGCGGTTCAGATTGGGGCTAGTGACCGGCTTAGTGGCTCGGAACGGATGCAGCTATTTGTTGCATTCAATGTGTTTATTGGGGTGTTTAATTTGCTGCCGTTCTTGCCGCTGGACGGCGGTCACATAGCAATAGCGACATATGAGCGTATTCGAGAAGGTAGAACAGGCCGGCGATACATAATTGATACGGCCCGTTTGCTGCCGGTCACTTATGCCGTTGTGGCCTTCCTTGCTTTCTTTGGATTGGGAGCTATTTATTTAGATATAGCGAACCCTCTCGGATTTTGAGTGAGTGTCTTAGCAGGGAATCTACGTTCGAACTGACAGACTGTTAATGATGTTTGAACGTCGAGTGACCCGAAGCGTGAATGTCGGAGGAGTGCAAGTAGGAGCTGGCGCTCCAATAAGCGTTCAATCGATGACTACGACTAAGACGGCTGATGTCGAAGGTACCCTCGAACAGATTTATGCTTTAGCCAGTTCAGGTGCTGAAATTGTTCGCTGTACCTGTAATGAGGTGGAAGCCGCTGAAGGTTTAGCTCGAATTGTGCCCCGTTCGCCTGTCCCGATCGTGGCCGATATCCACTTTCAGTATCGTTTGGCGTTGGCAGCTTTGGACGCAGGAGTTGCATGTTTGCGTCTTAATCCTGGAAACATCCGCAAAGAGCAACATATAAAAGCTGTTGCATCTGAAGCTCGCGACCGTAGCGTGCCGATTCGAATCGGTGTGAACGCTGGATCCCTCGACCCGGATATTGAAGAAAAGTATGGAATGACTGCCGCCGCACTGGTTGAGTCGGCGAAACGAGAATTGAATTACTTTGAAGACGTCGGATTTGAAGATGTAAAGATCTCTGTTAAGGCCAGCGACGTCCGGCTCATGGTTGATGCTTATCGGTTGTTAGCTGATGCGGTTGACTTTCCTTTGCACCTCGGAGTAACTGAAGCTGGGCCGCCACCCGGCGGGATCTTGAAAGCCACGGCGGGTATAGCGACGCTGCTGAATGAGGGTATTGGCGACACAATTCGGTACAGCCTGACAGCTGACCCTGTCGAGGAAGCCAAAGCAGGACGTCAGTTGTTGGAAGCTCTTGGCCTACGCGAACGGAGTTCATTGGATTTGATCGCTTGCCCTTCATGCGGCAGGGCAGAAGTTGATGTCATCTCAATAGCGGCCATGGCGCAAGAAGCTCTCTCTGAGCTTGACTTGCCAATTCAGGTTGCAGTCATGGGCTGTGTCGTCAACGGTCCAGGCGAGGCCAAAGGGGCGGATCTTGGTATAGCGGCGGGTCGCCAAAGAGGACATCTTTTCGTTCGCGGTCAAGTTGTCAAGGTTGTTCCAGAAACTCAGATGGTTGATTCATTAGTCGAATGGGCCCAGAAGATTGCCTCTGACGGAGTTGAGGGAGCGCTGGCTGCAGCAGATAAGTCGGCGGAAGCGGAAGCGGAAGCAGACCGCGCAGCCTTATTGGAAGAGCAAGGTGAGGACGCGAACCAGTCGGATGCCATCGTTGAGTTGATCCGGAAGCGTTAGGACAGTGACGTGGGCTGGCAAGCCCAAGTTGGTTAGTGCTCTCAGACTGGTACCATAACGGTGACAGGTCAGCTTTTTTTGCTGGACGTGGGCGTAGCCCACGTCCTTTTTCTTGGTCCAAAAGAATCTCAAACTCTCGGATAAGGCGAAATGGAGGGGTGATGAACACAGAG
>Ga0315315_10006109_pt1 | contig 11114 bp, 6 predicted proteins | sample M140m3416metaG_FD_203699 | JGI IMG/M metagenome (GOLD analysis project Ga0315315, IMG submission 203699) | Ammonia-oxidizing marine archaeal communities from Monterey Bay, California, United States - M1 40m 3416 | ecosystem: Environmental > Aquatic > Marine > Intertidal zone | place: USA... | reverse complement strand
ACTCATTTTGAGGGGCGAAAAACTCACCCAAACCTCCAGGAAAATAAGGGGAACCAGTTATACTCTCCATGATTTCCGCAGCTGCTCTTGAATACGTTGAATGTCCTGAAACAAATCCAGCAAAAGGTGGGGTAACAAATGTAGGTCTCTGGTAAGGCCACCAATGCTCACCTAGAATCCATCCAACACCAGCAAGATCAACTAAAGGATCATTTATGTATTCGTGACCTTTCCAGGTAAATAATTTAATTTTTCCAAGGTGTTCATATGCCACGCCAGCCAAAGGATCTAAGGAATCAACGAGTTCAATAAAATTCGAGAGAAGTGGTATTCCATGTGGGTCATAACTCGGTAGTAGTGAGTCTGAGCTTTGTCCTTTTCCTGCCATATAACGAATAGAGGATACTGGGCGAATGTAATCGTAATACCCTTTTAAGCTCCATGCACTTATGGCCGCGTCATGCATGGCTCCGCCCAATGCGAGATGTGCCTTAACATCGTATTCGAGTTTATCGAGCTGAGGACCTAAACCTTTCCATTTCCATTCAAAGGTAGGTTGATCACTCACGTAGTGATAAATTTCAAACCAATGACCCGGTGGAGTTTCTGAATCTATTCCATCTGCCCAAAATTCTGCAAGTACTCGAGCATAATCAGCTCGAGCAACAATTTGGGGTGCATAGGGCTGAGCTGTAATAGGATTCAGAGCGTACCCTGTAGATGGGTCTCCTCCATCTAATAAATTATAAAATGAGCTGTACTCACTTGAATCGGAAGGATACCATGTATTATTGCCAATTGATCCTGGGGAAATATCCCAAGTTACCCCATCAGACGGGTCAAGATGTGATTGCCATATACTTACTAAGGAGTGGTTCCATTTGTAAAAGGAATCCCAGGACGAGGAATCGTTTGGATTCAGAAAAGCGGGATGCACAGTATCAAAATAGACATTAAAGTCTTGTCCATCCCTGCTAAGTGTATGGTACATATCAGGACTCAATGCAAAAGGGTCAACATTGCCCCATTCAGGTGAGATAAACGGAATGGTATTTTGAACATTATTTCCAGATTGGTCAATTGCGGAATCTAAAGTGAGACTCTGCCACCTATTAGGATCGATAATATCAGGATTTCCAGGATCATCCATTACAAGTGGTGGATTTATTGGGGTATAATACGTGTTTTCATAATTAAGTAGTTCATTTGACCCATCAACGTAGCCATAATTTATGATCTCCTGAGCTAAATAATTCCCGAATTCAGCGGGACCTCCATTTAGGTAATCGGTACTTAAATTATTGGTATTGTATCCATGCTGTGCCATATAATTATACATCAAATTGTAGGTGTGGAAATAATCTGGAGAATTTTGATACCGAGACTTTATAAAAGAATATGAGGCATACGCTATGGTTTCATTACGAGCACTTTCAATATCTAAAGGAATATTGATACCTAAAAAATTACAAGAATATCCGTGAGTTGTTTTACCTAAAAAGTAAGTGTCCCGTTGGGGTTCATAAGCTGCCCAAGCATCATATGAAATAATAGAATGATGGAACAAATTTCTCGCATGTACGGTGGGTCGGGCAAAATCATTGCGTATGGCTTCAAGTAATATTTCGTTCCAGTCGTGTGCAACGGAATGCTGGGCAATGCCGAATTCAGCAGTAAAAAAGAGGCAGCAAAACAGAAGTCCTGTTTTGAACCGTAGTAAGAATAGTTTCATAGTTTAGCATCATCAATATAAGAATAATATTTTAAACTCCTATAAATGAGCAAGTAAGAGTATTGATGATTGTATGGAAACCTTTATCTAGAAAATAATTTTTGTAACAAAACCTGATGCAAGTGTTTATGTACTGTTGATAATTCCAGCCCAATGATTAATGAATATGTATCTTGTTTCAGTTTACAGTCTGATTATAAAAGCTTCATACTAACGATGAATGATGCTTCTGTTTCATTGGGTTATCTTATGCATTTCAAGCATTTTGATATATCCAGACTGGAGCTTTTTTATAAGAAAAACACTGGCAGTAGACAAAGAAGTGGAACCCAATATCCTGTGAGGAGGATGAGGAAAAAAATAAACAGAACTGGTGACCTCCTTCATTATCTTTCGAGGCATCAATATGACATTATCCTGTATGACATAAAGTTTAGTAATGGTTGGCGAATAAAAATGACATCAAACTCTTTTGTGACTATTTATACAAATACCCAAAATCAAAGAAATGAAATATTTGATGTTATAATAGGTGGCTTTGGTTTCGATAAAATACCGTTAAACGCTAAATTACTAAACCTCACGTATGTCTTAAATTATGATCGACCACCAACCACACTAGGCATTGACCAAAGACCAGATGAGTTTTGGTCAGAGGCTGAAAGAGCGGAATGGCGAAAAAATCACAAGTACTGACAAGTCATATCTTATCAATAAAAATGGATGAGCTATCTTTTGATAAAGCTCAAGGTTTTTTCATATTCTTTATAGCTTATTTTTAACATGTAAACACCGCTTTCAACGTTGCTTATGTCGATCCACTCATTTTCTTCGGTCATCAAATTGCTAAACATGAGCTTGCCTTCAATGCTGAATATTTTAATTTGAGCTCCTTCCATTCTTTTTGATAGGGTAAACCGTCCTTCATTCGGATTTGGGTAGAGTATAATGCCATCTAAAATAACTTCATCGAGTTCAACGCAATTATCAACCATTATAACCACTTGATCTGATGCGCTACACCCATTTCCGTCTGTGTAACTGTACGTAATGGTATGAGTACCCACACCAGCATTTGAAGGGTTGAAATTTGAGCCATTCATTCCAGGCCCCACATATGTTCCGCCCGATGGTGATCCATTTAAATTAAATGATCCATCAGTATTACATACTTGTGATAGTGGGCTGCTTACAGAAACATTAGGTAAGTCATTGATTGTGATCGTTTGTGTTTCGGTATCACTGCCAATTGTATTTGTAACGGTTAATGACACTGTATATGTTCCAGACGTAGCATATAAATGAGATGGATCTGCATCCGCACTTGTCCCACCGTCTCCAAAATCCCAAGCCCAATTGCTCACACTTCCGGTAGAAACATCATTAAACTGAATGGTTTCACCTGAACAAAATGAAGTATTAGAAACATCGAAAGATGCACTTGGAGGACTTGAATTAAGATCTCCCGTGATGTTTATATTATCTATGAATAAATTATTACCTGCTATTCCATTATTAACAGATTCAAATTTGATAATAACACCACTTAATCCCGCATATGCATTTAAATCGATGGTAAAGCAATCAGAACCAACAGTTCCCATACACCAATCTCCAGCAGCAGGAACAAACTCCGTGGCAGAGGTATAGGCAGTGGCAAACGAACCCGTACCGTCTTCAGCATAACTTCCTAGATATTCAAATGAAGCCCCACAGTTTGTCGAAACTAAAATAGCAAGTGAATCTCTTGATTCTTGATTGTATCTTCTAAATGCATGCTCGAAGGTCATTTCAATGTTTGTATATGGTGCCAAATCAAATGCTGGTGTTTGAAATCCGTCTCTTTCATCACCATCTGAATAATTGAAAAAGTCCATTTTTGCAGCTTTATTTCCAGGTGTTGTTCCTGCAACAGTCACAACCTCCCACGTAATATCATTGTCATTATTAGTGATGTACCAGTTGTTACTTGAAAAATCGTTTGATTCAAAATCTTCCGTAAAAGGCAAACCAATGTATGTGTCGTAAAGCATAAATTCGGTAGCCATGTTATCGTTAATATTATTTTCATCAACGTTTCCATTCGGATTCGAAACAGTGATATCCAAGGATCCTGCACCTCCAGGAGCGTTAAATAATGGAAGAGACGTGATTACACCAGTTCCAGGAGCAATACTTCCATTATAAGTAGTTGTTTGAGCACCTCCTCCGTAATCGTATGATATGTCTACAGATGATATAGCCTGTGAACCATAATTGAACAATTCAAGCTCAGCCTCAATTGAGGCATTACAGATGGTTCCAGTTGGGGATATGATTTGGCTAATACCAATATCGTAAGAAAGATTTGAGGTCACACAAAATTCATTAATTTCTTCATTGCCATAATCTGAGTTAGCAGCAATAATCGATGCCACAACATTTCCATTGGACTCGCTTATGGAGTAAGAACCGTCAACTTCACAGGAGCCATATTGACTACCGTGCATTCCATCTCCATATCCGTCAGTGATGGTAAATTCATAACAACCAGCAGAAAGGCATCCAGAATTCTGATAAGTTTCACCGCCGGTGATATCTGCGTATGGACCACCGGAAATTAAAACAGCAGTGCTATTCGGTTCTGTAATGTTCCATTGAACCTCTGATCCCCAGCAATCAGTCGTTACCTCTACAGTTACAATCTGACCATCAGGGATAATGTTAAATGAGTTGGTTTGGCTATTGTTAGAATTGTTTTGGTCTGTTGATCCATTAGGAGAATTACAAGAAACAGTTAAGGTATGTGTTCCTGTGGTTAATGTTGAACTTGGTAAAGAAATCGTTTCTACTCCGCCTTGCCCTAGTGAACCAGTCCAATTGATCGTCTGAGCAGTTCCGCCATCATATTGATAAGAGATAGTAACGGAGTTTAGCGTTTGACTTCCATAATTCCTCAATTCAAACTCTGGATTAACAGTTGAAGTACAAAGTTGCCCCGTAGGACTAAAAATATCGGTAATCCCAGCATCCAAGCTGTAGGTAAATGCATTTAAGCAGATCAAAGCCTCTTCCGCGTTGATTCTTCCTGAACCAAGCTGACCCTGATAATTGGGATTTGCCGATTCTATATTATCTGCTGAAGAGAGTAGACAAGAGACGATATCAGATGGGGTAGCCGATGGTGCATGAGAAATCATGAGTCCTACCAAACTAGCCACCATAGGTGAAGCCATTGACGTACCTTGTGACATAGAATACCCTGTTCCCTCATTGGTACTCAAAATTTGAGAACCCGGAGCAGCTACGTCTATCCATGTTCCGTATTGAGAAAAACTTGACTTGGCATCACCATTAGTTGTTGCAGCAACACTAACAACATTGTCATATGCTGCAGGGTAAAACTGCTGATTTGTGTTATCATTTCCTGCGGCTGCGATTAATATTACACCTGCATTCCAAGCATAATTACATACATTTTGTCCATAGGTGGACACTCCACCACCGCCCCAAGACATGTTAATCGCATCTGCACCATTATCTGCAGCCCATATGATTCCGTCATATCCTCCTGTTAGTGCACCTGTAGAGCAATTTCCAATTTTAATTGGCATCACACTAATGTTATATCCAAGTGAGGCAACGCCGAGGTTGTTATTGGTTTCAGCACCGACAGTTCCCGAGACGTGAGAGCCATGAAATCCATCATTACCACCGCAAGGAGAAGGATCATTGTCATCATCTACAACATCTCGACCAGGCACCACTTTATTGACGAGGTCTGGGTGATTGATTTGAATGGCATTGTCTGTCACGGCAACAACAATATTGGCATCACCCGTAGAAATGTCCCATGCTTGTGGAGCATTCACTTGATACAAACACCACATTCCATTATTAAAAGAGTTGGTGAAATAAGTATCGTTTGGTGTTAGAAAAGTTTCATGAAGTTCTTTCTTTTCAACGTATTCCACATTGATTGCTTGTCTAATTTTACTGATGAGTTGTTCAATTTTTTCAATTTTTCCAAATTCAACTTCGTATGTTTTTGATAAATGGGGATCTTTTATTCCTGGGTGTACAAGCTTTAATGATTGTATCTCGAATTGCTCAATAAGATCATTTGAAAATGGAAGCTGATCGTCAGGAACAAAACCATCAATAGTTTTAAAACTTTTGGTGTTTTCTGAAATTTCAAAAATAATTTTACCGTCTTGGTACCAACGGTAAATTTTTTGGCTGTTCAGGTTTAAATAAATAAAAAGGAAGGAAATTGTTACTACTATAGATTTCATGCATGTATGTTTAGACTTTAAAAATCTTAAATTTTGATGGAATTTGCAAAAAAAAACAGAGGTGTTTTTTTATTTAAAAACAAAAAAAATCGTTATGCAAAAACCAAAAAAAAAGACAGAAAACTTGTCGATGGATTAAAACATTTGCTTGAACTATTTCTATTTTAATATCCTAATTTGCTACAAGAAGCTAAGTGCATATCCAGCAATAGCACCAAATAGAACAATGAAGGCGCTATTTAGCTTGTTGAAAACAAAAACTGTAATTATACTTAGACAGGCAATAAGAATCATTCTCCAGTCTCCGACGGTTTCCTTAGCCATTTGAATGCATACGACGATTATTACTGAAACGGCCGCCACATTAATGGCATCTAAAAATGCACGAAATATTTTTGATTTCTGCATTTTTGGAATCAATGGGTTCAATAGACCAACAAATAAAAATGATGGTAAAAATATACCCAAAGTAGCAAGCAAGGCGCCATTTAGGCCATTCAATTGCCATCCAATAAATGTTGCTGTAGATAATACAGGGCCCGGTGTAAATTGTCCAAAAGCAACTGCATCCATAAGCTCTTGTCGTGAAAGGAGATTTGTAGAAACCAATTCTGCATCCAAAAAAGCAAAAAGTACATACCCGCTTCCATATAAAATTGCACCAATTTTTAGAAATATAAGCAGTATTTTAATTCCTCCTATTTTCATGGACAGCCCGCTAAATAATGAGATCGGAAGAAATGAATTAAGTGTATTTCTGCTTTTTTTAAAAGCATAAATGGATAATCCTATGATTCCGCATGCAAACAGAGCGATAACCTCGTTTAGTCCCAGAAGACATGCACTTACAGTTATAATGCCAAGAAAAGCCAGCTCAGCTGTTTTAATAGCTTTTTTACCTAGTTTGTATGCGGCCATTATAATGATGGCTATAACAGCAGGCTGAATGCCATAAATAAAAGGCTTTACATAAGGTAATTCACCATATTCAACATAAAGCCAAGCAAACGAACCGGTAATCAAAATAGCTGGAAGAAGAAAGCTTATTCCGGCAACAATAAGTCCTTTCCAACCTGCACGTTCATATCCACAGTGCATGGTCATTTCCGTAGAATTTGGACCTGGTATGAGACTTGTTGCTCCAATGAGATCTAAAAAATGATTTTCGGACATCCATTTGCGCTTTCTAACGACTTCATCCTCCATCATGGCAATATGTGCGGCAGGACCTCCAAATGAAATTGTACCTAGCTTTAGAAAGAGCTTTGCTAGATCTATTAACTTTTCTCTATCAGACATAAATCAACAGCAACCGGATCCAGGAAGACATGAACTCTTCTCAATAGATGATAAAACCACTTTCTTCTTAGGTTCTGAAATACCACATTGATCTTCTGCCAGACAATTCGTAAACTTGGATTTAAGAATAAATACACCTGACTGGAATGATAAGGCATATTTACCAATCGTATCTCCTTGATATTCTACCTCAATCTCAGTGTCGGGTAAAGGCATTTTTTCGGCAGCAGTTTCAATAATTTCAATAAGATTTTTCGGATTTAATCTGTGCTCTACATCACTTGAAAACCATAGCTGAAAATTGACGTAATGCTCATTTCTGTATGTTCCTCCGCAATCAATGTATGATTTATTTACCGTTCCAATTTCAGTAATGTGAAAATGTTCTGGAACTTCAATGCCATTTTCAAGAGAGAATTTCAACTCACTTATGGCTTCTAGGTTTTTTTTAAATTCGTTTAAAATCATAATTTTTTTAATCTATATTTCTCCGGCAACTGCCTCACTAACATTAATGATGTGATCACCTATCTTTTCGCATGACGAGAAAATATCATTATAAAGTATCCCTGACTGGAATTTATATTCTCCTTTTTCTGCATTCTCCAAATACGATCTTTTAAGTTGATTCCTTAGCTGATTTATTTCTCTTTCCACTTTATTCGCATCATCTAGATTGATATGACCAAATTCAGAGTTTAAGTTTTTGTTCATTACACCAAAGGCTTTATCTAAACCATCTAGCATATTGTTTAGGTTTTCTCTTTGTTCTGGCAAAAAGTATATTTTCTTATCGTCTTTTCTTTCTATCGTCTTAGATATTTGATAATAGATATCACCAATCCTTTCAAGGTCATTTGTTATACTTAACATGCTTCTGATTTGTGCAGAAACTTCAGGAGTAATCTCCTGCGTTGAAACTTGATCTAAATAATTGGCAACTTCAACCTCAACACGATCTGTGATTTCCTCATATTTCATGATTTTGTTAAACATTTTATTTCGGGTCTTTTTATCCTGATCGTTTATTAGCGTTCGAACAAAACCATTCATTCTTGTGGTCACTTCACCAAATTTGGCGACTTCTTTTTTCACTTCTAAAATCGCAACCTCAGGGACACTTAATCCCCCAGCTCCGGTGATGTAATCTAACTTGAATTCCTCATCAGCCTCACCTTTTGATTTAACACTCTTAACAGATAATCGAACAAGTAAGGGAACGAATCCAATTAAAAGTAGCACATTCGCCGCGTTGAAAAGAGTATGAAAAAGAGCGATGCCCTCATTGGCCATTCCTGTATTATTTGGATCAAATGCAGTACCATGACTCAAACCAATTAGCCAACCTATAAGCTCAAGAAATAAAGGAATCACGATTAGCATCCATGTTACCCCTACAACATTAAATAACGAATGAATTCTGGCTGATCTTTTTGCATGCACATTTCCAACCATTGAGGCCAATTCTGCAGTAATTGTAGTACCAATATTTTCTCCCAAAACCATTGCGCAAGCAACTTCAAAAGGAATAATCCCTTTAGAAACCATTGTTAAAGTAAGGGCCATGGCTGCACTCGATGATTGAATGATTATGGTTACCAAAGCACCTAGTCCAACAAACATTAAATTACTTAAAATCGGTGTGTCTTTGTAGTTAATAAAAAACTGGACAAGTGCTGAATCTTTATCCAAATCAGGAACGGCATCTTTTAAAAATTGTAGGCCTATAAATAGTATGGCAAACCCAATGATTGCATTAGCAAGATCTTTGGATTTTCTAAACGACATAAATAATAAAGGAGCACCTACCGCAATTAGAACTAAAGCATAACTAGATATGCTAACTTTAAAACCAAGCATTAGAACAAGCCAAGCTGTGATCGTAGTACCAATGTTTGCACCCATCATTACACCGGCTGATTGTCTCAAGTTAAGAAGCCCAGCATTAACTAGACTCACAGTCATTACAGTGGTTACAGAAGAGGATTGTACAATTGCAGTAGAACTAAAACCAGTAATTACACCTTTGAATCGGTTTGAGGTAATTGAACCCAACATACTTCGCAACTTTTCACCTGCAGTCCGTTGCATTCCATCGCTCATGATTTTCATTCCAAAGATGAAAAGTCCAAGAGAACCAATCAAGATGAGAAGCTTCATTAATCCCCATCCTCTTTCTGTTTTTGCTTTTATTTTATCTGACCAAACAACTTCAGAATCTTTTGTGATTTGATTCCCTTCGCTTTTATCAACAATGCCAATATATACCTCGTATTTTTCAGCACCTTGAAGGTCCTTGATTTCAAAACTTGTCTCTTTAATATCGATAGGTTTTGTGTATTTCCAATCACTCTCAGCATAACCTTTTTTATTTCTTTTTGAACCTATTTTCGTATTGTACTTAATTACAATTTGTTTGTTTTTTAATTTTGAGTAAACCTCGTAATCAATACTCCAAGTGACTTTTATGCCTTCAGGTTTCGCGTGTGCTTTTAGATTCTTAAATACTTTCTCATTTATTTTAATAGAATCCGATTTAATGGCATTCGAATTTTTGGAAATTTCATTTCCTGCTTCATCTTGAAGCAATTCAGTCTCAGTTTTCGGTTCTAAACCTTCATCAGTTTGGGCCCAATTAAATGTTGCAGAAACCAATAAAATGAAAATAAATAATAGCTTTTTCATAAATGTTTTTTTTACAAAATTAGCACGTAATTTATTTACTCATACTTCAAAGTAAATTATTAACGAGGACTTAACGATTTGTTAACATTGAATAACATTAAAGTGTTGTTAAACAAGGATTTAATAAATCGTGAAGTGTTGATTGAAATTGAGAACACCGATGATTTGTGCGTTATATTAACAAAGCGTTAAGAATACCTTAAAAGCCATTCAAACTTAATTATTTATCGTTCCCTTTGTCTCAAATTTCAATTTTAAAATTATGAAGACTTTTTTTACATTTTTATTTATTTCATTTTCTTTAATTACTTTTTCTCAAAACATGACCAATACACCTTTTGGAAAAGGATTGATTAATGTTTTTGCAAAGGATAGTTCTTGGTCTACTAAGGTTGCTTTTAGATTTCAAACCAGGTACGATGGAACATATGATTTCTCGGACAGTAGTTTTTCCGATAAAGCTTATGTTAGAAGAGCGCGTATAAAGGGTAGCGGTAACGTGTTTACTCCAAAAATCTCCTACAAATTTGAATATGACGTGGCCAACGGTTATGTTTTAGATGCAGTATTAAAATGGAACTTTGCAGGAAATTGGACAGTATGGTTTGGTCAGACAAAGTTACCAGGAAACATAGAACGTGTCTTTTCCTCGCAAAAATTACAATTGGTTGATCGTTCTCTACTAAATTCTCGTTTTACATTAGACCGTGATGCCGGATTTCAATTGAGGCATCATTTCACAATAGGAAAATCCTTCCTTATTAGAGAAAAAATAGCCGTATCTCAAGGTGAAGGTCTAAATCAAACGGTTTCGTCAAAAGGAAATGGATATACGGCTAGAATTGAATTATTACCCTTTGGAAAGTTCACAGGTAAAGGTGATTATTTTGCATCAGATCTTAAAAGAGAAGAAAAACCCAAATTAATGCTCAGTCTTACTTATGATTACAACGACAATGCTTTAAGGACTAGAGGGCAAAAAGGAGCCTACATCAACGGTACATTAAGAGATCTTCAAAATATACAGGCGGACGCACATTTTAAATACAAAGGATTGTCATTTTTTGGCGAATATGCAAATAGAACAGTGATCGGAGGAAGTCCAGTAAATGAACTAAACGAAA
>Ga0315315_10006107_pt1 | contig 11116 bp, 14 predicted proteins | sample M140m3416metaG_FD_203699 | JGI IMG/M metagenome (GOLD analysis project Ga0315315, IMG submission 203699) | Ammonia-oxidizing marine archaeal communities from Monterey Bay, California, United States - M1 40m 3416 | ecosystem: Environmental > Aquatic > Marine > Intertidal zone | place: USA... | reverse complement strand
TGTACCAGCTGATGTAACTAATATTGATTTAATAACTATCGTTTCATTAATTAAAGGATTACCAGTTCCTAAAGGAACTAAAGCACTACCACTTGTACTATTATCTACACCTTTAAATTTATACTGATTTACTGTTGCCATTATTCTAAAAAGAAAGCTCTCGCTTCTATCTCCTGTTTTAACTGTTCTTGAAATGTAGTGTTTAGTTTATTAATAACTCCATCAAGATCTCTTACTAAAGACTGAAAAGTTTTTTCATCGTATTCTTCACTTGCTCTAGTTAATGATTGTACAATTTTTGCCATTATGAATAATCCGAGAAACCTGTTCCCGATCCTCTTGCGCCAGTAGCTTCATTTACTGAACTACCAAATGATCCCCCTGTTTCTGCATCTCTACTACTACCACCAACTGTATTGGGGTCATTTCGTACACCTGGTACGGTGTTTGTTTCAATATCTTTTAAAGTTTTTTTATCTTCTTTATTTTGTCTAAAAGCTTGAAATGCTTTAGTAAGACCAAAAGCAATAGGATTCGTCATAAACCCTAATAAATTTCCAGCTATACCCATTTTACTAGTTATACCTGCATTAGTACGACTACCATCATCATCATCATCACCATTACCACCTCTAAAATCTTCACTTTCATAAGGTGGTATGTATATACCACTACTAGGGACTTGACTCATAATACCAGTTTGTCCGACATCACTTGGTTTAGTTGTTGTAGTATTACCTAAACCTAATCTGTATTGTTCTTGTGGTAAAAATTGAAAATCTTCGTATAGCTTTTGGTCTGCTTCATTATAAAAACCTGGACCTCCTGTGTTAAAAGAAGCTCTACCGCCTTTATTAAGACCAACTCTGTTTCCAAAAAAATATGAACTATTCATTACCCTCTTCTCCCGTCTGGTTGTATATCTAATCTAAATGTACCTAATTTCCAATTTTGTGAACTAGCTATATTAGATATTCTTAATGCAATAGCTCTAGCTCTAACTCTTGTGTCTTGTTTCGTTTGAGTTCTAGCTATGTCAAAATTCTTAACGACAGAAGTATTGTTTGGATAATCTGTCATTATTAATGAAACTCTTGTATTACCTGTCTGTTCTAAAAAATCTGGTATAATACGATTAATTTTTGCAATGTATTCTCCATCACCTCTTATGTCTGGCATTCCTACTGCTTGACCTGACGCAGCTCTTTTTTGAGTAATATCAAAATCACCAGAAGTAATTACTCCTTTTATAGGAGTAATAACTCCACCAGCATTAATTTGATCGGTACCTGTTTCATGTTCGTAGTATACTGTACTACCGTCAGTATTACCCTGCACGTCATAAGAACTATTATTGTCAGGGTCATAATAATTTGCATGAGGCTTATTAAATACAGCAGAGTCTGACCAAGAAGCTCTAGGAACACCTACTTTTACAGAAGCACCTGAAGAATTAGTTTCTGTAGTTATATTGCTTACGCTCCATACAGGTCTTTTATTTGTAGATTCCAAGTAATTATATGTGACTGCACTGTCAATTTGATTTACTCCATTACTACAATAGAACCAATTAACTTCTGTAAATAAATTATTTAATCCACAATTAATTAAATCTCTAGAGGTAGTATTAATATCATCGTAAACATAATCTTCTACTAAACAAGGCATAGATTTTAATTGACCATCGTATGTAAAGAAACCATTTTCTGACATCCAGTAAGCACTGCCATCAACTTCTACGCAAGCATTCTTACCTATCAATCCACAGTTAGTTCCAGCTTGTTCAAAAGAGAATGTAAAAGGTGCACCAACAAAACGCATTAAAAATAAAGATGTATCTGTCCAAACGTAAATTGCATCTCTACCTTTGATAGCTCCCATTATTTTTGATCCTGCAGCTAACCTTTGTGTACCAGCAGTATTTTCTGCAGTCACTGTGTATGAATCTGTTTGATCAATACTTTCTTGAGAAGAGAATCTTATAAACATATCGTCTTGTGATGTTGAATCACCAACAGTTGTTTCTGTCCCAAAAAATACTAAGTGTCTATCTGGTGTAGAAACTAATACATGTCTAGATGCAGTAGGAGCATTTGGTATAATTGTAGCTCTAAGTGAAGTAGCGTTTGTCGGTTGAGCATCCCACTCAAAACAAGCGCCGTTATAAATAAGTGCAATTAATTTTGTACCATAATTATCAAGGACCCATAAGCCAGGATCAATAGTTACATCGTCTGTAGATGATTCACCCCACGCTACATAATCAGAAATATTGCTTACAGTTACTCCAGCAGTATGGGCTGCTCTTGTAGTTCCGTTAACTGCTCGCGCTCCTCCACTCAATGTCCCTGTTGCCGTATCATTGTTTGTATAACTAATATCCTCTGTACCAATTCTAATTTCTCCGGAAGCAGGAAATGCAGTCGAGCTGGCTACAACTACAGTCGTAGTAGCATCGTCTGGAAGTGTTGTTGATAAAGTAGTCGTTGCGATACCCGAAGCGGTTCCGCCAAAATTTGCTGTACCCCAACCAAACCCACCTAATTGTTGTGCAGGACCAACAGCGTAAAAAGGTTGTCCTGTAGCATCTCCTGTAAGACTTAATGGAGTGCCTGATTCATTAGCAGGCATTGTAACTGTAATTGTTGTAGCAGTCGGCACAGAAGTTGCCATAAATTTTTTATCCTCAAAAGAAGCATCATTAAAAGTAGATGATCCAGTTACCCCACTAACTCCAGTAAACAATACAATATCGTCAGCTTGCATACCGTGAGGACTTGGAAATGTAATTGTAACTGTCGGTGTCCCAGAATCTGATGAAAACACAACACCAGTAATAGTTGTTCTTATTGGAGTAATATCATAAAATTGACCACCAGAGTAAACATATAGCATTCTATTTGTACCTATGGCTGCATATTTAATACCAGAATTATTGTCCCAATGATGTAGAGCTCGTGCAGCACCAGTTAAACTATCTTCACCTAACTGATCCCAACCGCCTATTTTTTCTGGACTACCATATCTAAAACGAACATTATTACCGTCAAACCATTGACCTTCGGCCCCTGTTTCTGTAACTTGTTTGTTGAATCCTGGAGCAAAACCTAATTTTTGTAGCATATTATTCCTAGTTTAAAAAGACACTTTACTGCAATATTTGTAAAAATCAACGTATTATTGAAACTTCGGACCGCTCACCCAAACACTTAAAGTTTTCCTTGTGCCTGCAATTACGGGTTTTACTTTGTGTAATAGAAAAGAAGGAAATACTACCATATTTCCAGGTATTCTTATTTCTGGAATTGCAAATTCTTTTCCTGTGTACATACAAAGATTGCCACCATCGTACCTTTCTGTAGACAAATTTAAAATAGCAGTTAATTTTATATCAGATGCAGGATTTTGAAACACCATATCTAAATGATAATCATATCGTCCTTTGTTTTTAGCAGAATATGTATTGTAATTCATATGATATTTTTCTGTGTAAATATTGTAACCAAAATTATTTTTATTTGCCTCTACAATACTATCAGTCATTTTGTTTAATAATGTTATTTTAGAAGAATCTATGACTTTAATTTCAGCTGTTTTAACTACATCCTCAGCAGGAATGTCTGACCCCTCTGATTTTAAACTTTCTATTTCCTTATTTAAAATATCGACTTCTTCTTTAGAATATAGCTTTTCAAATTTCCAATATAAAAATCTCTCTTTATTCATTATTTGCCTTTAAACCATGAAGGTAGTCCTAAATGTTTTCTTCTATCAAATTTTTCAACTTTAGCAGTAGGTTCGTTTCTATCATTATAGTGTAAAAATACCTGTGTAGTTTGTGTACCTTCAAAAGGCTCTCTCCAATGTTCTAATTCACAACCTGAATAAAGTAACATATCTCCTGGTTCTAGTTCTACTTTAACACCAGGACTAGTTGATGGTACATAGTCTTGAACTTGATGAACACCTGTTTTTTCACCTTGGGTATAACCTTCTTCTGAATTAGGGTTTATAAATATAGGCCAAGGGTCACCCCCTAAATTCATAGTTGTTGAAACAGAACACGCTTGTCTGTCTTTATGTCTTTTTAATATGTCTCCTTTTTTATATATTCTAAAATAAGAATATGTAGGAAGTAATCGAAGTTCTGTAGTTTCTTCCATTATAGGTCTAACTTTGTCTAGTAATGTTTCCATAAAAATATCTGAGTAATGAGAATAAGTTTCTGGTACTTGTGGGTCATTCCACACACCATAAAATTCTGTGTAAGGAGAAAGAAACTTAGAGTCAAACATTGTACGAGCAACTGTTTTTTTTAATTTTGAATACTCACAAGCAAACTCACACAGTTCTTTTGAAATAACATTTCTTTTAATTGTATATTTATTTTTTTTAAATGACATTAGTCTACCACCTTTATTTTTAAATTAGATACTCCACCACAAGATATAGTACCACTTGGATAAATATTTGCAGCAATAGTAATTCTAGGTTTATCACCAGTATTTTTTGTTGCGTAATGTAAAACAGAAGGAGGAAACACAACATATTTTCCTGGCTCTGTATCTTCTATATGTTTTAAATATAATCCCCCATTATCAACATCGTCGCTAGACATAGGTTGTAAGTTAGAGTTTTTAAAATAAGGGTTTTCTATGTACCAAATAGTTTTGTCTTCAGGCAAACCCGAAGCATAATAGTTAGAACTCATAAAACAATTGGGATGTTGATGAGCATGAAAGAACTGATCTTTTTTATTTTTATTAGCCCAAGAACTTACAACTTTTAATTCATCACATGTAAGTCTCATATCTTGTTTTACCTCTTCTAAGCATTTATGAAACCATTTAAATATATCTTTAAACTCTGATAATGAATGTAAATTTATTCCTGTCCCATCTTGTTTCATTCCAGACCACATCATATTATTAGGGTTGTCGTTATAATTTAAATCCATTAATTTTTTATATACTTCGTCGATTTTATTTTTATCATAATAAAATCTATATAAAGGAAATCCTAAAGCATTTACTTTACTAAACATATGGTTTCCCTAAATTCCAACAAACTAAACTATTTCTTATACCTTTTGTAACAGGCGTAACTCTATGCCAGACAAAACTTGGGAATACTACAATAGACCCTTTCTTTTTAATTTCTTTACAAGTTAAAATATTTTTAGATTTAGTATCTCTAAAATCAAATTGAAAATCTCCTCCCTCATATTCTTCTGGATCTGTTAATGATAATGTCATAGATAACTTTCTTATTAAACCTTTTCTAAAAGGAGGTTTGTCATAAGGTTTTTTAAAAGAATCGCAGTGCCAATCATAATGTTGATTTGGACCATATGTTGTAAACTGACAAGTCTCGCTCATTTCCCATTGAAAATCCCAACGTGCATTACGATTAGCAACATAAATGTAGGGTTGTATTTCTTTATATATCCAAGCCTCATCTAAAAAAACTACGTTTGAGTTTCTTTCTTTTTTTAATTTTTCTTCTTGTTCTTTGTTTAATTTTTCGTCTGTAAAATTACCAGTTGTGGCTAATTTTTTATTATGGAGATTACCATATTTTATAATGTCATCACAAAGTGTTTCCGGAATAACTGAGTCAAACCACCAATAATATTCTGCTAAATTCATTTTACTTTCCTGTCAAAATTATATGCAAAAACTATTCTTTTGCAATCTTTTATTTTAGTATCAACACTATGCATAACATAACTTCTCCATATAATTAACCGACCACTTTTAGGTGGATAGCTAATAACTCTATGTGTAAAATTATTAGTATTAGGATTTGTTTTAGCATGATTATTTAATGGGTTCATCATATCATCAACGGGATTTAAAAGAGTTAGACTCACATCATCTTCGTACCCTTCTAAAAAAAACAATGCTGAAAAAATAAAACCTGGATGATTGTGTACAGGCTGGTTACTGCCGATTTTATAATCTAATAACCAAGATTCTTTGCATTCATATTCGTCTTGATACAAGTGTCCGTCTATATATTTTTTAAGCTCTGTATTAACCCAATCGTTTAATCTTTTAAACTTGTCATTAGAATGAATTTCTTCATAACAAAATCCATGGTCTTGATATTTATAGTTAGATATTATTTTTTTATATTCATCCTGTACTTCATTGATAAAAGGACAGTCACTTATTCCGACAACTGTAGGAAAACATAAATTTATTTTCATTCTTCAAATTTTCTTATTGAGATTATGGGAAACCATTCTTTATCTATACTATAAAAGAAAAAAACTTGTGTCAATCTTTCAGTATTTATTGGATGTAAATTTGCACCGTGATATATTTTAGCATCATATATTACAGCTCTGTTATATAAACCTTTTACTTCTATTGTTTTTTCATAGTGTAAGTTATTTTTATCTCTAGCTTCTGCAAAATCTTTAGAATTTATATTGTCTTGTTTGTGTATGTCCGCATAACTAAATTTATCTGTACCAAAAGTTTTAGATTTATAAAAATTTGTTCCAGAAATATTGTCTTTATCTAAATATATAATTGCAGCCATTAAACATTTATCTGTATGTATCCATCCCTCATTAGATATATTTTTTATTCCGGGTGTTTTTTGAAAACAAGTATTACAAACATGACGTGTTTCATCCTTATAAAAAGCACGTAATATTTTTTGACTAGACCATTCAAAATAACCTTTATCAATTTCATGTAATGGTTTACTACGTAAACCATACCAATGATCTCCTTTTTTTCTAGGATGATAATCTAAAGACCCAGCTAACTTAACTATCCTGTCTGGATCATCAAAAAAATTATCTATAATAGTTATTGGAAAGTGCATATAAAAATTATTCTTTCTTCATCTGGTTTACAAAACTCTTGAGCATGGTAATTAATCCCATCAAAAAAAACAACTTTATTTTTTTTAGAAATTATCGTGTGTTTAAGAGTGTGTTCTTTTTGAATTTTATACCAATTACGTTTATAATCTATTTCAGGTTGTTTTTTTTCTTCTAAGGTTTCATTAAATACTAAAGTATTTCCAGATGCATTATTTAAATAAAATATCATTACTTGATGAGGAAAATCATGATCTACATGTAAATCAGCATGTTTAGCCGTATAGTGAAAACTCATATTAATATTCATTCTAAGAATTTTATTTACTTTAATATTAGATCTTTCACATAACCTATTAAAAATTTTTTTAAAATAATCATAGTGTGGAGAATTTTTACCAAGATTTGGATCTAATAAAGCATGAGAATTATAAGGAAAATTATTTAAAGTAGAGGGTCTATAGAACCAAGGAAAATTATAATCTTTTACAATTCTTTCTATATTTTCAATATCGCCTTGTGGTAGTATATTTTCTTTCTGAATAAACACAAAAGAAGTTTATACTTATACCCACTTACCTTCAAGTACAAATTTGTATTGAGCTTGCATATTCCAAACACCAAATTGATTTGATGCAGGTTCTGCTGATTCTTTAATTAAAACTTTTCCAGATCCGCCATTTCCACCGTATCCGCCACCGCCACCGCCAGTGTTAGCTTGACCATTTCCGTTAGGTGTAGAACCTCCTCCGCCAGGTCCGCCAGATGCAGGAGGGGAAAAATACGCTCCACCAGCTCCGCCGCCGCCAAATGTTCCACCACCTTGAGGTGATGGAATTACCGGTGTCATATCTCTACCAGATCCACCAGTTCTTCCGCCAGGTCCGGGTTGTCCAGCTCCTCCAGCTCCTCCGCCAGCTCCAGCTTTTGCTGGGTTAGCAGACATTGGCCATTGTTGTGAACCACCATTATTTCCTTCAGATGGACTGTAACCTCCAAGGTTTCCTGCAGAGTTTCCTCCACCCGATCCTCCGGTTCCATTAGTTTCGTTACCACCTGCGCCCGGTCCTCCACCGCCGCCTGTAGTTACAAAAATTGGACTTGGTTCAGGTCCTAAATAAGTATTGTTTCCTCTTGTACCATCTCCCCCACTTGATCCTCCTACAGACACTGCTATAGGTGAGCCTGGGTTGGATAAATCTGTTTTACTTCTTACTCCGCCGCCTCCAGCACCCGATCCATATCCTGGGGGTCCGCCACCACCGCCGCCAGCAACAATAACAACTGTTAAATCAGAACTTCCACCTTGAGGTGCAAAAGTACCGTCTGATGTTAAAGCTGAAAAAGTCTCACTAATTGCTCCTGCAGGTATGTGTGATATAGCTTGATAACTACCATTATCTCTTAATGTATTACCTGCTCTTGAAGCTGTTAAATAATTTAATGTTGTAACTACTGTTGCCATATTATACTAAATCCCATTGTTGTGTTGATGGATTCCAAACATCTGGATTTTCTTGTCCTTCAGCTCTAAAAGCTATCCATCTTTGATTGTCTTCTTGCCATACTGCTCCATAATCACCTGAACCGGAAGATGGGTTATTTGCTAAAGGAGATACCCAATCGTTAGTAGTATTTAAAGTCCAAGATGGAAAAGGTTTTATTGTTACAAACTCATCTCTTACAGGATCATATGTACCATTAAGTGCTGCCATTTGTTTTCTAAAAGCTCCACTAAAAGAACATTGTTTCCATGCAACAACATTATTTTCTGATGTCCAAGGTTTATCACCATGAAAATTTTGACACCAAGTTTCACCATCAACGTGCATATCGTTTTCTCCTAGTGGTCCGTCTGATGTTTCTATATCATTAGACACAACAGAAACGTGAACTACTTTGTTTTCTGAGTTTAAGTGAGCAAAATGAGCCATAAGCTATTCCCCTCTATTACGCGTCGTTTAATACTTCGTAAGATATGTAAAGATCTAAATCTCCAGAAGCACTAGCTCCGCCTTTTAGAATGTCTGCTTCCATTAAATAGATTGGAGAGTCTACAAGTACAAGAGTAGAGTCAGCTGGGACTGCTACTGTTTTTGCTAGATATACTGTTGCAGCACCTGTTGCTGATATACCTGTTGCACCATTACCCATTCCGTCAACAAATAAATCTACATCTGCTGAACTAGAACCGTCTACGTTTGCTACAGTAATTCTGTTAATTTTTAATATTACGTCTGATGCAACTGTTAGTAAAGTTGCTGTTAAAGTATTTGATAGATTAAAACCAAGGTTACCACCATTGATTGTTGCTACATTTACTAGATTCGGGTTTGCCATAATTTATTTTCTCCTTGAGTTATTCTTATCCGAAAATCATTGCCATTGCAATAGCTTTTCCTACTGTTGATACTTCATTTCCGTCATACTGCAAAGTACCTGTACCTTTAGGTACTAAATTAATACCTACATTAGTCTCTCCAGAAGCTGTAAAAGAAGGACTATTTCCAGTAGCTGCATTTGCGTATGTTAATTCATTAACTGCTGAACCTGTAGCTGTTAATAAAAATAATTCATTACCGTTTGTATCTAAAATTGATGTTCCAATTTTAGGAGCGGTTAGGGTTTTGTTTGTTAAAGTTTGAGTACCAGTTTCTGTTACTGTACCTGCTGGTGATAAAGCTGCATCATAAACACCTGTGTTTGTTGCAACACCATCAAGATAAATAAGTTTGTATCCTTTGTCAGTAGCTGAAAAAGTAACTGTTGCACCTGAACCAGATGCTGCTTTTAACTGCAGTGTGTATGCTCCTGACGTACTATTTTTAATAATGTAAATATTTTCTGTAAGTAATGGAAAAGTTACAATTCTTGCTCCAGATATTGTTCCTGTTAATTCTATAACTCTTTGTTGAGCTGTACCAGTTAAAGCACCGTCTGCTATTGTTAAAGCTGTCGGTGTTCCTGAATCAGTTACGGCTTGAGAAAGATATCCACCTGTTAATTGTTCAATTAAACTTAAGTTAGCGTTTGTTTTTGTTCCCCAAGTACCAGCGTTTTCGCCGGTTGCCATTAATTCTAGACCGAGATCCGTATAAGTTGATGCCATAATTTTGTTCTCCTATTAAGCTGCGTGGTTAACGTCTGTATACGATGTATTACCTGTTATGTCAACATCTTGATACCCAATCGTTCCTAAACCTACAGTATTTATATTAGCAGTAATCGATTGTCCTGTCAATCCTACAGTAATGTTTGCTATAGTTATTGCTCCTACTTCTGCAGTTGAAGTTACGCCACTTATACCCACCCTCATGGCATCTGTAGTAGTTGCTCCTACTGCACCTTTTAAAACTACTCCTGTTAAATCAATTAATTCTTCTGAGCCTATGTTTAAAGATCCAACTTGTGCTGTCGCTGTTACACCAGATGGTGATGCAATTGTATTTGGTAAACCTGTTGCTGACCCTACTGCAGCAGCTGCTGTAAGACTTGATAAACCTTGTTGGTGATCTGCACCATTATTTATACTTAAAGTTCCTAAACCAGCTCCCATTGTTACAGAACCGATTGTAAATATCATATCTAATCTACTAATTGTTAACGACCCTACTTCAGCAGATGCAGTTTGACCAGTTGGTACAATTATACTTTCTGGATTAAATGTAAATTCTCCACCCCATTGTCCATCACCAAATGAGTTTAGTCCCCAACCTTCTGGTCCAAGAGATGCAGACATTGATAAACCTTCAATAGCTACTGATGTAACGTTTTGTCCCCAGTTACCTACACCCCATTCATCCGCTCCCCAACCTTCTTCAGATTGTGCATAAGGTAAGGTACCTAGCTCCGAAGTTATACTAAAACCAGTGAGTGAAACTACAGGACTAAAACTTTGACCCCAAGGTTCTTGGCCCCATTCATCTCTACCCCAACCTTGTTCAGATGAAGAAATTAATGTACCAAGTTCTGCACTAAAAGATAAACCTGTTAAAGTTACCGAGTTACTATCTTGATTACCAAATTCAAGTTCTCCCCAAGCTAACATTCCCCAAGAATCAGCCTTTACAGTGTTTGCTTGTCCACCCATTCCTGAGTGATTTGTACAATAATAATAAAGAGTTGGTGCGCTAGCTGCAACTACGATTTGTGTGTATGCTCCTGCTTGACCAGGAGTACCATAAGTAGTTACACCTGTAGTGTATTCATCTCCTCCAGAATGGGAGCCATCGCTTGTTGTAGAAAATCTAAACGGGTGACTAGAATTAGAACTATCTG
>Ga0315315_10006106_pt1 | contig 11118 bp, 10 predicted proteins | sample M140m3416metaG_FD_203699 | JGI IMG/M metagenome (GOLD analysis project Ga0315315, IMG submission 203699) | Ammonia-oxidizing marine archaeal communities from Monterey Bay, California, United States - M1 40m 3416 | ecosystem: Environmental > Aquatic > Marine > Intertidal zone | place: USA... | reverse complement strand
TGTTGCAGTAGCCAGAACGATGGGCGTGCGCTGTCTCGATATAATCGCCATAATAAATAAGATAAGAATGGGGATTCCTGCCAATGCCCCTGCAAGTCGATTCAAATACTCAATCCAGGTGTGGGACACATTAAAAGTTGCGTAACTATGCCTGGTATAGGGCTCCCAAATTTGAGGATTAAATTCACCTTGGTGAGAGATATGATCTTGGGTCGCCACCCAGAGTGTGTCGCGTTCAATCACCATTCGCCCTTCAGAATACTCAGTGTCTGGAGACCAGCGTATGTCTTCTTCCGAAGTCGGAGGGATGAGTAAGCCAAAACATTTGGGCCAATCGGGACAGCCCATGCCAGATCCAGTCATCCGAACTACAGACCCAGCCAGGACGACAACATAGATTAGAACAAAGGCTATATAAGTAGTCGTCTTCACTCTAAAGAAGAAGACGTTGCCGGCGAAATATGGGTGACTTCGACAGATTTCACTCCATAAAGCTTGCCGTCAGCAATGGCATTGACAACAGAGGAAAGAGACTTGGCATCGCAGTTTAAAGGGTCGTATTCAATGGACGCGAAATTAAATTCCCTTCCTTTTTCAAAATCAATTTTAACATTGGACACACCTGCTTGCGCCAACAGTTCCTTTTTCACTTTTGCAACACACCCTACTTCACACATCATTCCAGTGATTTCTAACTGTGCACTTGTCTTTTCCGTTGCGCCGACTTTTGTGATTTCTGAAAAGAAAATCTCTCCTTGATAAGGTGCCTCTCCACAACTCAGAAAAAGGCTTAAGCTAATCACAGTGAGCACCGAGAAGAACAATGTAAATTTATTCATAAGTACAAAGATAGAGGGGAGTTACGCTGAAAGGGTTACGTACATTTGCCAAACTGTGCAAAACAAAGAGTCATCGATCATTATTTGGGGAGCATTGCTCCTTCTGGCATTCATTTGGGGGAGTTCTTTTATTCTTATGAAAATTGCGCTCTTCGATTCAGCTGGAAATCCTGTTTATAGCGCACTTGAGGTTGCTGCGCTCAGAATAGCTATCGCAGGCATTGTGTTGCTGCCCGTCACCATTCGAAGTTTAAAAAAGATAGATCGGTCAAAGTGGTTTTCCATTCTTGCAATTGGGGTATTTGGCAATATGCTTCCCGCCTACCTGTTTACTTCAGCCCAGACCGAGATTCCTTCTGCCATTGCCGGAATGCTGAATGCACTTACACCGTTGTTCACCATGATTGTTGCTGCACTTGTATTTAAAACCATCATCTCAATGCGACAAGTTTCGGGACTAGCCATTGGATTACTCGGTGCATTGATGTTGGCAATAGGAGGTGATTTTGAAAGACTTGGATTCGAGAACGACATAGAATGGTGGGCGTGCAGCAGAGTTGTTCTTGCGACTTTATTTTACGGTTTTAGCGTCAACATCTTGAAGAATAAACTCCAGGAAGTGCCCTCTCAAGCGATCGCCGCAATTGCGCTCTTTTTTGTATTGCCTCCTGCCACCGTTGTCCTTGCATATTCCGATGTGAGCTCGACGCTTATGAATAACCCGCATGGCCTAAATGGCATGGTTGCAGTCGTTGTTCTTGCGGCAGTAGGGACTGCTGGTGCGCTGGTGCTTTTCAACGCCATCATTAAAAAGACAAACGCACTGACAGCTAGTTCTGTAACCTATATTATACCTGTATTTGCAGCGATGTGGGGATGGATCTTCGGCGAGGAATTAACCACGATACATTTGTTTGGGGGCGCAGTGATATTGTTTGGTGTAGCGCTCGTGAATGGAGTGGGTAAGAAAAAAGTTGGGCATTTCAACTGAAAGCCCTATCTTTGCGCACCCTTTTAGGTACAAATCTATAGGGTAAAACAATTTTCCATGTATGCAATCGTAGAGATAGCAGGGCACCAGTATAAGGTAGAGAAAGACCAACAGGTTTTCGTAAACCGCTTAGATGCTAAGGAAGGCGCGAAGATTAAGTTCGATCGCGTTCTCCTTACAGACAAAGGCGGCGACGTAACAGTTGGCGCCCCCGCTATAAACGGCCTAGCCGTTCATGCCACCGTTGAGAGGCATTTAAAAGGAGATAAAGTTCTTGTCTTCAAAAAGAAACGTCGTAAAGGATACCAGAAGCTGAATGGCTTCCGCCCTTACCTGACAGAAATCCGTGTCACGGATATTAAGAAGGCCGCGGCGAAGAAAGCAGCCGCTCCGAAAAAAGAGACTGCTCCGAAGAAAGCAGCCGCTCCGAAGAAAGCAGCAGTATCGAAAACAACAAAAGAAGCATAACAGGCCACTAGCCTTAAAACTCATATATCATGGCGCATAAAAAAGGTGCAGGTAGTTCGAAGAACGGACGTGAGTCACAGTCGAAACGACTTGGCGTAAAAATATTTGGTGGTCAATTTTGTATTGCTGGGAACATTCTTGTTCGTCAGCGCGGTACAGCACACCACCCAGGAACAAACGTTGGAATCGGCAAGGATCACACCTTGTACGCCCTCACTGATGGAATTGTTGAATTCCGTAAGAAACGTAACAATCGCTCGTTTGTATCCATTGTCTCTCCAGGAGAGGCTGTGGGAGGCGAAGCGTAATAGGATTTACTTCCTCAAACTCTTTAAGGACTCCCGTCCCCTTCGGGGCGGGAGTTTTTGTTTTAAAAACAGTTTTATTTTGGACTAAAACATCCGAAATTACCCCCTAGAAAATGCTTACACTTACTTATTTACGAGAAAGACGCGAAAGCGTAATAAGCGCTCTGGCAAAAAGAGGCTTAGACGTCACCGAACCGGTGGATCGTATTTTGTCTTTAGATGTGGAGCGTCGCGGCATTCAAAAAGAGCTCGACGACACTTTGGCAGAAAGCAATACCCTTAGCCGCCAGATTGGAACATTGATGCGGGAAGGAAAACGTGAAGAAGCGGAAGCGGTCAAGACTGCTACTTCGGGATTGAAGACGCGCTCTGGAGAACTCAAGGAAAAAATGTCCACACTGGAGAACGAGGTACATGAGCTTCTTTCTCACCTGCCTAACACACCCAGTGAGCTCGTCGTTGCAGGAAATTCCGAAGAGGACAACGAACTTATAGAACGTTGGGGCGAGTTGCCAGACCTCGGGAATCACAAGAAGCCACATTGGGACATCGCCAAGGAGAAAGATTTAATCGACTTCGATCTGGGCGCAAAAGTGACTGGCGCTGGCTTCCCTTTTTACAAAGGCAAGGGCGCAAAACTACAACGTGGACTTATACGTATGTTCCTTGACAAGGCCGAGGAAGCAGGCTATACTGAATACATCCCGCCATTGATGATCAATGAAGACAGTGGATTCGGAACTGGTCAGCTTCCTGACAAAGAAGGACAGATGTATCACATGAAAGTCGATGATCTCTATATGATTCCTACTGCGGAGGTGCCACTGACAAATATTTATAGGAACACCTTGCTCAATGCCTCGGATCTTCCCATCAAACTTTGCGGGTACACCCCTTGTTTCCGTCGCGAGGCAGGGTCTTATGGCAAAGACGTTCGGGGACTAAACAGACTCCATCAATTTGACAAAGTTGAGATCGTACAAATACAACATCCTGAAAAATCTACTGAAACGTTAGACGCGATGGTAGACCACGTCAAGGGTCTGCTTGAAGCACTTGAGCTGCCTTACAGGGTGTTGCGCTTGTGTGCAGGTGATATGGGGTTTACAGCTGCAATCACCTACGATTTCGAGGTGTGGAGTGCAGCACAAGAAATGTGGCTTGAAGTGAGCTCTGTATCGGGATTTGAAACATTTCAGGCAAACAGACTGAAGTGTCGATTTAAAGATGCAGACGGCAAAAACCAACTCGCTCATACTTTGAATGGATCTGCATTAGCACTTCCAAGAATTGTCGCTGCCCTTCTTGAAAATCATCAAGATGCAGACGGCGTAAAGATCCCTCAAGCTTTGGTCCCTTATTTGGGATTTGATCGAATATAAAACGTGAATGAAGAACCACCGCCTCTTTTACCTTTTTCTCATTTGTGTTGCATCATCTCTCATGTTGATGCAGGTGGGATGTAGTGAAAACAAAACCCAAGTAGAGTTGCTTAAGGCATTAGAAAATGTGGCGAGTTTCTCGAAAAAATTAGATCAAATCCCTTTGGATTCTATCGCAAATGTTAAGGAACGCCTGAGTTCGGCAAAAGATGATATTCGATGGCTAGGTCTAGATAGCAATGTGGTTTTCGTGAAAGCAGATGTAAAGGTGATTGAAGGGTTGTCAAAAGCAAGTCGATTTTTAAAAGATGCCTCAAGTAGATATAAAGGGCTCACGAATGAGGTAGAGCGTTGTAAAAAACAACTTGAAGGCTTACGAGAAATAATCGAATCAGGCGCAAACAGAGATGCTCTTGGAGACACAATAGATGATGCGTATATCAAGACGAATGCGCATTTTGAAATTGAAGCAGTTGCGAAGCTTGGGGAATTGGTCGATGAAACAACGCGGTTAATAAGGTTGGGGCTTGAAGCAGATTCTGCAGGATGGGGAGCCATTGACAGTTTGCTCATGGCAAAAAAAGGGGAATGGGCCCGTGGCGTGTCCGAAAATGAAACGGAGGGGGGATTATGAAACACGCAAAGAGAATCATCTACGGACTGTTTTTATTAACTACAGGACTGTCATTTTCTTCTGCCAATGTTTCAGCTCAAACCGATTTAGAACTCGCTGAGTTTTATTACAACGAAGGGAGTTATGAGCAAGCTCAACTCTACCTCGTTGAGATCTATAAGCGAAACAAAACAAACGCGGTGTACCAAATGTATTATCAATCGCTCCTCGCAATGGACGATTTTGAAGGTGCAGAATCCCTTGTGAAGAAGCGTCTTAAGCGCATGCATAAGAACAGCAAGAGTACGGCTTACGTTGATTTGGGTTCTTTGTACCTCAATTTTGACAAGCCCGATTTGGCACGGAAAGCGTTTGACAGTGCGCTCGAACTACTCCAGCCTGGAAAGAACCAGGCCGTGAGGTTGGCAAATGCATTCATCAAGCTTGACGAGCTGGATATGGCTTACATGACCTATCGCAAGGCGCAAGATTTGGGGACGACTGACTTTCATTACCAATTCGCGAACCTCCAAGGAATGCGAAGAGACTATCAAGGAATGGTGGAGAGTTTTTTAGAACTCCTGCATAAAACACCCACATATTTAAGGACTGTTCAAAACAGCTTAAACAGGAACCTCCGATTGCAGACAGAACCTGAAAATGGAGAGATGGTAAGAACTGAGCTTCTTAAAGCAGCCCAGAGATATCCTGATGACACAATCTTTCCAGAAATGCTGGTCTGGTATTTTACACAAGAAAAAGATTTTTCATCCGCATTTATTCACGCGAGATCTTTGGACTTAAGACGAAAGGGAATCGGTTTAAATCTCATGGAGTTGGGGAACACTGCCGCTGCAAACGACGACCTGGAAACGGCCTTGGATTGTTATGGCTATGTCGCAGCAAAAGGAATGGGTTCTCCCTATTTCTTCACCGCCAGAAATGAAATGTTACAAGTCCGTTTTCATGCGCTCACAAAAGAAACCCCGCCAAATTTTGATGGATTAACATTGTTAGAAGCGGATTATGCTGCAAGCATCAGGGATCTTGGGGTGAAGTCTGAGACGTCAATCATGTTGAAAAACCAAGCACACATCCTTGCTTTCTTTCTTGACAGAGGCGATGAGGCCATGGCAATCATGGAAGAGGTCTTGAGCATCTCCGGTCTCAATACGAGGGTGGCTGCTGTTTGTAAACTGGAGCTCGGAGATATTTATGTTTTTGAAAACCTTGTGTGGGATGCTTCGCTCCTATTCTCTCAAGTCATACTCGACTTTAAAGATGACCCTTTGGGGCACGAAGCAAAATACAGAAATGCCCGAATCAGTTACTACACCGGTGATTTCGCATGGGCCCAAACCCAACTCAACGCGCTAAAAGCATCCACATCCAAACTCATCAGCAACGACGCAATCAACTTGAGTCTTCTGATTACCGATAATTTTAATTTAGATACAATCTTTGAACCGATGGAGATGTATGCCAGGGCCGATCTCCTCATGATGCAGAGAAGATATGGTGAGGCTGTTTCGACATTAGATACTTTAATTGAGAGTTGGCCTGGTCACGCCTTAGAAGATGAGATTTTAATGCTAAAAGGAGACCTTGCCCTTCAAAAGGGTGAGGTAGAAAGTGCCTTGACGTATTATCAAGAAGTGGCCGATTTACATTTTGATGACATCACTGGTGATGATGCGCTGTATAATCTAGCTGTGATTTATGATGTCAAACTGAATGATTTGGTCAAGGCGGAAGCATTGTATGAAAAATTGATTTTCGAGTTCTCTGGATCACTTCATGTGATAGAAGCCCGTAAGCGATATCGGGAACTTAAAGGAGAAGAGGGAGCAAGTCTCGAAGGTTTTGAAAGCCCTGTGGAAGAATCAATCTCGAAACCATGATACTCTATAACATTACCATTTCTGTAAATACTGAATCGACTCCGGAATGGCTCGAATACATGGTGAACGATCATATCCCGTCTGTACTTGCAACAGGCCATTTCCGCGATTATAAATTGTGTCGTGTGGAAGGCGAAGCGGAAGGCGGGAAAACTTTTGCGGTTCAGTATGTCGCACATTCCTTCGCTTCATTTAATACATACCAAAAGGAATGTGCCCCAGGCCTTCAGGCCGATTTCATGAAAAAATGGGGGACCAAAGCTGTCGCGTTCCGGACAATATTACCCTTACTTCACGAAGGGAGGGCTGAGCACGTCAAGACAGACGAAGCATGATTAAACCAAAAAAACATCTGGGGCAACACTTCCTGGTTGGACCGGGAATAGCACATCGTATTGCGGGGTCTGTGACGTGTCACAGAGGGTGTCATTCTGTATTAGAAGTCGGTCCTGGAACGGGCGCTTTGACCGTTCCCCTGTTAGATAGAGGAGACCTTAATCTTCATGTCGTAGAATTGGACGAGGAAAGTGTAGAATATTTGATTACGGAAGAATTACTTCCATCAAATAGAGTACATGGGGTGGATCTTTTAAGGTGGAATCCTGATCTTGCATTTCCCGATGGGGCACCTTTTATTGTTGCAGGGAATTTTCCTTACAATATATCCTCTCAAATCCTATTTCAAGTCTTAGATTGGAGAGAAAGAGTTCCCGAAGTTGTGGGGATGTTCCAAAAAGAAGTTGCAGAAAGAATTGCCGAGGGCCCAGGCTCTCGAACATACGGAATTTTAAGTGTACTTCTCCAAACCTATTACGACATCAATTACCTCTTTACCGTAGATGAAGACGCATTCGATCCGCCTCCAAGAGTGAAAAGTGGTGTGATCCGTCTCAGACGTAATGATCTGATTGACCCCGGTTGTTCATTCTCTCATTTAAAAAGAGTGGTAAAAGGAGCGTTTAACCAAAGACGTAAAACCCTCAGAAATGCACTGATAAGCGCTGGGTTTCCGGAAGAAAATATCCCCGATGAATTCTTGAAAAAACGCGCTGAACAACTCAGTCCAAAGGATTTCCACAGACTATCTGTGGCACTTATACCCTGCTAAACCTTGCTGACTTAACTTTGCAATGGACGGATAAGTGATGGGTTAGTAAACTTGAACAAGTACTTTAGATGAGTAAGACCATAACATTGGGGGAATTTATCATGGACAGGCAGGCCGCATTTCCGTTTGTGTCTGGTCAATTGACGCGTCTCCTGACTGACATTGGGGTCGCATCAAAGATTGTCAATCACCAAGTGAACAGAGCAGGTTTGGCGGGAATACTTGGGGAATCAGGGTCCGTAAATATCCAAGATGAAGCACAGCAGAAGCTGGATGTTTTTGCAGACCAAACCTTTATGAGAATCCTCTCATCTGGGGGTTCTGTTGCAGGCATAGGCTCTGAAGAACAGGATGAGCCGATTCTATGTGGAGACGAGGGAAAGACAGGTAAATACATCGTGCTAATCGATCCTTTAGATGGAAGTTCCAACGTCGATGTCAACGTAAGTATCGGAACTATTTTCAGCATTCAACGCCGCAAAACGCCGATGGGAGAGCCCTTAACTGAGCAGGACTTTCTGCAAGCAGGGACACATCAGATTGCCTCAGGCTATATTTTGTATGGTTCTTCTACAATGCTTGTATACACCACTGGAACTGGTGTCAATGGATTTACGCTTGATCCTGCTGTAGGAGAATTCTTCCTTTCTCATTCTGCGATGACATTTCCAGAAAAAGGTCGGATTTATTCTGTGAATGATGCTTTACTTGACAAATGTTCTGAACCCGCGCGCATTTTTGTGGAGGGGTGTCGCCAAACACGAGGAGCAAGGTTTAGGGCCAGATATATAGGGTCTTTGGTGGCCGATTTTCATCGCAATCTCATCCATGGTGGCATATACCTCTACCCATCCCTCATTAAAAAGCCAAACGGCAAACTAAGACTGCTCTACGAATGTGCACCACTTGCGTTTATCGCTGAGCAGGCAGGTGGAATGGCGCTCGATGATGACGGGAGGGTCATGGACCGCATTCCCACAGAATTGCATCAGAGGTCACCTTACTACGTCGGAAATAAAAACCTCGTTCAGGCCTTTATGGCTTGCCAACTCGCTGAGAAAAATCCTGCCATGAACACTGTTCCTCAGCTAGAAAACTAGGCTTATCTTTATCGTCCTTGAAAAGCGCGATGAGACCTGACGATTTATTGAATTTCTACCGCAGAGATCCGCGGACAGGGGAACTTATGCGTGCCCTTGAAAACAAGGGGTCGAAAGTTGAACTGAAAGGTGTCGTCGGCTCTTCCCTAGCATTGGTGGCAGCAGGCATTCTAGAACGGGAGTCTGAAAACAAATTGGCCGGGAGCGGCGCGCTCAACCACCACGTTTTCGTGCTAGAGGACAAAGAACATGCGGCCTATTTCATGAATGATTTGGCGCAAATTCTTGTTGTAAATCCACGTCCGATATTTCTTTTCCCCAGGTCGGCACGTGTGCCATATCAAGAGGAGGTTACCGAAAATGCAAATGTCTCAATGCGGGCTGAGGTGTTAAATGAAATTAATGGCGGCCGTGAGGGATGTGTCGTCGTCAGTTATCCTGGAGCACTAAGTGAAAAGGTCATCACCCAGAAAGAATTGAGTGCGCAGACTTTTGGATTAGCCTTGGGAGATCACTTCACGTTAGACTTCTTGGATGAGGTTTTTCTCGAGTACGGATTTGAGAAGGTGGATTTTGTATATGAACCGGGACAATATGCAATGAGGGGAGGAATCGTTGATGTCTTCAGTTTTTCATTTGATCATCCTTACAGGATAGAATTCTTCGGTGATGAAATAGAGAGCATTCGTAAATTTGATCCCGTCTCGCAGCTTAGTGTAAATAAACTCACGCGCGCAACGATCGTTCCAAATGTGGGAAACAAAACACTCCACAAACACAATGAGGCGTTCTTCAGCTTTATCCCATCAAATTCTGTGGTATGGATGACAGATGTGAAAAGCTGTGAATTGGGATTAAAAAAAGAACTCGAAAAAGCCACTGCACACTTCGAACGGTTAGTGGGCGAGACGAAGAGGACACCTCCCGAGGATCTCTATCTTGACCCAGATGTTTTTGTGGGGCTCATCCAAGATTTCTCAGTAGTAGAATTTGACGGTGGAACTACTTTTACAGACCGCTTGACCATCGGTTATGGAATGACAGAGCAGCCCGTGTTTAACAAGCATTTCGACATGATTGCCACAAATCTGATTGCGAATAACAGAAACGGATACGTGAATGTGATCGTCTCAGGTCAAGCGACTCAATTGGAACGGCTGCACGACATCTTCTCCGACAGACAAGATGAGAATGGAGAGAAAAGCCCTGATGTCCCCTATGCGGCGATTCCCATGGAGCTCAGCCAGGGGTTTGTGGATAAAGACCTGAAAGTTTTGGTCTATACCGATCACCAACTTTTTGACAGGTATCACCGGTTCAGACTGAAGGACGGATTTAGAAAAAGCAAAGAAGCACTTACCATTAAAGAGATGATGGCTCTAGAGGTGGGTGATTTTGTGGTGCATATTGATCACGGTATTGGTGCGTTTTCTGGGCTACATAAGATTGAAGTCAATGGGAAAGAACAGGAAGCCATCAGGCTTTCATATAAAGGAGGCGATGTGCTCTATGTGAGTATTCATTCACTACATCGCATCTCTAAATTCACCTCAAAAGAAGGCACAAAGCCTTCTGTGAATAAACTGGGAACAGCAACTTGGTCGAAAACAAAAGCAAAAACTAAGACACGTGTTAAGCAAATCGCTTACGATCTTCTGAATCTCTATGCCCAACGAAAAGCGTCAGAGGGTTTTGCTTTTACACCAGACACCTACATGCAGCACGAGTTGGAGGCCAGTTTTATGTTTGAAGATACCCCAGACCAAAACGCCGCGACGAAAGCCGTGAAAGAGGATATGGAAAAGGTCGTTCCTATGGATAGGCTTATTTGTGGGGATGTGGGTTTTGGAAAGACGGAAGTCGCGATTCGCGCAGCATTTAAAGCCGCCACGGATGGAAAACAAGTCGCGATACTTGTGCCTACCACCATTCTGTCGATGCAACACGCAAGAAGTTTTGCGCGTCGACTTAAAGATTTTCCGGTGACAGTCGACTATGTCAATCGATTTAAAACAGGGAAGGCCCTGAGCGAAACCCTCGCGAAAGTGGAGTCTGGGGAAGTCGATATTTTAATCGGAACACATGCGCTTGTGGGGAAACGGATTAAGTTCAAGGACCTCGGTCTACTGATTGTTGACGAAGAACAGAAGTTTGGTGTAGGCGTAAAAGACAAACTGAAAACGATGCGTGCAAACGTGGATACACTCACGCTGACCGCTACGCCTATTCCGAGAACACTGCAATTTTCACTTATGGGGGCGAGAGATTTGAGCATCATCCGCACCGCACCTCCGAACAGACATCCCGTTGAAACGATCGTTACTTCCTTCAATGAAGCGTTGATTCGAGACGCCATAAGTTATGAGGTTAGTCGCGGAGGTCAGGTATATTTCGTTCACAACCGCGTC
>Ga0315315_10006105_pt1 | contig 11118 bp, 11 predicted proteins | sample M140m3416metaG_FD_203699 | JGI IMG/M metagenome (GOLD analysis project Ga0315315, IMG submission 203699) | Ammonia-oxidizing marine archaeal communities from Monterey Bay, California, United States - M1 40m 3416 | ecosystem: Environmental > Aquatic > Marine > Intertidal zone | place: USA... | reverse complement strand
ATCGAAAATATCAATTGGATCTCGTTTCATATTTAAATTATTTAAGGCGAAGCTAAAAAAAAGAAATTCCCCAGTAAGTTAATACAGCCCAAACTATATATCTAATTGCCTTTCCAACTAACATCCATATACTAACTCTTAAAAAAGAGATTTTGAAAAACCCTAAGCCAACTGCAAAAAGATCACCAATAATGGGCATCCAACAAAAAAAGGCTAGAAAACTTCCAAGGCGATCTATTTTTATTTTAATCTTTTGGATTTTTTTTCTTTTGACACCTAAAAATCTCTCTAGTAATTTTAATTTTCCTAAATACCCTAATCCATAATTTGTCATACCTCCTAACCAATTACCTAATGTGGCAATAAAGAGTGAAAAGTGCAAAGGGTAATTGTTTACGAGTAAAATAGTTAATACAATTTCAGAATTCATCGGTAAAATGGTGGCTGAAAGAAAACTTGCAATAAAAAGACCCAGTAAACCCAGCTCAACAAATGATTCCATTTTTTTTTAGAGTAAATTTTAAATTACACATAAACATTGAGTAAACAACTATTAAGAGATCTATTAATTGAAGAGACATTTTTAATTATATTTATGTATTGATTTTTTAAATTGATAAAAATGAAATTAACCATAAACTTTTTCTTTTTTACATTATGCCTATTTACTTTGTTAAATTTAACCGGGCAAGAGGCTGAACCCTCTAAATCAAAAAGTTTAGGGAACTTTGAGATCAAAAACTATTCTAATAAATTTCTTGAAAGGCCGGAATCTGTTTGGTCAGTCCTACGTTCAAATAGTTCCAAAAAAGTATATTTCGGAACATACGATGGTATATTAGAGTATGATGGTAAAAATGTCAATCCCATATTAGTGGAAGGAGAAATTGAAGATGAAATTGCCACTTCATTTACAAGGACATTGGTTGAAGATTCTGAAAATAACCTCTACACAGCAGGGAGAGGGTTTTTTGGGCAAATTGTTAATGGTCCATATGGGAACTCAGAATATTTATCACTTATGGGAAAAATTCCGGATTCTATTAATCCTTACAATCAGGTTTTTTGGGGTGGTGTAAATAAGGATAACAGTATTTACTTATATACTAGAGATTTAATTTTTAGATACAATGGGAATACTTTTGATAATGTGTGGGAATTATCAGAAAGAGAAGATGGTGTTGACTCATATGGTACTATTCAAACATTAATTAAGGTTGATAGTAGAATTTTTGTCAGAGTATGGGGGATTGGTCTTTTTGAGCTTGTAAATGATGATTTTAGATTTTTAGAAAATTCAGAAATTTATTCAACCAATAGAATTGAATCAATGGTCTCATTAAACCAGAATGAAATTGCAATTTTCAGTAGTAAGCTTGGAGTAAAAATATATAATGGAAGTCAGTTTTTACCCTCAAATAATAAAGTGCTTAATGATTGGATCAAAGAAAAATTAATTTATAATACCTCTGAAACAAAAAAATTATCAGATGGTAGAATACCACTAATTTCATTTGAAGGTGGTATTATGATAATTGACAATAAACTAAGAATAGTTGATTTGATTAACTTAGAAGATGGATTGCCTTCCAATGCAATTACATCTATCCATATAGATATAAATGACGATTTATATACCACAAGCTTACTTTCAGCCTCAAAAATTAGATTAAGTAATTCAATTACAAGTTTTGGTGAATCAAATGGAATCAAGGGCTTAGTTCAGAGTATAAAAAAAATAAATGATGAAATTTATTTTAGTACAACTGAAGATGTTTTTAAAATTGAGGGGAGTAATTCCCCATTATATAATAGTAATATTATAGATTTAGAATTTAATGACATTCCCAAAAATTTCATACAAATAGGAGATAATATTTTATCTGTAAATAATTTAAATACCCTTTTATTAAAAGGGAAAAGTAAAATTTTATTTTCTAATGATCGCCAGCTAGAATCTCCTGTTCAAAGTATGCTATATAATGATATGGTTATTATGTCACATCCAATTGATGGAGTAGTATTTTTTAAAATCACAAATTCGGGATCAGCAAGAAAGATTGGAAGTAAAAAAATATTCGATCAAGTTGGTGTTTTGGGGATAAAAGAAATTTCTGAAGGAGTTCTATTTATTGAAGCCATTAATGGGGAGGGTTCATTTATTGGGAAGTATGACAAAAATGGTAATATCTCTTTCACCAGATTATTAACTCCAAATAATGAAACTTTATTTTCTGATGAAGAATACTCAAAAGTTCAATTATTTAATTCAAATATTAATGATGAGGATGTAGAAATTTTAGAATTAAATATTTTAGAAACTGGTGCAGGGATTTTCATTTTTGATCAAAATCTTGACCTCTACAGCTTTACAAATAAATATAAACTTACAGGTACAGGACAAAACTTACTCCCTATTTTTGAAAGAAATTTATTAAATTTTAATCCTATTTCGAGGTTTGCTAATATTACAGGTAGGCAAAAATTTACAACTGTTAATGCAAGGACAAAAAATAATTGGTTTTTAACTACAAGTGGGTTACTAGAAGTTGAATTCAGTCAGGACGGGAAATTTAAAATATATTCTGAATACCCATTTGGGATTATTGATCCAAATGAGCTCTCAGGAGCAATTTTAGCAGATAATCAAGGAGGTGAAAATATTTTGTGGCTTGGATCAAAAGACTCTAAAGTAATTAGCTATTTGCCTGGTCAATATTCTAAAGAAAAAAAAATTGATGTACTTCCCATAATTGATGAAATAACTTTAAATGATGAATATGCTTTATTAAGCAAAAGTTACTACTCTTATAACAACTCAAGAAACCTTAAAATAAAATTTAGCTTTCCTTCATTTGATAAGGTTGAGGAAAATCTTTTTAGATACAGGCTTATTGGTTTAAATGAGAACTGGAGTGATTGGGGTAAAACAATGGAAGGAGTATTTACCAATCTTTTTGAAGGTGATTATACTTTTGAAATTCAAGCATTAGATGCAAATTTTAATGAAAGTGAGATTGTAACTCATAAGTTTTCAATTAGTCCTCCTTGGTATAGATCTTACATTGCATATTTTTTATACTTAGTCATAATTGGTGTTTCTGTTTGGTTATTTGGGAAATTACAAGCGAAACGTTCTCTAAGTAAGGCAGAGAACGAGAGAAGAGAAAAAGATCTAGAAGAAGCCAAACAAATTCAAGAAAGCATGTTGCCTAAAACTTTTCCTCAAATTGAGGGATTAAGTATAACAGCAGGTCTAATTACCTCTACTGAAGTAGGAGGAGATTACTATGATTTTTTTGAGAGTAATGATAAAACCAACAGTATTCATGTGATTTGTGGGGATGCTACTGGACATGGAACAGCAGCAGGGATGATGGTCTCAATTATAAAATCAGCCTTAAATGGGCTGCCTGTTTTACCTGTTAATGAGATATTAGAGCGATTGAATAATATCGTAAAAAAGATAAACTTGGGCAGATTAAGAATGAGTTTAAATGTAGCCAAAATCAATAAAAATGAAATTGAAATAAGCGCAGCGGCAATGCCGCCAACCTATCTATTTAAAGCAAAATCAAAAATATGTGAGGAAATTATGATTGAGGGGCTTCCTTTAGGCGGGCTAAAGGATGAAAAGTTTTCAATGCTTAAAAAACCTTTTCAAAAAGGTGATATTCTTGTCATGTTATCTGATGGACTTCCTGAAGCATCAAATGAGAATAATGAAATGTATGATTATGATAGAATAGTAGATCTAATTACAAAGAATCATACAAAGCATCCAGAGGATATTAAAGCAGAATTTTTTAGTAGTCTAAATTCATGGTTAAATGGAGGAATTCCTGAAGATGATGTGACTCTTGTAATCATAAAAAAAATATCTTAAAATCAATTCGTTGAATAGGCAGAATATGTTTGGGATGAACTTGATCTTTGATATGAATAATTTCCGTTTTTCTTTTTTTCAGATGTATTGGATTTTTTTTGGGATTTAGAACTAGATTTATTATTCTTCATTGAGGCTCCATATCCATTATAATTCACATTTTTTTTAAACGATTTACTTTTTTCTTCAGCTATTGCAACTGAATTTTGATAACTTTTCTTCCTATCATCTTTTGTAAATAGAGACTCTGTTTTCTTATCTATTTTAGCGAAAGCATCTTCAGCGCTATTAGAGGTTTTTTCTTTTTCTAGGCAGGCAACGAAAGCAAGAATTGGAACCAGAAGAATTATAGTTTTTGAATACATAATTATATAAATTTAAACATTTTATTTTATTCTTTTGTATACTAACCCCCTTGCGTCTGCACCTGAGTTTTGTAATGTTCCAACTGATGTTTTACTAATTTGTAAATATAAATCATCATTGTAAAAAGTAATTTGATGGTTATCAGGATTTGTTTTTGGCTCATTTTCATTTGCTGACATACCTGAGCCCCATTCTCCATATTCAGTTAAAATACTTTTTTCTTCATCAAAAACAAAAGTACCATATCCTCCAAAACCACCATACATTGCTGGATTTTCATCACGGTTGGCAAGCCCTGTTAGATCAACTTGATAGGTGTAATGACCATTTGAAAATAATTTTACATCCAATAAAGCGTCATTCGGAACAGATGTCGTATCTATAGCAACACCATTTATATATGATATCTCATAAACTCTTTTCCAAGCACCATCAAATTTAGATTCCGGTTCTAAACTTGGCATACGTTCCCAATATTCTGCAAATTCAGAATCTGGATTATTCTTTTGAGAATATACATTTGCATGAAAATCAGTTTTTAAACCAAATCTCCAAGCTGGCACATTTAAGGAATCCTTGTAGTTTTTAACGGCTGCACCCCACCAACCTGTTCCATGCGAAATATCTTCAGTTATAGAATCTTTTGAGTTCACAACATATTTTCCATAACCTCCCATTCCTCCTTCCCAAGGCAATAAGCTATCTTTTTGGTTGTTAATCCAAATCATGTTTCCATCTTTAAAAACTTTTACTTGTTTAAATTTGGGATTTTCAGAATCTTTTATGTAAGCAGTATCAACAGCAACACCGTTTACTAATTGTATTGTCCCTATTCTATTCCAAAACCCTTCAATATTTTGACCTTCAGAAGAACTCTCCTTTTTTTGATTACCGCCACATGCAAGTGCCATTAAGGAAATAAGAATTATGAGTATTTTATTTTTCATCTTTATTTTATTTTTATGAAAAAATAAGCTTAAGTGAAAAGCTTATAATCTTATGATTTATGGTTTAATTTTCAATAAATATAAATTTTATCTAAATTAGATGCAAATAATCATAAATCATTTTTTCAAATGAAAAAAAACCCAACCGTTGAGTTAAAGCTTCCGATATTAAAAGACATGGAGTTAGTTGCAACTCACACATCTGATGTTGTGTCTAAGCATATGAATCTCCCAGAAGATAAATCAGCAGAGGTTTCAATGGCCTTAATAGAGGCCTGTATAAATGCTTTTGAACATTCTGAGACTAAAGAAGATATATATATTCATTTTATAATTAGTGATGAAAACCTGACAATCAAAGTTATTGATAAAGGAGTTGGATTTGACTCTTCATCAATCAAATTACCGAATATTGATGATAAGGTAGGGACGCAAGAAAGAAAAAGAGGATGGGGGTTGATGTTAATTCAAGAATTAATGGACAAAGTAGATTATGAGTCAGACAATTCAGGGACAACATTAACTATGACAAAAAATAAAGAATCAGATGAGTAAAATAATTGATAAAAACATAAAGAACGGGGTTGTTATTGTATCAACTGAAGGCTATTTTAATAAAGATTTAGGAGAAGCACTTAAAGAAATTACGGATCAAGAAATAAAGGAAGGACACAAAAGCTTTTTAATTAATCTTGACCAATCAAAAATTGTGAATAGTATAGGGGCTTCAATTCTTATAGAAATAATAGAGGAATTACAAGCTGTTGATGGCTCTTTAAATTTTTGTAATCTTGCCCCCATTATAGCAAAAACGTTCAAGATAATGGGACTAACTAAGTATTGTGAAACTTTTGATACCGAAGACGCTGCTTTACAAAAGCTAGCTTGAGATGAAGTTTGATTTTTCTTCCTTCTCTGCGAAATATGATAAACAGAGACTACCAAAGAAAAAAATCGAGTTTTTAATTGATCATTTAGAAAAAGATAAATTCAAGGTTCTCTTTTTTCTTAATGATAAATCATTATTTCCGAATTCTAAAAAATCAAACCTTTTTAGAACAGAGAATATTGATTATTCGACATTATTCTCAAAAAAAGAATTAATTCCATTTTCAAGGGTATCAAAATATTTTAATTCTAACCTTTTTCAGGAGACTTTGAATCCCAAGGTTAATTCATTAGGCTATTTAATAGGAATAAAATCTAAGATGTCTTACTTAGGAGCTTTTTATTTATGCCACTCTAAATTTAAGCAAGAATACATCTTAGGTATACTAGAGTACTTTAAGCAATTAATTCAATCAAACTTTAATGAAATAGAAATAAGTAATAAATTAAAAAAGCATTCGTCAGATCTAAGAAACAAAAAATTAGAAGTCGAATCTTTTTTAGATATTTCAGAATTGCTTAGCGATAATATTGAATCTGAAATACTATTCCAAAACCTTTTAGAATACCTAGTATTTACCATGAACGCTACTAAAGGAATAATTTTATCAAAAGATCCGAATTCAGGGATATACGACTTAAAGGCATCTCTTGGCATTAATGATGATCTTTCAAAAAAGATTTTAAGAGAAAATAAAGGTGTCTTAGCCTTGTTAAAAAAAAGAAAAGAATCTTTAATTCAAAGCTCGAATAAAGATTTAAGCTTATTGTCATATTCAAAAAAAAACTGCGTTTTAGGACCTTTTATGAGTGGTGAAAATTTAAATGGTTGTATAATTCTTTATGATAAAGAAAGCAGAAATGGATTTATTGATTTTAATCAATATGATTTAAGATTTTTTAATTCAATAGTTAAGAAGATTTCTCTTTCGTATGATAATATTATCCTTTTGGAGAACATTAAAAAGTCAAAAAAATTAATTGACAACATTATGTCTTCAATTTCTACTGGAATTGTGAAAATTAACTTGATGGGTGAAATTGAGTATATTAATGATTCGGCCATTGAGATTTTTAAGTTTAATAATGAAAACCTTTTAAACAACCATTATGCGATGGTATTTGAGGACAACATGAATTTGGTAGAACTAATTGAGTTTGCTGAGAGTAGAAACCACATACTTTATGAAGAAAATTTAAATATTTTAAAAAAAGATCGAAATGAAACATCTATCAATTTAACCATATCACCAGTATTTGAAGAAAGCTTAAATTCTGGGTCTGTTATTTCATTTGAGGATTTATCAGATATTAATAAAGTTAAGTCTACATTTAAAAAATATGTATCTGAAAACATTGTAGATGAATTACTTTTAAATGAAGGCTCACTTGAGCTTGGGGGTGTAGAGCAGGAGGTTTGTGTTTTATTCTCAGATATAAGAGGCTTTACATCTATGTCTGAAAAATTAGAGGCATCAAAAGTTGTAAAGTTACTTAACCAGTTTTTTGATAAAATGATTGATGTGGTATTTAAATACGGTGGAACACTTGACAAAATCATAGGTGATGAATTAATGGTTCTATATGGGGCACCGTTAAAGAAAAAAAATGATATTTTAAATGCAGTTACTACTGCAAAAGAAATGTTCACCACACTGGATAAGTTTAATAAAGAGATAGTAGCTGATGGTTTTCCAGAATTAAGAATTGGAATTGGAATCAATTATGGTAAAGTTATTTGTGGAAATATTGGATCTGAACAACAAATGAATTACACCGTGATAGGAGATACAGTAAATTTAGCATCCAGATTGTGTTCTGCAGCGAAACCTGGTGAAATAATAATCTCAGAGAGCGTCCACAAAGAATTGATTGGAAACCATGAATTTGTTTTGAGTGAAGATTTAACACTCAAAGGAAAAAGAAGACCTGTAAAAAACTGGAAATACACTCATCATATTCTATAAAGCATATATACTAATAAAGAAAAGTATAATAAAAAGAATAGACTTCAATAAGTGTTTTAGCCCTTTGTTAACATTTTCAAATTTAGTTGAAGCAATATTTGCAGTAGCGAAAACAGATTGCGTTAGATGTTTCCGATATTTTATTTCATCATTTAAAACTTCCTCAAGTGACTCATAAAAGACTTTAAAGTTTTTATATTTTGAAATATCACCAAAAAACAGAGGTGATTTTTCAACAGAGAAATTAAACCTTGGAAGAATACACATTACGCATCTTCTAATAGAAGCGACTATAAAAACTAGAGATACTATTAATAGAACTGAATGGACTACACCAGAAAAGTCAGCAGAAAAAGAATAAATATTTTCCTCATCTAAAATATCTAAGGTATATCCCAGCCCAAAAATTAAACTATAAATTGAGATTACAGCTGTCGCTTTTACTTCTGCAAATTGGATTTGATCATAATTATAGTTGATTATATACCAGTAGTCTTCAATATCAATATTTTTAATTCTATTCATATTCATAAGACATTGTTCTTTATGGTTGTTATATTAAAATTAAAAATATTAATAACATAAGTTAGAAATTTTATTTAAATAATATTTTGCAAAGGTTAGACGTTATAATTGTCTATTATGTAAATGAAGAATAACGGAAATACCAATTTTAATGCTAAAGGTTAGGGCATAGGACAGACACGCTTTCATCTGCTCGATAAAAATTAGTAGTGTAGCTTTCGGGATAGAAGGCGTTAGTCTCCTCATAGTTACGAATGAGAGCTCCATTTAGATCTATGTAATAAGTGAAAGTTCCTTTATGATTAACTTTGGATCCTGTTACACTATAACCAAGTCGAAGAGTATCCTGACCATTTTCTAAAATTGTGTATTGAAACTCGTTCCCATCAATGGTTTTTGGGGATTCACTAAACTCAAGGCAAACCCCGTCCTCAACAAGAATTAGCCTAAAAGGATTGGTTTTAAATACTTTATAATTGCTTCCTCTTGTCCAGACTTCATTATCAATTTTACCCAAAAGATTTTTACCATTTAAACCGTCCTTTGAGCAAGATATACAAACACAAAAAATAAAAACAAGAATTTTATTCATTTCAAACTACTTCGTTTTTAATATGTCACTAAAAATTACAATTAAAGTGATAATCATCGTAATTATTACTACCACTGCAACGCCACCTGAAGACATAATTTTATTTTAAAATTTTCCAAATATACAAAAAGGATGTTGTGGCTGCTATTTGAGATATTTTTTTATCATTATAAATCTGTTAACCTGAGGCTATTTGTCATTATGATACTATATTTAGGTAATAAATAAACTTATTTTGATAAAATTAAGAGAAGCTAAAATTGAAGACTTATCCCTTTTGTTAGAATTTGAAAGGAGTTTAATTGAATACGAAAAAAAATTCACTCCAAACTTGAAAAAAAGTTCATTTAGTTATTATAATTTAAGGACTTACATTGAAAATACAGATATATCTGTAGTAGTTGCTGAACAAAAAAATGAAGTGATAGCTTCAGGATATGCAGTTGTAAAAAAAAATAAGCCTTATAAAAATCCGGAATACTATGTTTTGTTAGGATTTATGTATGTCATTCCTGAGCAAAGGGGAGCGGGAGTTAACAAGATGATTATAGACTATCTTTTAAATTGGGGGAAAATTAGGGGCTACTCTGAATTTCAATTAGATGTATATGCGCCGAATGAGAGCGCAATAAGAGCATATAAAAAGGCAGGCTTCACTTTTGAAACTTTTACTATGAGAATTAATACAGGAAATTAATTTTTGCCTAATTAACTCGAATGCTTTGTAGCTTAAAAAAATCAAATAAAAAATGAAAAAAAATAATGAAGTAAAATTTGAGATCTCAAATAAAATGTTTGAGCTAATTCAAAAAGCAAGGGAGTCTAGAGGTGCAAATATTGGGTTTGGTCTAATTCCTTCACAAGATCAATTTATTAAAGGGCTTATATATTATTGGATTAGAAAGAACGCTCCAGAGTTAAAAGATTTTGCTGAAAAAGTACCTGAGGTTATCGAACATAAATCTTTTAAAAATTCAAAAGCAATTAAATAGCTTTTTAAAGCACTTGGTTTGGAAACTTTTAGCCATTATTTAATATGAAAATAAATCTCTTAATTTAGTAATATGAAAAAACTTATATATCTAAGTAAGTTCCTTTATATGTTATTTGTGACTCTCAGTTGCTCTCCCATAAAAAGAGATATTTTAAAACCAAATGTTATTATTATTCAACCAATAGTTGTTCAATCAGATATTGGTGATGAGCCTGCTAAAATGAATTTATCAGAAGAATTAGTCAATAAGGCCTATAAAAAAGCGAATATTGATTTTCATTATTTGGAGCCTTTATATTATGACAATACAAAAGCCAGAGATGGTGAAATTAACTTGGATAGTATAGTTAAACTTTCGAAGAGAGATAATATTTTAAAAGGCCAAAATGATATTATAAATATGTTTTTTGTCAATGCAATAGATGGGCATCAAGGTCCTACTGGAAGGGGAATGATGAATGGTAATATTGTTTTTATAGCTTTAGGAGACGAAAATAATAATACCGAAAAGCAAACAAGTATGGAGGCCTTTGTGATTGCTCACGAAGTTGGACATAATCTAGGACTTAAGCACGTTGTTGATGATGATAATATAATTGACTCACTACCCAATATTCAAGGCGATGGAGAATTTAAAGACAGAATAGATCCAAATAACAGCCTTAATTCATATCAGATTAATGAAATATTTAAAAGCCCTCTTGTTCATTCTAGAATAGACTTTCTTGATAAGGAACAGGCAAGTATCGCAATTTTAGATGAATCTTTTGAACCCTACTTTTCAAAATTACAGCGTAAAGAAATTTCAACATTTGTTCAAGAAAAAGCCCCGAGGAATATTGATTCTGCAAGAGCGTTTGCAAGAATGAAATTCTCTTCTGCGGTAATGGAATTTAGTTCTAGAGAAAAACATATTTTATCTTTTGTAGTAAAAAAAACAAATAGATGGTTAT
>Ga0315315_10006104_pt1 | contig 11121 bp, 11 predicted proteins | sample M140m3416metaG_FD_203699 | JGI IMG/M metagenome (GOLD analysis project Ga0315315, IMG submission 203699) | Ammonia-oxidizing marine archaeal communities from Monterey Bay, California, United States - M1 40m 3416 | ecosystem: Environmental > Aquatic > Marine > Intertidal zone | place: USA... | reverse complement strand
AAATGAAATGTCAGGAAACTATCCTGAACTAGTTAGAGCCGAGTCTTTAATTAAAGAAACTTTAAAAATGGAAGAAGAAAAATTTTTAGTTCTTCTAGATCGAGGAATAAAAATTTTAAATGATGAAATTTCTAAAATAGATAAAGTTTTACCTGGTGAAGTGGCATTTAAATTATATGACACTTATGGATTTCCATTAGATCTTACTGAAGATATTTTAAGAAACAAGTCGATGTCAATTGATACAGTAAAATTTCAATCATTGATGAAAGAAAGCAGAGAACTTGCTAAAAAAAATTGGAAAGGTTCTGGTGATGCTGCAGTTGAAGATATTTGGTTTGGAATAAAAGATAAGTTAGGAGCTACAGAATTTTTAGGTTATGAGAGCAACCAAGCAGAGGGAGTCGTTTTGTCACTTCTTTCAAATAATAAAGAAGTAAGCGAATTAAAAGAAAGTGAAGAAGGTATGATCATTGTTAATCAGACACCTTTTTATGGAGAGTCTGGAGGACAAGTAGGTGATACAGGTGAAATTATTGCAAATAATTTTAAATTTGAGGTATCAGATGTTCAAAAAAAATTAGGTGATTTATTTGTACACTATGGAAAAGTAATTAGTGGATCAATCAAGAAAAGTGAAGCTGTTGAATTAAAAATTGATATTAAAAGAAGAGATGACACTCGAGCTTACCATTCTGCAACTCATTTATTACATGAATCTTTGAGAAGAGTATTAGGAGATCATGTAACTCAAAAAGGTTCTTTAGTTGAACCAAGTCGATTAAGGTTTGATTTTAGCCATATGAAACCAATACCAACAGAAGAAATTGATAAAATAGAAAATTTTGTAAATACAATGGTCTCAAAAAAGTCAGATGTGAAGACACGTTTAATGACACCAGATGAGGCAGTTGAAAATGGTGCTTTAGCCTTGTTTGGAGAGAAATATGGAGATGAAGTTAGAGTTCTGTCTATGGGAGATGATGGAGAAAGGTATTTTTCAACAGAACTTTGTGGTGGTACTCACGTTAAAAATACGGGTGATATTGGGAAATTTAAGATAATTAGCCAATCTTCAATTGCAGCAGGGGTTAGAAGAATTGAAGCTTTAAGAGATAAACAATTAGAAGATTATTTAAATAATAAAGAGAAATTATCTAATATTTCCTCTGAAAAAAATGATGAACTTATTAAAGAGTTAAGCAAACAAATAATCAAATTTGGTGGTAAGCCAAATTTAGATCAATCAGATCAAAAAACATTAATTAAAAATTTATCAAAACAACTAGAGACAATCTCAGTTAATTCAATTTTAGAAGATAAATCAAAAAATATAATTAAAGATGAACAAATCAATGGAGTAAAACTTAGACTTCAAAAAGTTGATGGATTACCTCCAAAAGAATTAAGAAAACTTGTTGATAAAGGTAAAAAAGAATTAGGTGATGGTATTGTAATAGTATTTGCAAGCAAAGATGACAAAGTTGGAATTGCAGTCGGTGTTACAGATAATTTAACAGAAAAGTTTGATGCAGTTAAATTTGTTAAAGTTGGATCAGAAATTATTGGTGGTCAAGGCGGTGGAGGTAGAAAAGATTTTGCTCAAGCTGGTGGTCAAGATCAATTTAAAATTGATGAAGCCTTTAAAAAACTAAAAAACTTAATTTAATTTATTTTTAAGATTACCATCAATTTCATCTAAAAATTGATTAGTAGTTAAATATTTGCTTGATGGTCCAATAAGAATGGCTAAATCTTTTGTCATAGAACCATTTTCAACACATTCAATACAAACTTTTTCAATAGTTTGAGCAAACTTAATCAGCTCATCATTATTATCAAGTTTTCCTCTATGAGCCAATCCTCTCGTCCAAGCAAAAATAGAAGCAATTGGATTGGTTGAAGTCTCTTTTCCTTGTTGGTGCATTCTGTAGTGTCTTGTAACTGTACCGTGAGCAGCTTCTGCTTCCATTACTTTTCCATCGGGTGTTAACAATGTACTGGTCATTAATCCTAAAGAACCATACCCTTGTGCCATAGTATCAGACTGAACATCTCCGTCATAATTTTTACATGCCCAAATATATTTGCCACTCCATTTCATTGCACAAGCAACCATGTCATCAATTAATCTATGTTCGTAAGTTAGATTATTTTTTTCAAAACTTTCTCTATATTCTTTTTCAAATATTTCTTGGAATATATCTTTAAATCTGCCGTCGTATTGTTTTAAAATAGTATTTTTTGTAGACATATAAACAGGCCATTTTTTTATTAATCCATAGCTAAAGCAAGATCTTGCAAAATCTTCGATTGATTTATCTAAGTTGTACATTGAAAGTGCAACTCCTGGCCCTGTAAAATTAAATACTTCTTTTTTAATTTCTTCTTTTCCATCTTCAGAAGTCCACTTGACTTCCATTTTACCTTTACCAGGCACCTTAAAGTCTGTTGCTCTATATTGATCTCCAAATGCATGTCTTCCAATAACAACGGGATCTGTCCATGAAGGAACAAGTTTTGGTATATTTTTACATATAATTGGCTCTCTAAAAACTGTGCCACCAATAATATTTCTTATTGTTCCATTTGGAGATCTCCACATTTTTTTTAAATCAAATTCTTCAACTCGAGCTTCATCAGGAGTAATCGTTGCACATTTAATACCAACTCCAAATTTTTTTATGGCATTTGCGGAGTCTATTGTGATTTGATCATCTGTATTATCTCGACTTTTCATTCCAAGGTCATAATATTTAATACCAAGATCTAAATAAGGTAGTATAAGCTTGTTCTTGATGAACTCCCATATAATACGAGTCATTTCATCACCATCTAGCTCAACAACTGGGTTATTTACCTTGATTTTACTCATTAAAATAAATTTATCTTATTAATTGAATTTGATTGGTTTATATACATATTAATCAAAAATTAGCAATTAGAAGAATATGTTTAGCAAGATATTTCCAAAGATACATACAGAAGGATACAAATTTTTAGTCATAGCAGGGTTTGTGACTATTATATTATTATTCATCAGTGGTTTTCTTGGAGCAATTGGTTTGCTGTTAACAGTATGGGTTTATTATTTTTTTAGAGATCCTGATAGAATTATAATTGAAGATGATAATTATCTAGTAAGCCCTGCAGATGGTGAAGTGATAAAGGTTGAAGAAGTCGATGGACCAAAAGAAATTGGTTTAGAAAATAAAAAATTTAAAAAGATAAGTATTTTTATGAACGTATTTGACTGTCATGTGAATAGAACACCTTGCTCAGGAAAAGTTGAGGAAATTTTATACAAACCTGGAAAATTTTTTAATGCATCATTAGACAAAGCAAGTGAAGACAATGAAAGAAATTATTACAAACTAAAAGATAAAAATGGAAACGATATAATTGTAGTTCAAATAGCTGGACTAATTGCAAGAAGAATTGTTTGTGAAACAGATAATGGTCAAGAGCTTAACCAAGGTGATAGAATTGGTATGATTAGATTTGGAAGTCGAGCAGATGTTTATTATGAAAACTATGAACCGTTAGTAAAGGTTGGACAAAAAACAATTTCTGGAGAGACCCTATTAGCTAAAAGATAAATATGGAACAACCAAAAAATAATTTAAAGATTATAGCAGATAAAAAAAATGCTAGGATCATTTTACCTAACATGCTTACCTTGATGGGTGTTTGTATTGGGTTAACCTCAATTAGATTTGCGTTAGATGGAAAATTTGAATTTGCAATCATCGCAATAATTCTTGCAGCTCTAATTGATGGTTTAGATGGTAGAATTGCGAGATTAATAAAAGGAACTTCAAAAGTAGGAAAAGAATTAGACTCTTTAACAGATATGATTAGCTTTGGGGTAGCCCCAGCATTTATAATGTATTTTTGGAAGTTAAATACGTTTGGTAGATTTGGATGGCTAATATGTTTAATTTATGTAATTTGTGTAGCCTTGAGATTAGCGAGATTTAATGTTAATTCAAATCAAGAGCCGTCATGGAGAGATAATTTTTTTGAAGGTGTTCCATCTCCTGCAGGAGGGATTTTGGTTTTAACGCCTCTTATTTTAAGTTTTACAAATTTTGACTATATACCTCTAAATTATGATATATTAGTTCCAATTTTTTTTATTATAACTTCTCTGCTGCTTATAAGTAAATTTCCAAGCTATTCCTTTAAAAAAATTGTTATTCAAAGAAAAGCTACTATCTTTCTGTTGTTCGGAATAGTTTTATTTTTTGGATTACTATTAATCTATCCTTTTAATGTAATAGCAATAAGTTCAATTTTATATTTACTAATATTACCAATTAGTTTTTTTCATTTTCAAAAATTAAAAAAACAATATCTAGATAAAAACTTAGTAGAAGATGATGATGATTTAGAAGACGTTTTATAATGAAAGAAAACGTTATAATATCTCTTGCAGACTCTAATTATTTTGAGCTACTTAATGAATTAGTAGACTCCATAAAGCGTTTTAAGGAGAGTGATAATATTGCAATTTGCATAATGGATGCTGGTTTGACAGATGATCAAATATCTGTTCTTGCAAGAAAAGTAGATGAAATAAAACCTGCAGATTGGGATATAGAGGTGCCTGATTTTAAAGTTAAAGGAAGAGAATGGTTAAAAAGCCAAGTATCAAGAGCTTTTCTTCCAAAATATTTTCCAAATTATAAAAAATATTTGTGGATAGATGCAGATGCCTGGGTGAATTCATGGGAAGCAATTGAGCTATATTTTAAAGGGTGTGAAAATAACAAACTTTCTATCGCAACTTCAGCAGACAGAGCTTATGGAAGAGTGTTAAGAGCAGAATGGTTTTTAGGAAGTTTTGCAAAAATAAAATCTCAAAATTATAAACATGCAAAATCATCTGGCTTTTCAGAAAAGATTGCACGTCAGGTAGCTCTAAAACCTCATTTGAACATAGGTGTATTTGCTTTGGAAGTTAATGCACCTCACTGGAAAGTTTGGCAAAAAAATTTAAAAATTGCATTAAAATCAGGAAAAATTTGGGGCTCAGAACAAATCGCAATGAATATAACAATTTATTGTGATGATTTACCAGTAGAAATATTGCCCGCTTATTGTAATTGGACACATATTAATGGTCTTAAATATGATAAAACTCAAGAAACTTTAGTAGAACCATACCTGCCAAATCATAAAATTGGCATTGTGCATTTTGCAGGTAAAAATAACGATGAAATTAGAAATGATAAAAATTATATCTCAAAAATTAAAACTGTTGATGGCGATATAATTGATAAAAAATTAAGATTTAATAATTAATTGAAAAAAAATAAAATTTCCAAAAATTGGGTAAACAAACAACGAAGAGATACCTATGTAAAACAATCAAAGGTTGATGGGTATAGAGCTAGATCTGCTTATAAATTAATTGAAATAGATGAAAAGTATAAAATATTTAAAGGCGGTGTTTCCGTTATAGACATTGGGGCTGCTCCAGGAAGTTGGTCACAATATGTGTCAAAAGTTGTAAAAAGTGGAAGATTAATTTCAATTGATTTAAAAGAAATGGAACCCATCGGAAATACTGTTCAGATCCAAGGTGATTTTACTGAAAAAAAAACTCAAGAAGAAATTAAAAAACATATAAAGACTAAAATTAATGTTGTTATGTCAGATATGGCAGTTAATACGACTGGGATCAAAAATATAGACTCAATACAAACTGGTGAATTGTGTAAGGAAGCAATGTTTTTTGCAAAAGATTATTTAGCTGAGAACGGCTACTTTATATCAAAAATATTTATGGGCGGTACATTTAACGAAATAGTCGCAGAGGGAAAAAAATATTTTAGAGAAGTTAAGGTTTTTAAACCAAAATCAAGCAGGAAAGACTCTAAGGAAAGTTTTATTATTTGCAGTAAACTTAGATAGGTTCTTTTAATTTAAAAGGAATCGTATATAAAAGATTATGGTTCCTATAAAAGAAGCACTTACCTTTGATGATGTCACTTTAGCGCCAAAATACTCAGAAATATTGCCTTCTGAGGTTAATACAAGCACTCAATTAACTAACCACCTTAAACTAAAGATACCTCTTTTATCATCAGCTATGGATACGGTTACAGAGAGTAAAATGGCTATAGCTATATCAAAAGCAGGTGGAATAGGAGTTATTCATAGAAATTTAGATATTAAAAAACAAATTTTTGAAATTAAAAAAGTAAAAAAACATAAATTATTGGTAGGCGCTGCAGTTGGTGCTGGACCAAAGGAATTTGATAGAGCTAAAGCTATAATAAAAGAAGGTGTTGATTTAATAGTAGTCGATACTGCTCATGGTCATTCAAAAAAAGTTGGAGAAATAATTAAATTTATTAAAAAATTAAAAAATAATAAGATTGCTTTATGTGCAGGAAATATTGCAACTCCAGAGGCTGCTAAATTTTTGATTAAATTAGGCGTCGATATTATCAAAGTTGGAATTGGACCAGGATCTATTTGCACAACAAGATTAGTTGCAGGAATTGGCGTTCCTCAATTAAGTGCAATATTATCCGTAAGAAACGGATTAAGAAAAAAGAATATAAAAATTATTTCTGATGGTGGAATTAAATATTCTGGAGATCTAGCAAAAGCATTTGCTGCAGGTGCTGATGCTATAATGATAGGCTCATTATTTGCGGGCTCAGATGAGGCTCCAGGAAAACTAATAAAGAAAAATGGAAAATTATTCAAAAGATTCAGAGGCATGGGCTCTGTAGGAGCAATGAATAAAGGTTCAGCAGATAGATATTTTCAAACTAAACAAACAGATACATCAAAATATGTTCCAGAAGGTGTTGAAGGATTTGTAAAATATAAAGGAAATGTAGGAAATATTATTTATAAATTGATTGGTGGACTAAGGTCATCTATGGGTTATCTTGGTTCAAAAAATATAAATAAACTTAGAGTAAAACCAAACTTTGTTAAAATTACTAAAGCAGGATTTTATGAAAGTATGGTTCACAATGTGGATGAGGTTAAAAATGATAGTAAATATTAATGAATAAAATTTTTAAAGTTGTCGCTGTAATATATTTTTTTCTATTCACTATGAACTCAGCATTAAGTTTAGAAAATTTTTTTGATGAAGCATTAAAAATGTATAAGAATAAAAAATATGACGAAGCTAGATTTATGTTAGAGCGCAACATAGTATTTAATCCAAAAGATGCTAAATCATATCTTTATTTAGCAAAAATATACAATCATGAAGAAAATCAAAGAAAAGAAGAATATAATTTAGATACCGCATTATTAATAGAGCCAAATAATGAAGAAGTTATTTTAATGCTAATGAAAATTGCTCTAAAAAAATCGAATTATTCTAAAGTTAAAGATCTTTCCCAAACATTTGTAAAAGTCTGTGAAAAATTGTGTGATGAAAATAATGAAATTCAAAAGTCTCTAAAGAATATAGAACCAGAAAATGAGTCTTGATCAAGATCTTAATAAAATCTTAATTATAGATTTTGGTTCACAATTTACTCAGTTAATAGCCAGAAGAATAAGAGAATTGGGAGTTTTCTCGGAGATTATCAGTCACAAAAAAATTAAATTAAAATCCATTGATCAGACTATTAGAGGAATAATTTTATCTGGTGGACCATTAAATGTTTATCAAATAAATAAATATTCGTTTGATAAAAATATCCTTAATTTAAATATTCCAATACTAGGCATATGCTTTGGTCATCAGATTCTATCCAAACTAAATGGAGGTAGAGTTAAACAATCTAAGCACCGTGAATTTGGATTAGCAAATATTTTTAAAAAAAATAAAAGTCTTTTAACAAAAAACTTTTTTAACAATCAAAAAACAAAAAAAGTTTGGATGAGTCATTCTGATCAAGTAACAAGTCTTCCAAAAAATTTTAAAATAGTCGCATCTAGTACTAATTCAAAATTTGCTATAGTAGAAGACAAATTAAAAAAATTTTATGGTATACAATTTCATCCAGAAGTAACACATACCGAAAATGGTAAAAAATTAATTAGTAATTTCATCTTTTTGATTTGTAAAATAAAGTGTAATTGGTCCTCTAAAGATCAAAAAATTCAGCTTATTAGAGAAGTTAAAGATCAAGTTGGATCAGAAAAAGTTATTTGTGCTTTATCTGGAGGTGTTGATAGTAGTGTTGTGGCTCAATTACTTAATAAAGCTATTGGAAAAAAACTATACTGCATATTTGTTAATACTGGTCTTTTAAGAAAAAATGAAGAAGTACAAGTGGTACAAACTTTTAAAAAGCGATTAAAAATGAATTTGATTTATGTAAATGCAGAAAAAGAATTTTTAAAAAAACTTCACAACGTTTCTGATCCTGAAAAAAAGAGAAAAATTATTGGTAATCTTTTTATAAAAATTTTTGAAAGATACGCTAAAAAAATAAAGAATGTTAAATTCTTAGCTCAAGGAACTCTTTATCCAGATTTAATAGAAAGTAAATCAGTAACAGGAAGTCAAACCTCTAAAATTAAATCACATCATAATGTTGGAGGACTTCCAAAAAAAATGAAATTAAAATTAGTTGAACCTTTAAAATTTCTTTTTAAAGATGAAGTTAGAAAATTAGGTTTAGAATTAAATTTAAGTAAGGATATTATTTCTAGACATCCTTTTCCAGGACCGGGATTAGCAATTAGAATGCCTGGAGTAATAACAAATGATAAAATAAAAATACTTAAAGAAGCGGATTATTATTTTATACAATCTTTAAAGGATCATGGCCTTTATCACAAAATTTGGCAAGCTTACGCTGCTTTACTTCCAGTTAAAACAGTAGGCGTTATGGGTGATAATAGAACATACGAGTATTTATGTTTATTAAGAGCTATTACTTCTGAAGATGGAATGACAGCAGATTTTTATGAGTTTAAAAAGTCTTTCATGGAAACAATTTCTAATCAAATAGTGAATAGCATAAGAGGTATTAATAGAGTTGTTTATGATATCACTTCAAAACCACCTAGTACTATTGAATTAGAGTAGTTTTAATCTATAAATTGATCATATGAAATATTTACACACAATGATCAGAGTTAAAGATATTGATGAGTCTCTAAAGTTTTTTTGTGACGGATTGGGTTTAAAAGAAACAAGAAGAATGGAAAATGAAAAGGGAAGGTTCACTCTAGTCTTTCTTGCTGCTCCAAAAGATGAAAAAGCAGAAATTGAATTAACATATAATTGGGATGGTGACGAACTTGGAGAAGGTTCAAGAAATTTTGGTCATCTAGCTTATAGAGTTGATAATATATATGAAACATGTCAAAGATTAATGGACATGGGTTATACTATTAACAGACCACCTCGAGATGGTCATATGGCATTTGTCAGATCACCAGATAGAATTTCAATTGAAATACTTCAAGAAGGAAATCTGGAGCCCCAAGAACCTTGGGCTTCGATGAAAAATACCGGCTCTTGGTAAGTCGATGAAAAAAAAAATACTAAATATAATTAATAAAAAAAACAAATCAAAGATTGTTAGTGTAACTGCTTATTCAAAAAATGTTGCATCAATCTTAGATAATTTCTGTGACATAATTTTAGTTGGAGACTCACTTGGTTCCGTACTTTATAATTATAAATCTACAAGAGAAGTAAGCCTAAAGACAATGATAGAACACTCTAAAAGTGTCCGAATGGGTATGAAAAAAAGTTTGATGATTGTTGATATGCCTCATAATACTTATCGAACTCCTAAAGAGGCATTAAAAAATGCAAAACAAATAATAAAAAAAACTAAATGTGATGGAGTAAAATTAGAAGGTGGAAAAAAAATTTATAAGATTGTTAAAATTTTAACCAAAAATAATATTCCAGTAATGGGTCATTTGGGATTACTGCCTCAATCAGATAAAACATTTAAATATAAAGGTAAAAAAGTTTCAGAGAGAAATAAAATTTTAAAGGATGCAGAATTATTACAATCAGCAGGAGCTTTTTCAATAGTATTAGAGTGTGTTGAAACATCGTTATCTAAAATGGTTACTAAAAAAATTAATATCCCAACTATAGGGATTGGTGCATCAAACAATTGTGATGGACAAATTTTAGTATTTGATGACTTAATAGGACTTAACCCAATAAATGTAAGATTTGTTAAAAAATACTCTAATATTAGAAAAGAAATGACAAAAGCTGTAGCTAGCTATGCTAGAGAAGTTAGAAAAAATAAATTTCCACTTAAGAAACACTCTTATTAGTTAAAAATATTTAATAAATTCCTCGTTAATTTTAAGTATTTCTAAATCAACTAATCCACCAATTATTAATTGAAAACCTACTATTAAAATAAAGATTAACCCCACATAAGCAATCCAGATATGTTTTTGTATATAGTTTGCCATGTAAGTAGCTAGGGCACCTGTAAGAACTACTGATAAAACAAGGCCAAAAATCATAAACCCAAAATAACCCTTAGCTGCACCAACTACTCCAATTACATTATCAAAACTAATTGTAATGTCTGCAAATAATACTTTATAGATACTATTTATATAAGATGGTGATTTAGATTTTTTTGTTGGAGTTTTAACTTTATTTTTCATCTCAACTAAATCTTTTCTAAGATCGTTCACAATCCAAATTAGAAGCAAACCTCCTAAAATTTTTATGAAATAGAATTTAAAAAGATATGTAGCAAATATTGCAAAAATAACTTTAAAGACAAGAGCGCCAGCTACACCCCATAAAATTATTTGTTTTCTATATTTTGGAACAAAGTTAGCAGCAATTAAACCAATTATAATAGCATTATCTGCTGCTAAGATAATATCTATAAATATAATTTGGAGTAGTATTATGCCTTCTTCTATCAAGATAATTAAATAATATTTTAAATTTTAAATAATTCAATCAAAAGTATAAAAAAAAAGGCGGTCAAATTAATGACCGCCTTAATAAAATTATACTTTAGATTATCTCTGAGCCCAAGTTGGCATTGGGTACTGTAATTTACATGCTGCTAATTCAAATGGATAAACAGTACAGTATTTTCCACCTTGAACTTGCATCAAAATACCTCTTGTTTTCTCATTTTGACCATCAGAACCAAATTTAATTCCTCTGTAAGGAACAATTAA
>Ga0315315_10006097_pt1 | contig 11126 bp, 10 predicted proteins | sample M140m3416metaG_FD_203699 | JGI IMG/M metagenome (GOLD analysis project Ga0315315, IMG submission 203699) | Ammonia-oxidizing marine archaeal communities from Monterey Bay, California, United States - M1 40m 3416 | ecosystem: Environmental > Aquatic > Marine > Intertidal zone | place: USA... | reverse complement strand
CGACTTTTTCCACTTCTTTAGAATTACTTTCAAGAAAACTTTGATTAGTTATCAATATTAGTTCGTAATAATCAGGAACACCCCACTCTTCTAATTTCATAATATCTACATCAAATCCTTGTAGTTGCATAACAATAGATTCATGAGTCCAATAAGCTCCAATTATTGCATCGACTGATCCTGAAACTAATGCTTTTACTAGTTCAAAACCTACATCAACAGTTTCAACATCATTTATGTCTACACCTTGATTTGCTAGCACCGTCTCTAACATAGCTTTATTGGATGGTATACCAGGGTATCCAATAACTTTACCATCTAAATCTTTAGGTGATTTTATGTTTGATTTAGTAAGAGTCATTATAGAATTTAAAGGATGTTGAGAAATGCTTAGAACAGAAACTATTTCTAATCCTGCAGATTGAGCCTGCAGTATATCAGGATGGTAAGATAATCCGAATTCATCTCTTCCTGATGCTACTGAAGAAATAATTGCAGTTGGATCAGAAGGTGTATATACTTCTAAATCTATACTTTCATTTTCAAAAAAACCTTCATCAATAGCTGAATAAATTCCTGAATGATTTGAATTTGGATACCAATCCAAAGCTAAGCTTACCTCATTCTGTTTTTCTGCACTGCATCCAATAATCAATATTGCAAATATTGAAATTAGAAAAATTCTCATTTTTTTATCCTTTCACTAATTTGTTTTCTAAAAATTTAACACCTAAAAATAAAATAGAAGCAAAGATTGAAAGTATTACTATTGAAGCAAAAACTCTTTCTGTTTGAAATAAAGGTCCAGAAACTTTCATTATCCATCCTAATCCAGATTTTGAACCTATCCATTCAGCCACCACTGCTCCAATTACCGAGCTTACACTTGCAACTTTTACACCTGAAAAAAAACTAGGTAATGCTAATTTTATTTTTAGTATTTTAAATATTTGAGCATTATTTGCGCCCATTGTTCTTAACATATTTTCCATATCATTAGAATTTGTTTTTAGGCCATCAAAAACTCCAATAACAATGGGGAAAAAAGAAATCAAAAAAACAACTATAATCTTTGAAATTATTCCTGCTCCAAACCAAACAATTAGTATAGGTGCTAATGCGAAAATCGGAATAACTTGAGATGCAATAACATATGGCAAAATAGATCTTTCTAAAAATTTGTATCCAGACATAAAAAAACCAATAAATGTTCCAAAAATCATCGCGAAAGATAATCCCAAAATAACTTCAATAGCTGTTGTAAAAGTATGCTCTAGTAAAAAAAACTTTGAAGAATATAATTCTTGAATTATCATAAAAGGAGATGGTAACAACCATGTCTCAAAAACCCCAATATTACATAAAATTTGCCAAATTATGAGCATTATTACAAAAGTTATTATTGGTAAAAAATATACTGAAAAAAAGTTTTTAAGATTAGTTAGCAATATTCTTGACCTCATCTAATTTTTTTATAAGTAATTTTTTCTGCTCAATAAAGTTTTTTTCAACAATAACATCAACTTTCCTAGGATGAGGCATAACAATATCTATATTAAATTTAAAATTTTCTTTTCCAGAATCCATAACTATAATTTGATCAGAAAGAAATAATGCTTCTTCTATATCATGTGTGACTAATATAATAGATTTATTTATATAGTCTTTTAATTTTTCAATCCAACTATAAATTTCAATTCTTTTTATTGCATCAAGTGAGGCAAAAGGTTCATCTAGTAAAATAAATTCTGAGTCTTGAAGTATCGTTCTAAGAAATGCAACTCTTTGTTTCAAACCTCCAGAAAGTTCATTTGGGTAAAAACTTAAATATTCATAAATCCCTAAAATATTAGATTTTTCAATCATATCATCATAAGTTTTTTTACTTAATTTATTTTTTATTTTCAAGGGTAATAAAAGATTTTCTTTAACATCTAACCAAGGGAATAAAAGATCATCTTGTTGCATGTAAGCAATCTCTCCTAATCTCTTATTATGATTTTCAAATTTAACAAACCCGCTATCAGGTTCAATGACACCTGAAATAAGTTGTAACAATGTACTTTTTCCACAACCACTGTGACCTATAATTGAGATTGTTTTATTTGGAGGAAAAACATAGGAGAGATTATCAATAATAGATGATTGATTTTGGAATCCAAACGATAAATTTTCTAAAATTATACTATTAATTTTTCCCTCCGCTAGAATTATCTAGTTCAGGTTTAATGGGTCGGTTTAATTTAAACCCTCTCAGCGATTTAAGCTCCCCTACAAAAACTCAATTTTAAATATACTATACTTATACTCTTTTAGAAACTTTAATCTATTCTTAATAAAATACTATTAACAAAGTTAAGGAATTCATAATTTATAAATTTTTTATAGCAATAATACCTTTAATAATATTTTTTTCTTGTTCTATAGAAGAAGAAAATTTAAATCATTTATCAGTAGAAGATTTATTTAATTTAGTAAATAAAAAAATAATAAATTCAGAATCTTTCACCTTTATTCTAAATCATAAAAATGGTTTTACTTCACTGCCAGGTGAATACAAAATTTCATATGCAGAAGGGAATATACAAAAACCAGACAAGCTTAAAATCAAAGCAGAAATCATATCTAATAATTTCCTAATTAAGCTTTCATACTTATCTATAGAAAATAATTATTGGATTACTAATCCTATAAACTTTGAATGGATAAAAACTGCTGAAGAAGACAATCCATTTAAAAATATAAAACCAATAAATATTCTAAGTGAAATTTTTGATGAAATAGAAGATGAATATATTAAATCTATAGATAAAGATTTATACAAAATAGATGCAAAAATAAATTCAGAAAATCTTAAATCTCTTGTTGGAGAGATTATTATTCCTAATAACAAAGTAAATCTTACTTTGTTTATCACAGAAGATGGAACAGTAAACAAAATAATTATTAATGGAAAAGTACAACCTCAGGATAAAAGTAATACAATTCGTGAGATAAAATTCGAAAAATGGAACGAAATCATATCATGGGAAAAACCTTAAACATCAAAAATAGAATATTTTATATTTTCATCCTTTGTTTTGCAGTTTTTATAGCTGCAGATGACCAAACAGTAATTGTTACTTTATTACCTAGTATGGTAGTAGACCTAGGTATTTCTGTTGGCGAATTAAATAAAATATCTTGGACAATCACTTCATATTTATTAGGGTTTACAATTGTTATGCCTATAGCTGGAAAATTATGCGATAAATATGGTTGTAGAAATACTTTAATAACATCATTATTATTTTTCTCATTAGGTTCATTATTAGTAGGAATAACAACAAATATTCCAAATAATATCTTATTCCCATCTAAATTAAATTGGTTGATTTTTTTTAGATTTATCCAGGCAATGGGAGGAGGTGCCGTGATACCAATATCTATAGCAAGCATTTCAATTATTTTAGAAAAAAAATATTGGATTTATGGATTTGGCCTTATAGGTGCATCGGCCGAAGCAGGGGGAGTTGTTGGACCTCTATGGGGAAGCTTGATACTAAAAATATGGGACTGGCCTGCTGCATTTTATATAAATTTACCTTTATCATTTTTTGTCATAGCATTAATTTTTACTATGCCAAAAACTTCAATAAGTATAGTAAGAATAAAGTTAATAGACACACTAATTATTTCAATGATACTAATTTTATTAACTGTTTTAATTTCTGAATTTAATAATCTAGGATTTTTTAAAATAATCTTAATTTCTATTTTGTTGATTCTAACATTAGTAGAAATAATAAAAGTAAAATTATATGGGCAAGACTTAATACCAAATGAGCTAATATATTCTAAAACATTTTTATTAACTTCAATCACACATTTCTTATTAGGCTGCAGCCTAATAATTGTTATGGTAGTGATTCCTCTTTCAGGATCAACTTTATACCAGTTAGAAAATATAGAGGTAGGTTTATCTTTATTGAAATTAACTGCATTCATTGGAATAGGATCTATAATTGGAACAATTATTTCAAAATTTAGTTCATCCATAGCAATGATAACAGGATCTATTTTAGTAACAGCTGGAACCTTTCTTTATTCAAAAAACTTAGACATACCAACAAATGAAATAAATTATATTTTTTTTGTTTTAGGGATTGGATTTGGACTTTTTATTGTTCCTATTCATAATGCAGGATTTCATAATGTAAAAGAGAATATTAGAGGGATTACTTCATCAATGATTTCTTTATCTAGAATGATTGGAATGATATTTGGGCTTTCACTAATGACTACAATAGGAACAGCAAGATTTTCTGAACTTGTCACAGGCATTCAAATTTTTTCTATTGATCCAATTGTTCAAAATGGTATAAATAATGAAATCAATAATGCGGGATTAGAAGTATTTATTGAAATTATGCAAGGAGCATTTATTTTTTCTTTAGTAACTTTTATCGCAGTATTATTATTGTCATATGTATACGAGCTAAAAAAATCAAAATAATAATTTATTATTGAGCTACAACAGATGCAACTGCATAATTTCTTGAATGACTTATTGATAAGGCTAATCGCTCAATTCCTAACTCTTGAGCCTTTTTCTTAGCATTTCCATGAAGTAAAATCTCAGGTGCCTTTCCTCGTGCTCTATGTACTTCTATAGATTTCCAAGGCACTCCTCTAATTCCAGTTCCCAACGCCTTCATTACAGCTTCTTTAGATGCAAATCTAGCAGCTATTTGTGGATACCTTCCTCTACAATATTCTATCTCTTGATCGGTGAAAACTTTTTTCATAAATCTTTCAGGATATTTTATACAAACATCCTTTATTCTATGAATTTCTATAATATCAATTCCTGTTAGTAACATTTTTTTATATTTGAATATATTATTTAGTATAAAGTTATTTATTTATAAATAAAAGAAAGAGAAATATGTCCAGCAAGTTAATTGATGGGAAAGAGATAAGTACTCATATTAAAAATAATCTAAAAATAGAAATCGATCAAATAAAAAATGATTTCCCTAGAACTCCTCACCTAGTAGTTGTATTAGTTGGGAAAAATCCTGCGTCAATATCTTATGTAAAAGCAAAAGAAAAAGCATGTGATTTAGTTGGAATAAAATGCCATGTAGAAAGACTTGAAGAAACTGTTTCTGAAAATGATTTAATCAGTTATATAGAAAAATTAAATCATGATGATCAAGTTGATGGAATGATAGTGCAACTACCTTTACCTAAGGGTTTAGATGAAGAGAATGTAATCCAAAAAATATCTCCTCTAAAAGATGTTGATGGTCTAAATAACGAAAATCTTGGTTTGCTCGCATCTGGAGAGCCAAGATTCGTACCTGCAACTCCATTAGGAGTTCAAACAATGATAAACGAAATAAATTTTAATACTGAAGGGTCAAAAATAGTTATTATAGGAAGAAGTAAACTTGTGGGTATTCCATTAGCACTACTTCTTTCTTCGAAAACAGCCAAAGGAAATGCGACTGTTACGATTTGTCATAGTAAATCTAAAGATATTAAATCACATACTTTAGATTCAGATATTATAATTGTAGCCACAGGATTCCCCCATACACTTACCAAAGATATGGTTAAAAAAGATTCAATAGTAATAGATGTTGGAGTTAATAGAATAGAAGATAAATCAAAAAAAAATGGATTTAGACTAATAGGCGATTCTGATTTTGAAGAAATAATCCCTGTTGCATCTAAAATCACCCCGGTTCCAGGAGGGGTAGGTCCAATGACAATTGCTATGTTACTTAAGAATGTTACTAAAGCATTTCACTTAAACATAAATAAAAGACTGTAAATAATATTATAAAAGCTAGATGTAAAAGCAAAGTTAATTTAAAATTCTCCTATGGCAACACTAAAAGAAGAAAAGAATAAAAGAGTAAAAAAAACTGATCAAGAAAAAAATCAAATGCTTGAACTATTCAGGCAAATGTATCTTATCAGGCAATTTGAACTGGCTTGTGGAGAGAACTATACTAAAGGCAATATAAGAGGCTTTTTGCACCTGTACATAGGACAAGAAGCTACTGCTGTAGGTTCAATATCGTGCTTAAATGATGAAGATTATATAATTACTCATTACAGAGACCACGGTCACGCTCTTGCAAGAGGGTTAGATGTTAATAGATCAATGGCTGAACTATTTGGTAAAAAGACAGGCCTTTCTAAAGGAAAAGGTGGATCAATGCATCTTTTTGATTCATCGAAAAAGTTTATGGGAGGACATGCAATTGTAGGAGGTCAATTCCCAGTTGCTACAGGCCTAGCATTAGCGTGCCAATATAAAAAAACTGGTGGTTTAGTAGTATGTTATTTCGGAGACGGATCAACAAACCAAGGAACCTATCATGAAACATTAAACTTAGCTTCTGTCTGGAATTTACCAATTCTATTTGTTTTAGAAAATAATAAGTACGGAATGGGGTCTGCAATTGATAGAGTCAGAGCTGGTGGAGAAGATTTCTACACAGGTGTTGATACATACGACATCCCTGCAGCTCAAGTCAACGGAATGGATGTATTAGCGGTTAAAGAAGCAACTGAGATAGCTGTTAAAAAGGTTCGCCAAACAGGCGGACCTTTTTATTTAGAATGCAAAACATTTAGATTTGTTGGACACTCTTTAGCTGATGGACAAAAATATAGAAAAAATGATGAAATTACAGAATGGGAAAAACAAGACCCTTTAGTTAAATTTCCAGAATGGATCAAATCTGCTGGAATTGCAACAAATAAAGATTTAGAAAAAATAAAATCTGAAGTCAATAAAACAGTTGAAGACTCAGTAGAATTTGCAGAATCAAGTGATGAACCAGGAAAATCTGAACTTGATGATGACATTTACAAGAAATAGATAATAAAATGACTGAATTATTAATGCGAGAAGCTATAAAAAAAGGTTTAGAGGAAGCTCTAGATAGGGATTCAAATGTATTAATAATGGGGGAAGATATAGGAGCATATGGTGGAGCTTATGCTGTAACAGATGGTTTTTTATCAAAATTTGGACCTGAAAGAATAAAGGATACTCCGATTTCTGAAGCAACATTTATTGGTACAGGAATTGGAGCTGCCACAGCTGGCTTGAGACCTATTATTGAATTAATGTCTATAAGTTTTTCATTAGTAGGATTTGATCAGATAGTAAATATGGCTGCAAATATTAGATATATGTCAGGAGGTCAAATAGATGTCCCGATGGTTATTAGGGCTCCTACAGGAGCAGGAGTACAGCTTGCTGCAACTCATTCACAAAGTTTTGAAACATGGCTAGCTGAAGTGCCTGGTATTTTTTGTGTATGCCCGTCTAACCCAAAAGACGCTTTGGGCCTATTAAGAACTTCTATAAAAAATAACAACCCTGTTATTTTTGCTGAACCTGCATTGCTATACGGATTAAAGGGTGAAGTTCCTGACGAATATTATGAAATTCCTTTGGGTTCCGCATCCATAAGCCAGGAAGGTAGTGACATATCTCTGGTATCTTATGGAGCTGGAATGAGTATATTGAATGAAACCTCAGAAATATTATCTAAGAAAAATATTAGTTGCGAAATAATAGACTTAAGGTCTCTCAGTCCAATTGACTATGCCACTATAGGAAAATCTGTTAAGAAAACAAACAGATTAGTAGCTGTTGATACCGCAAGAAAAAATGGCGGAATAATGGCTGAAGTAGTTGCGAATGTTCAAGAGTCATTTAATGATTGGTTAGATGGACCAATTATTAGGATAGGTGCAAATGATGTCCCATGGCCTTATAATAAAAACTTAGAAGCAGAAGCATATCCTTCATCTGAAAAAATTGCGGATAGCATATTAGAAAAATTAATTTAACCTTATAGGAGAGAACTTTGGCAAAAGAAATTACAATGCCTTCAATGGGTGCAGACATGACAGAAGGCACAATAGTAAAGTGGTTGAAACAAGAAGGTGATAAAGTTTCAAAAGGTGACAAATTAGCTGAGATAGAAACTGATAAAACAGTAGTTGAAATGGAATCTTATAACGATGGCTTTCTTAGGAAAATAACCGCAGATGAAGGTTCGAAAGTTCAAGTTGGAAAAATAATTGGATATATAGGTGAAATGGATGAAGAAATCCCAGAGAATTTAGAAGACAACTCTGAATCAAACAATGAAGCTTCTGAAGATTCAAAAAATGAACCAATAGTAAATTCAAATGAAGAATTAATCGATGAGGATAAAACTTCAAATGCTAAAACTGATACCGTTGAAATTTCTATAGATTCTGATTCCGTAAAAATCAAAGCTTCTCCAATGGCAAAAAGATTAGCTCAAGAAAAAAATACACCTTTATCTGATATAAAAGGAACAGGACCTGGAGGAAGAATTACAAAAGATGATGTAAATAATCATGTTCCTGGTCCAAGCCTAGTTTCATCATCACAATTAAATAGAGCAAGAAACATAACTCTTGAAGGTTCAGATATTCAATTAAATAGTATGAGGCAAGCTATTGCTAGAGTAACAGTTAAATCAAAAACTGAGATCCCGCATTTTCAAGTTACAGTTGAGGTAGACATGACTGAAGCTATGAAAATGAGATCTCACTTAAATGAAGACTTAGAAAAAGATGGAATGAAAATTTCAGTCAATGATCTGGTGCTAAAAGCTACTATAAATTCATTAATTAATAACCCTAAATGGAATTCTTCTTTTGATGGAGATAAGTTAATAATGCATTCTCAAATCAATTTAGGAATTGCAATTGCATTAGAACAAGGATTAATTGTTCCTTCAATCTTAGATTCTCAAAATTTAGATTTAATCTCCCTTTCAAAACAAGCTAAAGATCTAGGAAGTAGGGCTAGAGGGAAAGGAAACCCATTAAGCAATGAAGAGCTCACAAAAGGGACTTTTTCTACATCTAACTTAGGTATGTTTGGCACTCATGCATTTACTGCAATAATTGTTCCTCCACAAAGTGGAATTATTGCATTGGGTGAAGTCAAAAAAGAACCTAAAGTAGTTGATAATAAGATAGAAATTAGAGATATTATGTATGCAACTTTATCTGCAGACCACAGAGTAGGTGATGGAGCAGAAGGTGCAATTTTCATGAATGAATTTAGGCAATTGCTAGAAAAGCCATCAAGGCTATTATTATGACTTCAAAAGTAACTCTTATAAGCTATTCTCAAGCATCTGATCAATTTGAAAATTTAGGTCTTAAGGATTGCCAAGAGTTGATAGCATACTGTGCTAGAGTTTCAAATCCATCAAATCAGCTAAATTCAGAAACTAGTGAAAAATTAATAAAATATCTAATTAATAATCAACATTGGTCTCCTTTAGAAATGGTTAATGTTTGTCTAGAGATAGAGACAACAAGAGATATTGCAAGACAAATTCTTAGACACAGAAGCTTTAGCTTTCAAGAATTTAGTCAAAGATATGCAAATCCAACTGAAGATATGGAATTTGTTACTAGAGAAGCAAGACTTCAAGATAATAAAAACAGACAAAATTCTATTGATGTAAATGACTCTAATTTACAGGAAGAATGGAATGAGCGGCAACAAAAAGTAATTGATGAAGCCTTAAATGCTTATCAATGGGCTATAGAAAAAGGAATAGCTAAAGAACAAGCTAGAGCAGTACTTCCTGAAGGTAATACTAAAAGCCGTCTATATATGAATGGGACATTAAGAAGCTGGATACATTACATTCAATTAAGAGCCGGTCACGGAACTCAAAAAGAACATATAGAAATTGCAAAAGCTTGTGCTTTGGTTATTTCAAAAATTTTCCCTATGACTGATAGTTTATAATTAACCTAAACATCAGTTTATTTTATGAATATTATCGCTATTGACATAGGTAACACAAGTGTAGACATAGGTTTTTTTTGTGGTGACAATTTAACTCGTACTGCAAGGATTTCTACTAAAGATAATAAGTCTGAGTTTGAGATTGCAGATTCTATAAAATCTTTATTAAGAATTGGAGAAATTGACCCAAACAATATAGATATAATAATCAGCTCAGTAGTACCTAATAAAACTCAAATTGTTGAAAAATCATCTGAAATTATTAATAACAAAAAACCAATTATCTTAAATCATAATTTTAATCTCTCTGTAAAAAACAATTACAACCCTCCTGAAGATGTAGGAATAGATAGACTTGTAGACAGCGTTGCTGCAGTAAAGCTTTATGGCGCACCTTCAGTAATATTAGATATAGGCACATGTCTCGTTTTTAATGCTGTATCATCACAAAATGAGTATCTTGGAGGATCAATTATTCCTGGATTGAATATGGCTGCAGATAGCTTAGCTAATTCAACTGCCTTATTAAGGCCAGTTGAATTAAGAATCCCAAAAAACATCATTGGAAAAAATTCAATTGAATCTATTCAATCTGGAATTATTTTAGGATACACAGAGCTTATAAAGGGAGTCTACAAAAAATATTCTGAAAAAATCTCATCTAAAAAAGATTGTCCTCTAATTATTACAGGTGGAGGAGCTGAATTAATCCTTCCTATTTTAGATTTAGATTATGTTTATAATGAAAATTTATCATTTATGGGGTTAAAATACATTTATGAACAAGAAAATAATTAAAAATAAAAATATTATACTTTGTGTATCTGGATCTATTGCAGCATACAAGTCAATATATCTATCTTCTTTACTAGTAAAAGAAGGTGCAAATGTTCAAGTGATGATGACAGAATCTGCTAAAAACTTTGTAGGTGAATCTTCATTTTCAGGTATTACTCATAATGAAGTTATTACAGGATATTACGATTCAAAAACTTCATTATCCATTGATCACATTGAAGTTGCAAAAAAAGCAGATGCTATAGTTGTTGCCCCAGCTACTGCAAATATTTTAGCAAGAATAGCTTTAGGGATTTCAAGTGATCCAATTGTAGGTAGCATTTTAGCCACTAAAGCACCCATATTAATAGCTCCTGCAATGGATGGAGACATGTTTAACTCAAAGCAAGTACAAAAACACATTAATGAATTAAATGAATTAGGATATAAAATTTCAGGGCCAGTAAAAGGTAGACTTGCATCAGGAATTGATGAACTTGGCAGAATGAGTGAGCCAGATTTATTGTTT
>Ga0315315_10006096_pt1 | contig 11127 bp, 1 predicted proteins | sample M140m3416metaG_FD_203699 | JGI IMG/M metagenome (GOLD analysis project Ga0315315, IMG submission 203699) | Ammonia-oxidizing marine archaeal communities from Monterey Bay, California, United States - M1 40m 3416 | ecosystem: Environmental > Aquatic > Marine > Intertidal zone | place: USA... | reverse complement strand
CGGAGTGAGGCTGGGAACACTAGCGTTGGCGGTCGTAGCGAGAGCGAGGAGGGTAAGGGACAGCTTCATCTTTTTTGGTGGTTGGAATTAATAAAATGTTAATATTGTGACGAAATGAATTTGATGACTTTTTTTCGGCGAAGTTCACATCCGGCAATGCCGTACTCTGCCGTACTATTCCTCTTTTTTCGTCTGAGTCGGAGTTTAGAATCTAATCGTGCCTCTGGCTTGTGGCCTGCCTAGTATGCAAGAATAAGAGCCTTACACAGAGACAAATCCCTATCAGGGTTGGGAAATGACCCTGAGTTCCACGCGGAGATGCGCAGAAGCGGAGAAGATAGTGCTCTCAACCACCCGGGAAAATACTGACTTGTCCAACACGATTTCTCCTCGATGGAAAGCGAGCTCATACTGGTTCATTTCTGATTTCTTCTCTACTACCTAGTAGCTAGTAATAATAATATTATGACACACTACTCTCTAGTAGCCTAGCTAGCTAGTAGCTACGAGAGAGTAGTAAGTCTGTCATCCGTCGCGTCATGAATTTTTCGTGCCTCTCATGGAACGCGTAGTTTCCTGCACTTCATTATTATTATTTATTAATAATATTATTTTTTCTTCTCTTCGCCATGCATGTTCATTTCGCTACGGCTGCTGTTTTTTCGCTGTGCCATGCGCCCATGACAGCCAGCGGATTTGAGGCCGGAAGTCGTCGCAACTTCTTCCAGACTGGAGCTACTGCCACTGCAGGTGCTCTGGTAGGTGGCTTGACCGGAGGTGTATCATCCAGCGAAAAAATTGCAATTGCTGCAGAGCCACAGGCAGCGCTCCGTGGCGCCATCAGTTTGCCCCCGATTGGCCTTGGGGCTTGGGCTTGGGGTGACAGCGTGTTTTGGGGCTACAATAAAAAGAATGATGGTGATCTGAAGGAAGTCTTTGACTATGCTCTCTCCAAGGACCTTGCATTCTTCGATACTGCCGAATTGTATGGCCTGGGTCGATCGGAGACACTTTTGGGTGATTTCCGGGCCAATTATTCCGCCGAGCAGGCGAACAAGGTTCAGATAGCCAGCAAATTTGCCGCGCTGCCTTTTCGAACAAAGCCAAAGGACGTGGTCGACGCATGCCGGAAGAGTGTTGAAAGATCTGGTGGCAAGCCCATCGATCTGTATCAGATTCACTTCCCTAATGCCTGGAACAATGCAGAATATTGGGATGGTTTAGCCATGGCGTATGAGGAAGGTCTGGTCAAGGCGGTCGGAGTTTCAAACTATGGAAAGGATGCAGTAAAAGCGGCCCATGGAGCGTTGGCGAAACGAGGTATTAAGCTCGCCACGAACCAGATTCAGCTTTCCCTCCTGTACCGTTATCCGTTGGAGAATGGTCTGCTTGAAACGTGCAAAGAGCTGGACATTAAGGCATTGTCCTATTCGCCTCTTGCACTGGGCTTCTTGACGGGGAAATATTCATTTGCTAATCTCCCCACTGGGCCACGCAAGAAGCTGGGCGAGAAACTATTTGCCGAAGAATCTGGCAATTTATCTGGCCTGCTCGAAGCAATGGCTGTTGTTTCTTCTAATCACAACGGGGCGCCCTTGTCGCAGGTCGCAATCAACTGGTGCAGGGCAAAGGGTACGATTCCCATTCCAGGTGCTCGAAGCTTGAAGCAAGCAAAGCAAAATATCGAGGCGCTAGATTGGAATCTATCTGCCAAAGAGCTCCTTCTTCTCGATGAGGCAGCGGCAAAGGTGCCTGCTTACATCGAACCAGAAAAAAGCCCTTTCCCCAAAACGGACATCAATACAGGACTGGTCATGTTTGATTCGTAGATCTCTACATATAGTGCTTCTTCTCCAGAACATTCTTTGTTCTTCTCAAATTTATTTTAATTATTCGACATATTTTTGTTTAAGTAAATGAATATGCATCAGGCACCATCTTAATCGTCGCCTAGTGCGGAGCGGGCAATCTCAACTTCCTGGACCTTTTTCGAAACAGATTTTGCAATCCTCTCGGCCCTGGCTTTCTCTGCGTTAGCATCAAGACCGATCCAAGTCGGCGAAGTATATGGTGGCAACGATTCGATCCACGCGAAGCACTCTTCCTTCGAGCTCCCGTCAGGCAGACAGGGAGCATCTTCTGCATCGGCGAGTTTGAAGTTGACATTGAAGCAATCACCGACGAAAACCGAGTCTACGAGCTTATCGAGGTTTTCCTGGTCGATGGGGTTCGTAACCCGGCCACCAAAAATGTCTCGACAAAGTGTCGCACGGATAGCGTCCCATGGGAGCTTTTCAGGATCAAGGTTGGCATCGTCGGTCAACGCATCGAGCGCGTCCAGAGCATTTATAGCGTGCGCCTCTGTGAACTCGTATGCCTCTGTCCATCCAACGGGAATATAACGGAGTCGCTCTTGGATTACAGCATGGACCCAAGCGAGGATGAGGTAGATACGGTTCCTAACGGGAGAATCAAATCTATCACTGGCAATTCGGGAGAAAAAGCGAGTGATTGACGCCTTGACTCCAGCTGGAGCTTCCGCGAGAATTATATCACTTAAGCGGAGGAGGCTAGTGGGGAGCCTTGGATTGATCTCGCTCGTTAGGAAGATGCGGAAGTCCTTGTGGGTTCCAGGACCGAGAGAATGTAGTTTCTTCACTAAAGCTTCCTCCAGCCATTCGATACAGAGGTGGCAATTCTTCAGCATAACCCAAGTTCCCCTCTTCGAAGCGGTGGCTAGGATTTTCAAGGCAGTACCAAAACCTTCTTCACTTCCCATTGCCACCGACGCCAGCTCTTTATTGCTCTCTCTAGCCATGGACTCGACACGTCCGCTCACATCATGGCCGGGTGCACCGCAGAGGAGGAGTGGAATTGAAGAGGAGATGTCTTCATCCACGACAACATTGAGATCGCTGAGGCCGCGACCTTGCCAAGGGCAGTCGCTACCAAGAGTAGACTCAATAGTTGACGTAATCTCGTCGACCGAGAGTCCGCCTGATGCAGCAAGGTTAGAGTCGTTCGAGAAGTGGCGAGCAAGGTGAACACCGAAAACCATCTTGTCTTCCGCTGTCAAGCCTCGCCCTGTGCGAGCCGCTACTTCCCGGAAAAGAGCAGCCTTTAGGACAGAGGCCCGTTCGTCCTCGTTCGATCTTTCAACTGGGCCGAGGCGCTGCAAAACACATTCCAGCGTCCTCATAAAAGCCATTGCGTTGAATTCATAGAGGAAGCTAATGTTTCTCAGAGCGCCAAAGAGGACGAAGAGATCTCGACAAATCGCTCCCAAGGGTTCGAACGTGCTGATTGCTCGTTGGACTTCTTTCATGACATCAGCGCTCTTAGCAATCTGTTCTTCGACCTCCGATCCTTCTTTCATGAGAGTTTCCATCCCTGTTACAACACGATCGTCTTCGAGGATACTTCCTTCTACTGCGCTGATGGTATTGAGCATTTGGTTTTCAAGCTCTCTCAGCTTCACGTTTTGCTCGCCCTGTAACTTTAGTATGTTCCGTCGACGCTCTTCCACTTCGGGTTTCTCCTCTTGCATGATACGGCTCATACTCTGCGCCTGGAGACTGGCTGGTGTCACCGTGAAATTTACCAGAGTAACACGCGAACAGAGGTCGGGGGTAAGCCTTGCAGCGGGATTTTTGGTTGTCAGAATGATATTAAATTTGGGACTGTAGTCGACGTCTTCCGTTCCGATGCATACCAGGGAGCGCCCCCCAGTGCGCTGGATTTCCTTGTTCAGGATAGGATTAAGAACAGGATCGACCAACTCAACATTTTCGACAAGCAAAGTTGTTCCAAATCGCACGGCGCCTGCGAGAGTCTTCATGAAGGCCTTATCGAGGAAGCTAGTCTTTTGGATCTTGGAATCTTTGTATTTGTTCATCATAAAGTCAATTGCTCGTCCAGATGGGTCAATTATCAGAGGGAATCGGACACAATGTTCGAGTACAACGCCATTTTCGAGACTAAGAGCGTCTCCAGGAAGTCCGTTGGACTCCCATTCTAGCCTCTCGGATGCCTTGCTCAAAGAATCCACCATACTCAATTCATTTCTGTACTCAATTCCCAGAAGGTCAAGGACCTCTCGCCACCTCTTCGCTAAGGCGATCCTCGCCTTAAAGTCGAAAAATCCTGAATAGGTCAAGAAGGCGGCCATAAGGAGACCATCTCCCACCAAACTCTTGAGAATGCTTTGGAATGTTTCAGAGCTCTTGGACCACCGCTCACTCTCTTGACTAAGGCTTTTGATGAGAGACTCGGCGCGATCAACCTTTGTGGTGACCGTCTCCATTTCTGTCTTGAGGAACTCGACGTCACGAATGAGGGTTGCGTAGTCAGCTTTGTATTGGGCGATCGATCCTTCCAGCTCTGCTACCTCCTTTTCGATACGGTCTTTCTCATCCTTGGCGACCTGAGCCTCCTGCTCCAATTGCTCAACCTCCCTGCGGAGAGGTTCTACGCGATTGTAGACAAGCGAGTACTTGACCTGGGACTCCGCCCATTTGTACAAAGGGCCGCAAGCCTTGCTGCTCCTCGTCACCGCCTCGACAGAGAGGTCCTCGTTACCGTCAAGATACTTCTCTCTCACGAGCTTTACCTGTCTGGATGAGATATTATCGGCATCGAACGTCAGAATGCTTGGGATAAAATCAGTCTTAGCAAGCAATTTTCGAATCTCTGCCCATCCGACGCTTTTTTCTCCTAGCATGATTGCCACGCATTCTAAAGTGAGTTTGACATTATTTGGTGGGGTTCGAAGATTCCTAATTTCGTCCAAATCGCGCTTCTTAATGCTCTTCACGCTCGTTTGAGCTTCAATGAGGGCCGGTTCGGCTCCATCTAGGTCGTGCTGGGCTTCTTCCTTCCTCACATCAATTTCTTTCTGCTGCTTTGTGACGGCTTCATTTACACGTTCGGCCTCCTCCTTTCGCTTCTCTGCAATATTCTGATCTGCAACCATTTGTTGAAGCTTCTTGTTCGCGAGCGTTTCTTTGTCACGCAATTCTGTTTTTTTGGCTGCGAGATTTCCGCGCATCTCAGCGACGTTTTCTTGAGTCTGAGTGATCTTGCCGAGGCCAGCATTCACGTGCAGCTGTTCGTCCTCGACCTCTTCACGCCGACGATTTAGGCTGTCGACAAAATTTTTAATCAGCGCAAGGTAGTCCCTCGGGCTGAGGAAAGTTCGACTGATGCTATTAGCCGCGTTGGCGACTTCATCTGCCATCACCTTGACAGTGTTGTGGATTTCAACGAGGGCAGCGACCAGAGCTTGTCTCAAGCCACCAGTGGCGACGCCCTCGAAAGCTGCTCCAACTTGCTCCATCAACCTTTCGCCGTCGCCGATGCCCCAGCTGCCTCCAACTGATTCTGCATCGCCAATGTCAAGTTTCATCGTGAACTCTTTACCAACTTGGCCCATTGCTGTCGAACTCCAAGTTCCAAACCAGTCGACAACGCAACGGTTGAAGAGGGCCGGACTGGCCGTTGAACGATTTTTCCAATCCCCACCACTTGGATTCATTGTGAAGACCACGTGCAAATTGCGCTGCACAATGCTTGTGAAACGACGCCACAACTCCTCTTCACTGTCAACAATAACCCCATCCCTAGCTGCACTATCCCTACAGGCGCTCATCAATGCGGTATGCTCGTCGCCTTCGAAGAGGCCTGGCACTTCTCCACTAGCTAAGAGAGCGTTCATGGCTTCGAGAAAACCGCTGCCAAGAATATTCCCTTCGTCAAAAATAAAGCAAATCTTCTCGCCGTCAACTCCCACGCGTCGCATTACCCCACGCAGATCCTCGTTAAACTCTTCAATGCCGTAGCGAGAATGCGCCTTGATTTGGAAGATGCTAAGACCATTCATCCAACTCACAAACTTGCTAAGAACAGTTTTGCCAGCTCCACTATCCCCAACAAGGAGGCAGTGGCCCATGGGCTGACGAAGGACACGGTCAATACGGAGAATATGTTCAAGGACTTCATCAAAAACAACGAGGGGGACATCCAACTCTTCTTCGTAGAAAACGCGAAGTCTCGCACTGAGGAATTCCTCAAGCTCGTCCCTACTGACTTCCCTCGTATCCTTGCTTAACCAAGTGCTAAAGAAGAGCGGACGCGCCAACGCCTTATCGTGATCAAGCCCAGCAAACCACTTTCTTGCAACCTCATCGACCTTCGCTTCGCACCACTCCCTTTCTGAATCCTCTACAAGTCTATCAGAAAAAAGGCGGAGAGCCTCATGGGCCCAAATTCTTACGAGCTCTTCCTTGGAAAGGCCCTGATCTTGATCAACGATTGCTTCGTAGATGCCACGAACCCAACGACTAAGCTCACGCGGCGAATAAAAATATTGCGGTTGCATAGCTGGCTTGAAACGAACTTGGGCCTCGGTATAGAGCTCTACCATAGCCTCAGTCATAGCTTCAGTCTCTCCTTTCAGATCCGGAAAGAGTTTCATCATGCCACCATTAAATGTACGATAGATCTGCTTGAGGGAGTCTGTCGCTGGGAAATCCACAAGAAGAAGAGGTGCATGCCTCATGAATCGAGAGGACATGACCACGCGGCCTGCATCAGTAGGGGGGTTACAAGCACCGACAAATTGAATGCGGTTAATCTTGACCCATGTATTGTCATTCCTCCAAAACCCTCCCTGCTCAACAAGCTGTCGCATGAACATAATCACTCTCTGAGTGCCATAGGTGTCCTCTTCAGGGAGATTGATCTCATCACAGAAAACGACCAGCCAGCTATTTGCACCGAGACTTTCGACGGGCTCCAGAATAATATCTTTTCCCTTGCGAACATAGGCGCAGTACTGATCAAACGTCTTGAGGATAATATCTGGTGTTGTTCTACTCGAAAAATTGAGACTTGCCAAAATGATTCCTTGCATGTTTTGGAGCACGCTTGTCAATGTCATTGTCTTTCCTGATCCAGGTGGGCCGCAAAGAATGAGAGGCATCCTGCTAGAAAGCCAAGACCCGAGGACTTCCGTGTGACGAACCGTATCAGTGGTCGTGATGATGACGTCAGTGCTTGTGACCTTGTGCGACTCTATTTCCATCCGTGGGACACTCAACCTCCATAATTCATATTCGCCATCGTCAACGCGGACTCGATAGTCAGGGAGCTTCCCATCTCCGCCAGGAAGCATCATACCACTGGTGCGTAAGATCATTTCCCCAAACTCGCCCCTTTCCTCCCAGTTTGCGCTTCCTGAAAAGGACCAAAGTAAGGAATGGAGAATCCAGCGTTTTGCATATTTCTCCATGTGGTCTCCAGACATGGGAAAGTCTGGATGGTTCTCGTCATATTCGATGGCATCCTGGATGCCCTTGACGACCATTGCCCTGAGTGTTGAAAGAAGCCGTTCTCTTGAGACCTCCATGATGTGTGGACGCGATAGAGCATGCTCGAGGGCATCCATGACGAGTGAGGTCGTACGCCCATCGTCAGAGATGAACATGGGTTTGATGACTTCGAGGAAGCCAGATTGTGCAAGTGATACTTCACCGCCTTCTCCACTGTTGCCGCTGACATCTCTTTTGCCTAGCTCTTGAATGAAGTGCTGCAGACGATCGTCGTCCGGTATAGTGTCTTCGCTGAACCAAATCATGCCGCACCGAGAAACAGTTGCAGGCGTAGCTTGTTTCAAACTATCAACCTCAAGGATAATCCGCATGTTATTCGGAATGCCGAGGCGCTCGCCGCTGGGTAGGGTCAACAACTTGTTGTCATCAAGGGCACTGTTTAGGTTTTCAGCCCATTCAGGGTCAACATCGCCATCGAATAGAATCCAATGCCTTCGGTCAGCTTCCCCCTTTTGATTGTTCAGAATTGTACGAAGTATGCTCGTGAACACACCATCGGTCCACTCCATGGTTGTACCATCGAGTACTCCATATAGACCTTCTTTGTCCATTGCCTTCGGATCTATGACGTAAATTTCTCCTTTTATTCCATCTACCTTCTCGAGAGCACCAAGGAGGACTCGGACCGCGGAAGATTTTCCAACTCCCGACGGTCCGACTGCCATAATGCCGTGCCTCATTTCGAGAACCTGCTGTATTTGCAAGATCTTTTGAACCCATTTCTCTCCAGGAACGTATGACTTAGCACCGCATACTTCGAGTACTTTCTCCTTGAGAGTATCATCTTCCATCTTGGCAACTTCTGATCCCGGGAAGACGTCCTCGAGTATTTTGGAGAACACGACGAGATCTTCAGCTACCAGTTTGGGAACGACATTATTGCAAGCTCCTTGAATAAGGACCTTCTTTTCAACGATTGAGAGAGCATCTCCATCGGTAGAGAAATCATCCCCCTCAAGCGCCATGCGCTTGAGGCCACCGGCGCTCACGAGTAAAGTTTTGAGGGCGCGCAAGCCAAAATCATAATGGCTCTGCTTCGACATCTGTGCTTCGCACTGCATGAAGAGTTCAACAACCTTGCCTGACAATTGTTCGGCTGTGACAATGCCTTGGCTATATAGCATAACCTGTGCAATCAACTGACGATCAGGAACAACCATGGCGACAGAACGAAAGAGGGTCTTGAGGTTATCTGGAAGGTTGCTGCGGCCGGCGTATCCAGGATTCATGGTGACAAAAATGCCGACATTGTCGTGAAGCTTGATTGAACGACCGAGAAGTTCAATCCTACCTTGACGCTCAAGGAGGCCTCGCTGGATGGTTAGAATCTGCTGACTGACAGCCGACAATATGCGCTCTTCCAAACGATTAAATTCATCGAAGCAGCCCCATGCCCCGACCTGGCAAAGGCCACAAAACAACCGCCCCATAGCGCTGAAGTCAAAGCTTTCATCGCAATTCATGACGACGACAAAGCGGCCTAATTGTGCTCCAAGGGCCTTGACACTTTCAGTTTTGCCCGTACCGGCAGGTCCAAAAGGATTGCCTCCCATGCGAAAGCGAAGAGCCTGAGTCAACGTTAGATAGCATCGGTCAGTCAGAGGTGTCTGGACGAGACGCTCCCCAATGCCAAGATATTCAAAGCCATAGTAGAAATTCGCATTGGAGAGAGAGATCTGAAGCTTTTCAGTAAGCTTCGCCGCCTTGGGGTTGTAGTTGAAACGCAAATGATACAGCCAACGGAAATCGTGGGGATCTGAAACGCCACCTTCAATCAAGTCCCGAGTGACATTTCGCTGGTGTACAAGCTCAGTAATAAGTTGCTCAAACTTCTTACGAGTATCGCTTGGAAGCTCAAGAAGAACAGACTCGGCCATGATTTGAAGCTTCCCTTCAATGCTTGCTAAAACAGCCTTTAGTGCATTAGCGCAGTCAGCACCTTGGTTCAAGGAATTGTCAACTCCCATGCTCCAATTGACAAGAGTCGCTAGAATCATGATCTGGGCAGGAAATTTAGTGGCCCATTCAACAAATAATTTCTTCCCTTCATCGCTGGTTGTGGCTACATCAGATGATTCACTCTCAAAAACAGCATTTTCAAGTAGCTCGGCGAGGGTGATTTGCATGCCATCTTCAAGCTGCCTAAGCCACTCCTTGACGGCGAGCTTCGGAGTAACATCAATGGGTTTGGACAGTGGGACGATTTCCCCATCCTTGCTAACCATAGCGTCGAGGCGTGCGATGAGGTCTTCAGATGCGGGAGTATTGGAAGCAATTCGGGCGCTCGCCATCCCAGCAAACATCTTTCCGACATGGCCAAGGACCTTCCCAGGCTCTCCAGCATTTCCAATGATCTCGAGCAAATCGTCATCACCCAGGAAATAAAAGCGGCTGAAGTCACTGCGCTGCCCCTCGAGGTAGTCTCCAAGGGCACGCTGAATGACTCCCATGAGATTTCCCAACCTTTCGAGAGTTCGCTGAACATTATCAATGTTCAATACCTCCATGGCATATGGCCGACTAGAAATACGCCTCATGAGCGCAATAAACTCACCGTCAACGCTTTTGAAACGAGACCATTCGGCTGGAAGCTGCGCCTTAATATCCGCGCTCCCGAAAAAGATGCCCTCTAGGTAGACCCACCGTCGCTGGACGTCGACCCACGCATCAAAGGCGCCTCTCAACTTAGTCAGGCGATCCTCCCACAATTTGCCTTCTTCTTGAAATTCGCGAACGGACCTGTAGTAGGGAGAGCTTCTCATCAAAACGAGACCTCCCATATGATCGTCGAGCCCGGTGAAAAGGTTGTCCCAACCGCGTATGAGCCGTACCCTATTCTGATAAAGGACCAATTCGAGCTCTTGCTTCATCCATCTCTCACGGACTTGTGACAAGAAAACTTCGAGAGCCATTTCGCCTTGAGCAACGGTAAGAATCTCGATGATCTCCTTCTTCCTGTTCAGAGCTCCGTGATCCCACAATAAGCCGATCGTGAGGTCCGAAAAGGGAAGGCGGATGCCAAGGCGCTGCATTATGGTCTTCCAATGCCTTTCCTTAAGTGCATCAGTCTTCATATCTGAGATAAGACTCTGACCTGCGATAAATCCTTTAATCATGTCGTGCAGATGGATGAATGCATCGTACTGGCGAATTCGATTTGGCATCGCACGCAAGTCGATTAGAATATCGTCCAAGCCCTTGCGAACCTTGCGCATTGCCGCAGTGGCCCAGGGTGTGTCCTTAAGGTCATCTAGCGATGAATACGGCTGGGATATAGAATCCCACACTTCTTTGATGTCGGCAAGCTCATCGAGGCACGAAGATATTGTGTTGTCTCCCGCGGTTGCCTCGAGCCCTAGCGCATCCTTTGCTTTAATCAAATTCTCGTGGTCAAGCTGAGCCTTCTTCAGTTTGAATTCAAAGTTCGAAAGGACTTCCATAGCTTTTTCAGGACCCAAGTTCCCACGAAGAGGTTTCTCTTCCTCCCAACTGCTCATTAGGTCCGCAGCTCGCTGCGTGCTCACTTTATCCTCAGCAACGACTCGAGACTGCAAGAGTGGAACTTGCTCGTCCATTGCACGAGTCTTCTTGGCAAGCAACTGCTCGAACTGTTGAAACTGACCCTGGACTCGGCTTGACTCCATCCAATCGGCACCGAAAACATGGCGCTGGCGTTTAAGAATTCGTTCCGAATCGCTCAGTCGTTCGATTTCCTTGGACCAAGGGCCATGAGATTGTT
>Ga0315315_10006095_pt1 | contig 11127 bp, 5 predicted proteins | sample M140m3416metaG_FD_203699 | JGI IMG/M metagenome (GOLD analysis project Ga0315315, IMG submission 203699) | Ammonia-oxidizing marine archaeal communities from Monterey Bay, California, United States - M1 40m 3416 | ecosystem: Environmental > Aquatic > Marine > Intertidal zone | place: USA... | reverse complement strand
AGCACGAAAAGAACGTCGAAAAAAGCATCAAAACCGCGATCCAACCGTGCCAGAAGGCGGACGCGGCGGCGTACGCGGCGGCGAATCGCTGCGGCTCAACAATCGATATCCACAAAAAAAGTCCACAAAAGACGGAGTAGAAAATCGCGGCAGAGAAAGTCACAACCCACGGCCGCAGGAACCGCGTCAAAACGTGTGTGTGTGGCTGTGGGACTCGAACGTTGCCGTCGAAGAAGGCGTCCACGCCTCCACCGCTTTCAACGGACCAATAACTTGTGTAAAACAGCTGCCCAAAGAGCATCGCCGTCATATCCAGCGCTCCAATCGCACGCGTTTCCGCTCGTAGACTGTCCGTCGCGAGCAAAGCGAACCCTCCGAAAACCAGCACCGTTTTGCCGGCCGTGTTCGCATTTACCGCGTGTTTCAAACAAAACCGCGCGCTCAGGCACCCACACCATCGCGTGAACGACGGCGCGGGTTTCATACTTGTACTTGGTATTTACATTTGAACATGCCAAATCATTTTTTCGACACACAGAACGCACGCTTCCGGCGCGAGATCTTTACGCCTGACACGTTTGCTCGGTAGAGCTCTTGCGCGAGCTTGAATTCGAGCAAATCGCACAAGTCGGTGCCGTGGCGTCGGCGCAGCTGCTCGATCAAGGACGCGACTGCGACCTCGTACGCGTCGAGTTCGCGAGTGATTTTGTCGCATGTGGCGCCGTTCGACTTCCAGTCGATGCTCGACTTGCGCATCATTCTGATCGTTTTCTTGGTCGCAAAGATCAATGCGTCGGTGTTGACGTGCAGTTTATGCTTCTGTGTTTCCTCGAGGCCCTTCATCAACTCAGATGTACAAAAGACTTCTCCGCCGGGCATACCGGCGAGGCGTCCGCCTAGTCCTTGTGCGAGTACCTCTGTACCAATATTTTTGCATGTCTATAAACGACAAATTTGCGTAGAAGCCAAGTCGCCAACGCCGCAAGAAACAGAAGAATTGGCGCGCGGTCGAGCTTCAAAAGTTTCCAAAAAACTGCTTCTAATTTGAGAAAATCAATGGACTGTATGACGCCGAGAGTTGCGTTCCTTCCAGATTGAGACCGCCTTTGCCACTCACTTGCAGCTTCCTGTGCAAGTCCAGCGGCCCGGTCGGCCAGTCCATGCAGCGCATCGGAGGCGCGTTTCTCAATAGGCGGGCCAATAATTTCAAATCGCGAAGGCATCGCGCGCTTTTCAGGCACGACCTGCGTCGCAGGCCGCTAAAAGTGGTCGCACAATAGCGCCGAGTGTGTGTAGAGCAGTAGTGGACATGGCAAAGTTGCTGGCGGTGGAACAATGCTCTACAGGGATGCGAAACTCACTGTTGGGCTGTCTTCGGCTCAAGGACGAAGCTGTGCTGTTGCCCCAATGCCACCGCTCCCTTGATTCGAACACGTTTAAGAATATTGTGTTCCGACTCGACGGCGAGGAGCCGGATGTCCCAACTGAGATCTTCAATCCGGACTGGTTCGCTGGGATCTCTGCGGTGCAGCTGAAGCCAGGCGCGATTGACAAGATACTCGAGAATCCCGAGCAGAGACAGCACGCCTTGCGCAAAATGACCGAGTCGATCGTATCAGAGGCCTCCGACTCTTCTGTGGTAGTGGGGCCCTCGCTGGAGGCGGACGAGCTCGATCGCGACCAAGCCGAGTGGGTGGCCGGTCTGGACGGCCCGGCGTCGTGCGTCGGCATCTACATTGCGGAGCACAGCTGCAGCCCCGATTCACTCAAAACCGGAATCAATCGCGTTCACCGCGAGGCCTTTTTGGTCTGTAAGGCGGGCGGTGGCGTCGCCGCGTCCACATTCCATTCGAGACTGGTCGAGTCGCTGAAAAAGGGCGTTTCTCTCGAATCGGCGCTCGAGTCGGGCTCGGAGCCGGGGCCGAAAGGCTTGCGGCGGGTGTGCCAGGCCGCTTCGCGGAACCGCGGCCGGATCCTTTTGCAGGCCGCCAAGGCACTTGGAATCGACCACCTGATGGACAGCATCGGCGATTCGGCTTCTATGGGAAAGTATCGAACCGCAGTTGTGAATTTCGACATCCAATGCAACACTCTTCGGAAAATTGACGGCGAGCGAACCTCGATTTACCAATACACGGCCGCAACGGACGCCTTGCTCTCAAACGGCCTTGCGACGTGCAGCAATGTGAGCGACGGCATGGTGTTTTTCTTTTCCTCGACTGGCGAGGTCTTGAAGAACTTAAAGAACGACGCACATTCTGCGATACCATTCGGTTCGATGAGAATCAAAAGAACAGGCGACCTCATGACGGAGGTGTCGAAGGCCCACACCGAGGCCGTCAATTCAGCGAGTCACGCGCACGTCGACGCCAATTGGCTCGGATCCCGATTCGCGTGGAAGTCGAAAAGGTTCCAGAACGTCAAGTCGGTTTCAAATCCAGAACCACTTTCGCTGTGGGGTTCTCATCAATCCGAATCGTTCATCTCCAAGTTTTCTAGAGAATTGGGGCTTGCGAATGCGCAGGTGGTGCGCCTTCGGCCGGAACTCGTGGTCTTACCTGGAATTGAGATGGGGAAGCTACGCTCATTGTTAAAGCACCTCGAAAATCACCAGAACATCCTCAACGGCGGTGATGCCTGACGAAAATGATTCTACAGCGACGTGACGCGGCGAATGCGGTTGTCTTGTTGATTTTTCGAGGGCTCAAGCAGCCCGGACTTTTTAACGGGTGTTTTTAAAAAGACCCACGGTGTGATCGAGTGCGATTCCGCGAATTCGACAACTCGGACAACACGCGAGCTTTCGCGTGCAAACAATTTGGCAAATTTTACAAGTCCACCTTTCATTTAGGTCACTTTCCGATGACCCACCTGTCCTCTTCCTCAATTGTCCTATAAATCTCGGGACTTGGTTTGTGTTGGTGCTTTTGCGGCGGCGGCACAACCGGTTTCTCAGGCGCATGCCGATGCGTTTGTGGCGGGGTGTGCTTGTGGATGCTCCGTATGCGTATGGTCTCAATTTCTTGTGCAGTCGGCCGCTTCACTTTTTCGACAATTTTGCGGGGCGATTGTGGAGGACGGCCGTTCCATCGGCCAAAGATGTCCTTGAGGCGCCGTCCCCAGTTGCAGGCTACTTTCACGCCACCCATGTCAAGACCGTATTCATTTGCACAATGATATTCTCGGTACGGATATTGGTCGAGCCAAAAGTTACAAGGTCCACTCCCAGGGTGCGTACAGAACTTGCGCCAATTACTTCCAGGCCAATCGGCACAGTCTCCGCTTGCGCAACGAAAATTGTTGCTTTCTCCGCTGCAAGTCACCCCGACTGGTCCGTTCGACGCGTGCACGCAGATGTTGCCGATGCTGTTTATGTCTTGGCAGTAGAATGTTTCACCACTCGGAGTCTGTCCATCCGAATTTGTACCATCAGGGCAGTCTGCGTCACTCGAGCATCCGGAGCAGTACGGGCGGTGCGGGTGGTGTGGGTGGTGCGGGTGGTGCGGGTGGTGCGGGTGGTGTGGGTGGTGCGGGTGGTGCGGGTGGTGGGAATGCGGCGAGTGCTGATGCGAAGGCGGCGGCGTGGCCTCGGCTGGGGTGTATGCAGCCTCTTCGCCTTCTTCGAAGTAATACTCGATGAAGTCGAAGCGGTGATTCGAGTACCAGGGGCCACTTTTCCAGCGGTAGCCGAAGTCGGTGACGGTTGAGTCGGGGTAGTGCTGCCAACAAAACTCGCGACCGACCGACAGGTCGTTTGTCCCGTCGCGATCGACGTCGTTCGGCATCGAGCAGACTTGTGATCCGCTTGGTTCGCCGTTTGTGGATGCAAAATACTTGAGTTGGCCCGCATTCATGCCATAGTAGCAAGCAAAGTCGATATTCTGGTCGCTCGGCTGCAGTCCAGTTTCCATACGCATGTTGAACAACCGAATCGGCATGTTGAAGCTGTAGCAGATGGATCCAGGCGAGTTGTCAAAATGGAGCCATTGCCCATTGGTCCCCGGCAGATAATCGTAGTAGTACGATAGTCGGTCGTATGTCAAAGGCGTAACCTGAGTGCCCCCGCCCAACACTGTGATTGCAGTGATTCGTGTGTTCCCGCACGATGAAAAGTAAAGATCGCTGATCAGACAGCTTTGCGTTTCTGGCGGGGGCGAGGGCGGCGGTGGCGAGGGCGGCGGCGCGGGCGGCGGCAGCGGTGGGGGCGACGGGTTGTTGCCGACTCGAAAGCAGCAGTCGCGTCGTGGGTACGCGTAGATTCCGTTCTGAATGTGGCCCAAGTTTTGTATGGCTTGAACAACTTCGTTTGTGTTTTCGAGGTTGACGTCGATGTACGTTGTGCTTTGTCTCACAAGCGCCTCCTCGGAGTAGAAACGCAGCAGCGTCGTGGAGAATCTCGCGATGGTTGCAGTCGTCAAGTCGCCTTCTTCGGCGCCGATTCCAATCAAATCGATTCCGGTTCCGGGAGCAGTTTGGTACGAAGTTGGCACTTGGTGTCCAGTTGGCGTTCGAATTTGTATAAAGGGGGTGTTCTGGCCCGTGAACGCAAAGGTGCAGCCGTAGTATGCAATCGGCCCCGCGGAAGTAGGAAGGTCTCCGTGGTCTCTCGCGCACACACTTACAACGCCGGGCGGGGTCGGCGGGTACGAGGGCGGTGGCGAAGGCGGTGGTTCTGGCGGCGGCTCGGGCGGCGGCAGCGGCGGCGGCAGCGGCGGCGGCGAGGGCGGCGGCAGCGGCGGCGGCGAGGGCGGCGGCGAGGGCGGCGGCGGGCGCGGAATCGGTGGATATGGCGGCGGCGAGGGCGGCGGTGGCAACGGAGGCGGCTTTGGCGGCGGCGGCATCGCCGGAGAGGGCGGCGAGGGCGGCGGCGGCGGCAGAGAGGCGAAGCAGCAATCGCCGCAGTCGGTGCCGGAGCCAAAGGCGCGCGAGTCTTTGCACTCCATCTGATAGTATACGTCCAGGCAGGTGCGCGTGTCGTCTATCATGCGTGCGCATGCGGTGGGGGTGACAACTCTGACTCCGCAATCGGCGCAGTCACTGCCTTCCGCGCAAATGTCGAATTCGGCTCCATGGCCGCCGTCGTCGCAGCGGCCGTCGTTGGCGTACGATACCGTCTCCCAAACAAGTTCGTTGCCAGTTTGCGCTTGGCGCGACGAGCAGTCGTTTCGACACTGCTCCGAAGCCGCCGGTGGACCGGGTGGTTGGGCCGGCGGAGGCGGAAGCGGCGAGGGCGGCGGCGGCGGCGGCGACGGCCGTGTCGACGGCGGTGGACACGACGGCAGGGGCGGCGCGATTGGGGAGGGCGGCGGCATGGACGGCTCGTACGACGAGCAATGGCAGGCAATCCAGCCCCAGTGTGGTGGTGGCGATGGCGGGGTGCTCGGCGGAAGCTCGTCCGGCAGCAGGTGGCGCTCGGTGGTCCAGTCGTACTCGTTGTAACTTCTGCATGAAAATCGGGTAAAAACATCGGCACAGCCTTCGGCGCAATTGATCGTCAGCCATTTTTGCCAAACGTAATTGTAGTGATCAAAAAGCCCGTTGTAACTCAGCACGGGCGCCAGTCCGCTTTTGCAGTTGAGCCCCGTCCAGTCGGCACAAGTTTTTCCAGACGGATCGGTCAGCGTTGGATGGTTTTTGCAGCGCGTCGCGCCGCCTAAGATGGGCGGGTAAGGTGGTGCGATCGGCGGGGCATCCGGGGGCCCCTGTGGAGGCGATGAAGGCGGAGGCGATGAAGGCGGTGGCCCACGAGGAGGCGATGAAGGCGGCGGGATGGATGGGGCGGGCGGCGACGGCGGCGGCTGCCCGCAGACAATCGACAGGTCGGCGGCAACAGACGTTGCTTGACATGTTTGCGCCACATCCGCCAGACACGAGGTGTCCGCGTCGCAGTGTATGTGCGTCGCAAACACGCTGACCCAACCGATGGCGTCAAACGAAGCTTGGATGTCGGCTTGAGTTGGAATGAGCGTATCTCCGTTTTGTTTTCCATAGCACGTGCAGGCCGAGTTGGTGTGTGGGTCTGTCGTGCATCTTCCTCCGCAATCAAAGCAGTCCGTGCCGATACTGAAGCATGAACAGGTTGCAAGGCCGTCTCTCCCGAGACCACCGTCGTGACACTCTAAATCACCGTCCTCGTGCGTGGTGACCACAATGAGTCCTTCGCCTGGACACGAACACATCTTGTTGCCGCTTTGTTTGCAGATCATGTTTACGTTGTCGTTGCATTCGACAATGTTGAACGCGTTGATGCCCGTCTGTGCGTCGTCGTCGGTCTGGCCTCTGTACAGAAACACCGTTCTGTCCAATAAAGGCGCATTCGACGGCGCTTCGGCGCGCGCCGCAGCTACCAAGTTGTCTTCTTGAGCCGTCATTGGCGCTCCGATGCGAATCATGTGCTTGCGCGCTGGGTCTGTGTAAACGGGCTTGTTATCGATTAGAAACTCAGACAAGACCCAAGTTCCGGTCGCCCAGCTCAAAACTCCGTTTCCGACGAGCTCAAGAACTCCACAGCAAAGGGGCGGCGGCGGCGACGGCGGAAACGACGGCGGCTCTGGCGGCAGGGGAGGCGCGTTTGGAGGCGACGACGGGGGCGGCTTTGGCGCTGCAGCGCGATACAGAGCCCGTGTGAGAAAGAAGTTGTCGCCTTGCGTGTCTGGATGCAGATCGGAGCAGATTCGCAAGTTGCGGCCGAAGCCCGCTGCATCCGCAATGTCGAAGATTGCTGTACACGTTTTACCGAGGTCGTTGCACATTCCACAACGGTACTTTGCCTCTGCCAGCTCCTCTTCGACCGTTGTCTTCGAGGAAGTCCACTCTGCTTGCCTGTTGTCGGCCGCCACTGCATTGCAGTCGTGATCGAGACACACTCGGTTCTCTATCCCGAACGACTTGTCGGTGCCCGGGTCCTTTGTGAGCCAATCGGAGTCCACCCCCGACGCCGCGTCGACGTCCTTCCACCACGGCTGCGTAGGCGGGGGCGACGGCGGTGGAAACGCCCGAAACCCCTGCGGTTTTTCGTAGCACATGCACTCTTTGTGAGCGTTCATGTTTCCGTTGTAGCCGTTGCGCTTTAGGCGTTCGGCCGCCCACGGCGAGCACTCCAAGCTTCCGTCGTCATTGATGCCACAGCACGCACCACCACAGTCAGTGCAATCCGTTCCTAGTACGACCTGTAGGCTGTCGTTATCGCAGCCCCCGTCGTTGTGCTTAAAAGTTTCCGGAGAACCGTCGATTCCATACGAGTAGTGGTCGGCGGTGTCTTGACAGACCATGTTGACGCCGTCGACGCACTCCACGTACTCTTGATTTCCTTGCAGCCTTCTGCCGGTGGTCAAGGACGACGGCACCCAGAGCGACGCCAAGTCGGAAGGATATGCTTGTGGGTGGCCTGCTATGTAGAATCGACACGCATAATTGTTCCGCGTCTCCACGATGGCAAACGCGCTGCAAGGAGAGCTCTGTGGGTCCAATGGTACACTTGTTGCAACCGTCTCGAACTGCGTGCCGTCGGCACACAGGCTGGCACAGCTCTCTCTTACGCTGAATATGTCGTTTTGGACGCCGTTGCTGTCTTTTGGGTAGACGAGTTCCTGCCCTTCCGCAGTCGCCGTTGTAGCGTCCATCACATCTCCTACTTGCTTGCCTTCGCACGCGCAGGCATTTTGTTCTTCCACGCCTTTGATAAGCGACTGGCCGAGTGCACCATTGACCAGTTGCATGCAGGTGGCGTTGTTTATATCATTTGGATCTGGACAACAGCCGCCTCCACAATCTGCACAGTCCAGTCCTCGATGGCAGTTGTAATCACCTACACCGCCATGTTGGCAGGTGCCGTCTGCCGTTGAGTCTACGATCGGTATTAGTGTACCCGCCTGACAGTTTTCAAGACAAATCATGTTGATTCCGTGATGACACGTGTCTTGAGGTGAGAAGAACTGCGCCATCGTCACGCCAGTCGCGGCCGCTTGCGGCGGTTTCGGCGTGAGAACGTTTGAAAAGCCTGTGTAGGTCGGCTGTCCCACACTTCTCTCGTGTTGCGACGCGTAAAAGTCCATCTTCGGCCAGCTGACGCCGTACCACCTGTTTTCAAAGTTTTCGACAGTGACCGGAAACAAGAAGATGGGTTGCGCGTTTTCCGTGGCGGTGTAGAAAATGTCTCGAAGCTGTTGCTCGTGACTGTCAGTCTGGCGCAGAAATGCGACGCTCGAATAAAACACACACCGAAATCCCAAATCCAGTGACTGGTAGTTTAGTGTTGCAATTGAAAAAGCGGCACACTCGCTCGGTGCAGTCGACGCGTCGGGGTTGGCGGTTGCGTACAGAAAGTCGCCCGGCAGAGATTGTCCGGTGACACTGGCAATGGTGTGTGAGATTATGTTGTAGCCACACTTTCGTTTGCATTGATCCAACGCCTCTGCAAATTCCATGCCGCCGTCGCACATCTGACTTGTGGCTTCACCCGGCGATTTGGAGCACCAAAACTGCTTGGCGTATCCACCACTCGAACTCGCGCCGTTTGTGAGAGCATACAGCTGGTGAGCCACGCTGCCGTAGTACTCGCCCTTTTCGGCTGCAAACGCCATTGGAGGACTCGGGGGCGGCGGCAACGGCGGCGGGGGTGGCGGCGGGGGCGGGGGCGTTCTCGGGGCCGCGGGGACTGGAGGAGGCGGAAAGGTCTCGCCCTTGTCGATCTGAACGCACACGTCTTGGCACGTTGAAAAGAACCGGTTGTCGATTTCGGACGCTGCGATGGACGACGTGTATTCCAGCCCCGTCGTGGCGTGCCCTTGGTAGAGTGAGGCCGCAACCCCCGCCGTCATCGACATTGGAGTTGCCAAGCCCATCGGCCCGCTCACCACTGGATACTTGCAGTACGTGGCGGCAATGACGTCGCAGCCGAGTGTTGCGATGACGTCTCGACAGCGACCAAACACCTGGTGGGTTGCGTCGACCGTTGATGGTCGACCGCACCACGACATCAGCGCGTCGTAAGTGTCGGCCGAAACGCTGTATGATCGCACGTCGCCTTCTTGTGCGCCGTAACATAGACAGACGTTCTGGCCGACGGCAGTTCCGTACGTACAATCTGGGTGGTGGCAACACCGCCCTCCGCAATCTGAACAGTCGTGGCCGTGACGACACGGGGTCGTGTATCCTTGTCCGTCACAGACGTCGTTGTCGGTGCGATCGGTATCGTAAACATATGATGAAAAATATTCGGTATCGTCGTTTTTGCAGCGGTCCGTGCAAATCATGTTGATGCCGTTCCAGCAAGTACGTTTGTACTCCGCGAGCGGCGCCAGTGGAGATGGAATTGGTGGCGGGTCCGGGGACGGGGGCGTCAAAGGCGCCGGTGGAGCCGGTGGAGGCGACGGAGGTACTTTAACCCAGTCGCTGACACGCACACACGCGTGCCAAGGACTGAAGTCCGTGTTTGTTGTGACCGGATCGCTCAGCTCCACGCCGCCGGGGTTTTTGTACAATGAGCATTTAGGAGAGGTGATTGTCGCACCGGGCTGCTTTCCGTAGCAATCGCACGCAAAGTTTGTTGTCGGGTTTGAAATGCAGCGCCCGCCGCAGTCCAAGCAATCGCCTCCAATGTCTCGACAACCTCTGCATATTGCGTCCACCGACTCCGCGGCGTCTTCACACTTACCATTGTTTGAGGCGGACTGCCCACAGGGCGAAAGAAAGGTGCAGTCTCCTCCGCCAACTTCGTTGCACATCATGTTCACACCAGGCGTACAGTTCAGCAAGCGCGTATCGACAAACTCAAAGTAGACGCACTGAGGCACCGTTCCACACACGCGCTGACAACCCTCGAGCGTGGTTACGGACGGATCATCGCCTTCGGGCGTGAACTGACCGCTCCACACAAGCGCATCGGCGCTGCTCACGCCGCTCCAGCTTTGTCCAGTGGTGCATTCCCACGCGTCGGGGGGCGTCGGCGACGGTGGCACAACGGGGTAGGGCGGAACCGGTGGCGGCGGCGGCGGTGCACCCGGCGGCGGATTGTGGGGAGGCGACGAAGGCGGCGGACCGTGGGGAGGCGACGAAGGCGGCAGTGGGGGCGACGGTGGAAGTGGCGCGTCTGCTCGCTGCACATTACAAGCAAACGCGATGTCCATCTTTTCCCCACAAAAATACAAGGCCGCACGGTACGCGTCGTCGTCGACGCCAAACGAATCTGTGCATTTCCAGTCGCATGGCGACAACGGTGGCGTTGACGGCGGCGTCGACGGAGGGCTTTGCGGCGGCGCAGGCGGCGGCGAGGGCGGCGGCGGAGAGGGTGGGGGCGTCGGAGGCGGGCCCGGGGGCGGTGGGCTCGGGGGCGGCGGTGTTGGGGGCGGCTCGGGTGGCGGCGGCGACCCCGGTGGCGGCGAGGGCGGCGGAGGCAGCGGTGGGGGCGTCGGAGGCGGCGGGGAAGGCGGTGGAGGAGAAGGGGGCGAAGGAGGCGGCGGTGGCAGTGCCAGATTTCTAAACGGCTGTGCGCCAATCTCACTTAGTTGCGCGAGTCCGTGGCTGTACTCTTGCGTGTAGCTGGGCACTGCGAGCACAACAAGCGCCACCACCATTCCAATGCACCCTAGCATCAAGAAGCACGCCACAAAACATCTCCTCCTTCTCGAGTCTGTACGCCTGTTGTAATCGTCCACCGCATCGCCGGTTTCGACCTCGTCCTTTTGGATTATCTCAAGCGGCGTTTCCAGTTCAACCGGTATGTTATCCAACGCACTATTCTCGTTTTTGAGCCAGGCGAATCCTATGCTCACATTAGACTCTGGTTCTTCCATGGCTCTCACAACCTTTCCTCGTGGCAACGATATTATACCACACCTCTTACACCTCTACAAGTCCACTGACTAAATGAGTTGCGTCCGTCCCACGCGAAACGCGGGCGCGCGATAGCGTCCGGTCCCGGCGAAACAGCCGCGTCCCCACCCACAGCGTCGGTGTCCTCGTAAGGAATGACCCGCTCTCGGACGGGTCAGGGACACGAGGGGAAGGACTCTCCCGCGGCTCGAAGTCTCGATCCCCGGGAGAGATCTGCTCCTTCTCCTCGCGACCCCGCGTTCTCTGCAACAGCACGCAGGCAAACTCGGCATCTACGTGTCAACGGGAAAGGGA
>Ga0315315_10006094_pt1 | contig 11128 bp, 9 predicted proteins | sample M140m3416metaG_FD_203699 | JGI IMG/M metagenome (GOLD analysis project Ga0315315, IMG submission 203699) | Ammonia-oxidizing marine archaeal communities from Monterey Bay, California, United States - M1 40m 3416 | ecosystem: Environmental > Aquatic > Marine > Intertidal zone | place: USA... | reverse complement strand
TTCCTTGCCGCATCGTAGTTTTCCCATGCGGCATTTAGATTCCATGCCTGTAAATCTTCGCGGCTTTGCCACAATGCTTCGAATTTTGCGGTCCATCCTCCGGGCTTCTTCTGCTTGTACCCGGTTGGCTTGGAAAAGTTGTCGTAGTCTCGGACTACTTTTTCCCAGTCGAGTTGATGCTCGGTTTGATCTCTCTTTCGACGCGACTTTCGTCCTGTGTTCCCTTCGGAGAGTTGATCGCGTTTTTTCTTTAACCAACGCAGCGCCGCCACACTGACGATTCGTAAATCGTCAATTGTTGCGAAGAAGCCGTGATTGTCGGCAGACTCTTTCAACGCTCTGGAGAATTCCTCGAATCCACCACCCAAGGGTTGATCGACTGGGAAACGGATGCTGTCGCCCGTAGGATTCCAATCACCAAAAGACAGTTTGAAACGTGGGTCCAGATTCATTCGGCGACCACCTAACGAATCGCCCAATGCGTTAAGCTGCAGGAGGTGAAATAGAATCATCACCCAGCGATCCACGGAACTGAGACGTTGCAAATAGTCAGCCGAATCGACCTGAATGACTTGCCTGCAAATCTCATCGATGTTGCCAAGTAGTTCTTTCCAGCCTGTCATTTCACCGCGATACGCGATCTCTAAATACTCTCGATCAGCAATGCGACGCTGAGAGCGGCCAGCTTTTTCAAATTGCTTGCGGTACAGCTCGGGCAGTTCGGACCAACCGCGATTCTTCTCCCCCTCTTTGATCTGATACCAAAGAATCAAGCAGGTGATCGGCTTATCTCGCTCGTTTTCAAGCCACCTTTCCGCTTTCGGTAACCACGTGTCGAAAAGCGGCGCGATGTCATCAGGCGACATGGTGATTCCTATTCTTTGAAGCGGGCGGACCACGCTGGAACCGTCGAATAGGAAGCGGCACCAGCGAAGTCCGGCGGCGGAAGCGATCCGCCTACCCGCAAAATCCATTGCGGGATTAAACCGCAATCGGACTTCTGGTTGGTCAGTTTGGCTGTTTTATGGCTTCGATTCTGCCGGATCCAATTGACACGGTAGGTCCAAGAGTATTGGACCAAATTCGGCTTCGATCGCTGCCGACCGGGCTTGCTCTCGCTTACAGTGCTGCCGTCCGGTTTCGGTCATGCGAACTTGCATCCCAGCCGAAACGCGGCGTGACTCGACGAGGCCACGGGATTCGAGGTTCCGAACCAGCCGGCCAAATAATCGGCGATCGTCGTGCAGATTGAACAGCAATTCCCATTCGCCAAACTGCCGAAAGAAAACCCAACCGGGATCGCCGTCGCTGCCTAAGAATTCGAGCATCAGATCGGCGGTACGTTCGAAATGTAACTCAGCCATAACGACTCCATTCGTGGTGATGATGTAGAAAAGCAAGTCTGTGGTACTCTGCGACCGGTTCGGTGGCACTGACCACTCAACCCGCTGGGTAAGGACCCATGGACGCAATCGGCGTCAGGAAAATCCTCGCCCGGTCACAAAATCTCATTTTGCCGCACATGCGGACGAATTAGGGGACGCTGGGTCGTGCAAGGACCTCTCGGCAGAAAAACACTGCCCCCGGGGGGTAGAGTCTCTAAGCCTCCATCAAAGCGAAGCATCCATTGCGAGGCTGATTTGTCCCTGATATTCCTTGGGGCTTGGGTGGCTAAGATACCAAAAAAGTTTTGTAAACCCAACTAAACGCGTCTCAGTCGCTCAATCCAGCATGATTCGGCCGATCTGCAGGCGGTGAAAAAGACCGAAGCGATTTGGCGATTTCGCCATTCGCGTTCGGTCGATGCAACCGCCTTCTCGAAAGAAACACGGTTCGTGCAGGCGGTGCGGTTCACCTCTGCGTGCTGGCCGCTTCGTTCATTGTTAACTCTGGGTTCAAGTCCTAATAGGGGAGCTTTCTGGGCACTATACACATCCCTTGCTCACTCATTCCTCAGTTTCCGCAAGGAATCACGGACTAACTTCTGCGTCTTCAGATACATCGCAGCGCTGAAGCCTATGTTCAACAAGACCACCAATAGGCAGAGTAGAGTTGTTGCGTTTTCAAACGTTGCGAACAGAAGCACACTAACGCCAAGCGAGAACCCAAAAGCGCATCCTCCGCCAAGCAATACGACACGATCCCACCAATTGAGCGGTTCGGCGACTTCATCGAAATTGATGTTAAAGCCCGGCTGCATGAGCGTCCCAGCAACGAAGACCGGCTTCCGAGGACGATCGTCCGAATCAGGATCGCCGCCTTCGGGTTGTGGTTTTGTGTTGTGCGTCTCGGAAATTATCGATTTGTCCATCACGAAACTACCGGCGTGAAGCCTCCATTTCTTCCAGCGTGATCTTGCCGTCATTGTTGCGATCCACCTTGGCGAACATTCGCTCCGCGTTACCGACGGCTTCGGTTCGTGTCAGGATGCCATCTCCATCACGATCGATTTCTTTGGCGTGTCCTTTCAGGAAGCCGCCCATTGCACTGCGTGATCCGCCGCGTCCGCTCAGTTCACTTTGGCTGAGTTTTCCGTCGTTGTTCGTGTCATACCCTGCAAAAGCCTTGGTTGCTTCACCGACAATTTCGTCGCGGCTGATGATCTTGTTCTTATCCAGATCAATCTCGTCGGCATGAACCAGGATCCAGGGTTGCCGGGGACCATCACCGGGCTGTGGACCGCGCGGACCGCCGGCTTGTCCCGGAGGACCGCCGCCACCGCGAGGTCTGTCGCGCGGGCCACCTTGCCGACCGCCGCCTGGGCCAGGAATCTCGTCAGCCGTGATTTGGCCATCGCTGTTCCTGTCGAGCTTGCGTAACGCCGCGGCGGCTCCGCGAAGCTCGTTCGTGTCAATCCGACCGTCGCCGTTTGCATCCAAAGCCGCCACAATGGGATCGCCGCCGGGACGTCCACCGCCTTCGCGACCGGTGGGCCTCTGTGATCCTGGCCGCTGGGCGTTTCGACGACCGTCGCCATCACCACGCTTGCGCGGCGTGTAGTTTTCGGTTCTCGTTCCCTGCGCTGAAACAAAATTGAACGTCGCTGATCCATTATCGGCGACGGTGTACTGGACGGATCGCGGGTCGCCAAAGACTTCGTAGCGCACAATGAAGCTGCCCGGCTTCGGTCTCTCAAAGCCGACGATCTTCGCACCTTTCAAACCGGGAAGCGACGGGCGAACACCCTGTGCCCGTGGTTGCGGATCGACCTGCCCGTTCAATTCGACGACTTCGCCGTAGAAACCGCCGTTCAGATAAGGAAAGGTTTTCGTTGCGTGATAGTGGTAATGTCCGTCCGGACCTTTATGTCCGTTCAACCAATCGAGGTTTGTCGGTGGTTTTCCGTTCGGATCGTTGTAGCCGTAGATCGGATACCCATCGAGAGCCACAGCAACCGGGTTTCCGACACCAACGATTCTTTCCAAATGCACAGGTGCAATGTGATAGTGGTAGTCGTCAGCTCGACCACAATGCCCGCCCCACTGGTCGAGCTCACCGGCGAGCAACGTATCGGTTCTGCCATCGTTTTTGATCGGGTTAAAGATCGGCACACCATTGACCGCCAAGGCGATTGCCCCACGAAAGAAGTGTTCCTTCGTTGACAATGGGTTCTTCGCAGGAACCGGATGCAGCGGAATTCTCCACGCATTGCTGCCGGTATACGACTGAGGCAGCGGAACCTGCTGTTGCCAGGCAGTGATGCCGGTCATCATCGAATGATCGGGCATACCGTTGGACTCAACGAACAGGAAGTCGCGATCAAAACGGACGCTGACCTTATCTTTGAACGGATCGAACAGCTTTGCGAGATCGGGCCGAACCGTCTCCGTCGTTCGCCTTTGCACAACAAAGTGAAGCTTCGGAGCTTCGGTATTCAGCCGAATGATTTTTTGCTTTGTCTGAGGCGAAGGAGCATGCGAGTGTCCGTCGTGAGCGAGCAGCATTGTCGGAGACAGGACTGCCGCCAATAGTACGAAAGTTGGGATTCGGTGTGAGTTGTTCATGGTCGTCTTTCGCGGTGAATGTGATTCATTTGTAAGGGTCGCTTCTTAATTCGACCGGTTCGGTCCGCGTTGTCCTCGGTTTCCACCTCCGCCTCGACGACCACCGCCGCGCTGCGGAACTACGTCGGTCAATCCACGGAAGTCGGGACGGTCTTTGCCGTCGAGTGGCGACTTCACAACGGTGCGGAAAAGCACGAGGTTGTCGAGCTTCACGTCGTCGGACCAAATGAACTTGGCTCCTTTGAAGTCGTGTTCAAAGAACGGCTCCTTCGGTCCGACTTCTTCCTCGGTGAACTCTTTTGCATTGGGCCACTGGCTGTCATCAAAGTCGACCGCGTACCAGTTCTTCGGCAGCGGGATGTTTTCGACGCGAGGATTCTTGACGTCGCCGTCAATTGGTCCCCAGGAAAACTTCTTAGCTTTCCACGTTGCGTTTGTGACCGTGCCGTCGCCCAGTTTCAGGATGAAGCCGCCGTCGCCAATATTTGTGTTGGCGTATTCCATACCCGTTTTCGGGTCTGCGTTGTCGATTCCCATGACCGCGATCGTCATCGGATAAGCTGGCAATACGTCCACGGAAACCACGTTGTGAGGCACGAAGGCAATCGAATCGACGGCGACCAGTTCGCCGTTGATGTACAGCTTGAAAGAGTTGTCCGCGTAGACGTTGGCTTTGATGGTGTCAGCGATGCGAGGCTTGCGAGGTGTTTGTTGTGCCATGACCGTGGCCTGACACAAAAGGGTGATGCCAATCGCACCCGCCAAGAGTGATTTTCTCATCGTTTGTGCTCCCAAGGGGTTAGTGTTTTGGATGTGCTTATTCGCTATGCGAACATCGAGTTGAAAGTCAGCCAGCGAACGGTCAGGAGCGTGCAAATGAGGCACGCCCACCATGCCCCCTGCTGAGCAACTCGGTGTTGCCGCAGGGTAAACAGGAGAACGACGGCGGTTAGCGTCGCAATCGTCTTCAAAGCGATCAGCGCGAACGGATCATCCATCAGAGCGGCACCAAGCGGATTCAGCTCTTTCATGTCACCCGCACGCGACACGATCAGCGTCCAAATGAGATCGAGGGCTGATAATGCGGCGACAAGTGCCAGGGACCGAGTGACGGCACGCTTCGCGATTCCTGTCTCTGGCGATTCACCTTCCGAATCCGGCTTGAATGACAACAGATGCCCAAACGCCAAGACCACCAGCAGCATCCCGACGATAGTCAGGGGGTAGACGCTGGATTCCATCGTCCGTCTGGCCGAATTCTGAGCGGCATTGCTTTCCTCAATGGCCTGCACCCGGGTCAGTATTCCGTCTGCCCGCTCACGTAGTTCCTGCGGGCATTCAAAGTCTCTGACGAACGTTCTCCAGGCCTCTTGGTCGATGGACACGCTACTCAAAAGGCGAAGGTCAGTAATAGAAAACGAAGCTCTGGCTTCGTCATCGACTAGAACACGGAGCAAGTCATAGCTGTCAGTTCCGTAGATTTGAGCGACGGGAGACTCTGCGAACAGAATGACGATCCCACCGCTTTCGAGTGTCTCTCGCAGGAGCCGAGATGTTCGCTGCATCGTCCGTCCATTCGCGAGCGTCCTTTTATTAGCGAGGCCCTCGAATAACGACTGATCAAAAGGCGTGTCGTTGATGAACAGTCGCTTATCATCGGCTCGAAATCGATAAGGGGCCTCGACATAGCGACCATCGACAAACACGAAGCCGTTCTCCGTGGCCTTTTCGACTAGCGCTTTGGCGGTATCGCGATTCTCGTTGCCCGCACTCTTTTCTGCGTCCACTCCAGTGTCATCCTGAGCGTAGGTCGTCGAAACGAGCAACAGCGTGGCGATAATCAGGAAACAACGCATTACCGGCTTCCTCCCTTATTCTTTCTACTCCCGCTTTTCTGCGTCTTGTTGCGACCACCGCCGCCCTTCCTTGCGACAGGGGCCTTGTTTGGATCGTGTTCTGGATTAGGCACGGCCATCTGTGCGTCAACGTCGTTCAGGTACTTCACCAGCAGGTTGTCCAGTTCTTTGACTTTCTGAGGCATCTGCTGCGACAGATCGTTTCGTTCCGAGATATCCGCTTCGATATCGAACAGGGCCAACCGACCGTCTTCGTAGAACTTCATCAGCTTGTGATGACCGAGGAACAAAGCCGAATGAGGACCGTCGCCGCCTTGATAGTGCGGAAAGTGAAACACCATTTCTTCGCGCTGACGTTTTACGGTTCCCTTGCCATCGTCAAGCAGGCCGGCAATGCTGCCGCCTTCGATGCCCGCCGGCAGTTTCGATGCAGGAACGCCTGCCCACTCGCAGTAGGTCGGATAGAAATCGTAGCCGACGACTCGCTCGTGGCACCATGAATTCGCGGGAATGCCTGGACCGCGAATGATCAGAGGGCTGCGAATCCCACCTTCCCACACGCCACCTTTTCCACCGGTGAGACCACCTCGACGTCCACCACGCTTGCCACCACCCCCGCCACCGCTGCCGTTGTCGGACATGTAGATCACGAAGGTGTTGTCCGCCAGTCCGAGTCGGTCCATCGCGTCAACGACCATGCCGACTCCGGTGTCCAGATTCTCTGCAATTGCCGCACTTCCAACGCGTTTATCGTCGACACTACTACCCATCTTCGCCGCGTACTTGGCAAGCGTCTCTTTCATCGCGTTTTGTGGAGCGTGCAAGGCATGCCACGACATCTGAATGAAGAACGGCTTGTCCGCTTGCTTGTTCTTCTCCATAAAGGCCACGGCACGCGTTGCCATGCCGAAGATATCAGCGGGATTCGGATCGCCGTACTGGTGAGCGTACTCGTTGCCGATATTGCCATCGCCTTCGTCATAACCGTTGGCTGCAGGTCCGCCGCCGTTGATATGCCATTTGCCGTAGTGAGCGGTCGCGTAGCCTGCCGACTGCAGGAGTTCACCAATGGTGATTTCCGATGCAGGGATCGATCGAATATTGCGGGGTTCGATCATCTTGTGGCCCGTTTCCGCAGGGGCTGCCTTGGTCCAATGCATGGCTGCCGAACTTTTCCCGGTCTGCAAGCTGATACGAGTAGGTGAACACACCGACGCAGGCGCGTAGGCTGCCGAGAACCGCATCCCCTGTGCAGCCAGCCTTTCGAGATTCGGCGTGTCGACGATCGAACTCTTCGACCATTCCAGATCGGGGTGCATTGGGACAGAAAGCCCATTCCAAGCTTGATCATCAGACATCATGAACACGATGTTGGGACGCTCTGCCGCGTGCGCGGAAGCGGAGACAAAGCACCCCAGAATTGCAATGTAGAGATGAGCCTTCATTCTGACTTTCCGTTGCTGTTCGCTGATCGATTGCCTTGACCGCCTTTGCCTTGACCACCACCACGACGCTGCGAACGCTCAGCACCTCGTTGACCGCCGCGGCCCCCTTTTCCACGTTGACCACCGCCGCGAACGGCTAGTTCCTGAGCATCAAGGATGCCGTCCTTGTTCACGTCCAGCTTCATCAAAGCGGCAACCGCACCGTCGATCTCTTTCGCCGACAAGTTGCCATCGCGGTCGATGTCCAGCAGTCGGAACAAGCCACCACCGCCACCTTGACCGCCGCCTTTCTGCCCTTGACCACCACCTCGGCCGCCACGCCCTCCACCTTTTTGGCCGTCGTTGCCGCCTCGTCGTTCACTTTGATCCTGTTGTTGACCCTGACCTTGCTTGTCATTCCCTTTATCGCCCCTCTGAGCAAACGCAGAGTCTGTGACTGACAGTAATGCGAACATTGCTGCAAAAGTGATGAGTCGTTTCATGATTCGTTTCCTTTGGAGACGGTAGGTTTTCATGCTTGTTTAAAGGCCACGTGCTTCGTCGCGTAACAACGTGCCGTCCTTGTTTTTGTCCAGAGAACGCAGCAACGCAGGCAGGCGTTCGATTTCATCTTTCGTGAGCTGTCCGTTGTTGTTTTTATCAAGCCTCTGCATGATTGCGTCAGGTCTTGACTTTGTGTTTCGCCCGGCAGCAGATGATGGCGTATCGCCCGATCGCTGAGTCGGCATTCCGGCATCGATGGAGTCGAGGTAGCTCGTGAGTTGGGCTGACAGCTCTCGCACTTTGTCGACGCGACTACCGGAAAGATCGTTGCGTTCGCCGAGGTCTTCCGCGAGATCAAAAAGTAAATGACGCTGGCCCTCGTAGATTCGCACGAGCTTGTATTCGCCGGCAATGATCGCTGAAACCGGCCCCAGCGGATCTTTGTCGTAGTGTGGGAAGTGAAAAACGATTTCATCGCGTGAACGAGCAACTTTGCCTGAGACTGTATCGGCGAGTACCTGTCGCAGGCTGCCGCCTTCGACCTGGTCAGACAGCTTGTCGGAAACGCCAGCCAGATCAGCGACCGTCGGCACAAGGTCCGCACCGGTAACCAACACGCTTGAATGCGAGCCTGCCTTTACCTTAGGGCCACGAATGAAGAGCGGAATACGAATCCCGCCATCCCACAATCCGCCTTTTCCGCCCTGCAGTGGACCATTACGGCCGGGGGTGCCATGGTCGGCGGTGTAGATCACATAGGTATTGTCAGCAATATTCAATTCGTCCAACGTACTGAGCAGCATGCCGATCGTGATGTCCATGTCGAGCGCTACGGCGGCGGCTCCCATATTGCGTTCGTCTCTCCCAAGTCCAAGCTGCAGAACTTTCTCAAAGGTCTCCGGCTTTGCATCCGCCTGAGAACGGCCGCCGTAGTGTGAAAGTTGAACGTAGAACGGCTTGTTTGCTGCTGCGCTGCGTTTGATAAACGCGATGCCTCGCTCAGCACAGCCATACGCTTGCTTTGGATTCGGGTTGCGTGAATTCTCAGGACCGCTGTTGCTAGTCGCTCCATCCGATTCGTCAAATCCGTGTACTCGCGGATCAGTCTTGCCAACATGCCATTTGCCAAAGTGTGCCGTCGCATATCCTGCTGTCTTCAACAACTCCGCAACTGTCGTCACGTCTTGGGGCAGTTCGCTGACGACACGCGGTTCGATCAGAGCCTGACCGGTGTCGCCACCGGCACCTGTAAAGGTCATTCCTAGCCGTGCGGGACTGATGCCGGTGAAATAGGTTGCTCGTGAAGGCGTACATCGCGGCGACGGAGCGTAGTAGTTCGAGAACCGAATGCCTTCACCAGCCAGACGCTCAAGATTCGGAGTCGAGAAGGAACGGCTCTTCGATTCCGGCTCGTTGGGATCAAGCTGCACCGATGTGCTTGCCCAACCCTGACCTTCGCCTTGGATGAAGACGAAGTTGGGTCGTGTTGAACTTTCGTCAGCTTTGCAATGCGGCAACGCAATGAAGATAAGCATTGAAAAACAGAGCTTGCGTTTCATTGACCGATTCTCCCTTTGCCATCTGCCGATAGCATGTACGAATAACTCACATCGCCATTACGTTGGCTTCCGCCTTCGGCTGCTGGCAAATACGCACGGACATAATCAACGCGAGCTGAATCGCCACTCACGCGAACCCGTACGTGACCGCTGCTGCCCTGAACTTCGCCGCTGATGTACCCGTACTCTTCTGCGCTTTTCGTTCCTGATCGTGGATGTCCCGGCTGCGGAACGAGTTGATACACGATGCCGTCAAGGTCCTGCTTGATGAACATGTGGTCGTGGCCGTGGAAGACAACACTCGCCCCGTGATCTACCAGCATTTGATGAATGGGTTTGCCCCAACCGGGGCGATTCCTGGCAAATTCGTCTGTTCCGGACACACCTTTACCGCCCCATTCCCAGAACGGAGCTGCCTCTTTGCCGCCACGCTGATTGCGGTCACTGCCACCGACCAGGTGATGCAGGAACACAAACCGCAACTTCGCATCGCTTTGCTCAAGCGACTGCTTCAGCCACTTGTATTGATGCTCACCGAGCGTCCAGTACCAGTTGCCGCTGTTCCCGCCACCGCCACGATTACGTGTTGTCGTGTGCCGAAACGGATCAAGCACGATGAACTGAGCGTCACCCCACTCGAACTGGTAGTAGTTCTCCGGTAAACCAACTTCCCGTTCCGGATAATCATTGCCCGTGAAGAAATTGTTGGGATACGGATTCGGCAGATACCGTTTACGCGTCGTTGTTGCCCAGATGTTTGAACCACGATTGCCCGATTCACCGTCATGGTTGCCTAAAGCAAAGTACAACGCAGCAGAATGGCAAAGGTGACCAAGGTAATATCGCTGAGCCAGATACTGAGGCTCCGAGAGTTCGGGCTTCACGTACTTACCCGTCATGAACGTGTCGCCCAGAGCAAAGTGGAAGTCCGGCTGATCCGCGAGCGCGTTGTCGAGCGTTCGCAAATAGACTTCACCGCTGGTGTTTTCGTCCAGATGCGAATCCGCCTGCACGGTGAAGACGTACGAACTGTCCTTGTCTCGCTGTGTGTGAAACGAAAATTCGTCGCTCTGCTGATTGCGGCCGTCGGCTTGATACATCATGCGATAAAAGTAGCGAGTGTTCCTCGCGAGCGAATCGATCACAAAGTCGAGTGGTTCACCGGCACGCAGGCTTTGAACTGCCGTTTTGCTAGACAGCTTGCCCGGCTGTTCGCCATAGGCCACATATGCTTTCACATCGCTGTGAAACAGAGCGCGAACGGTGCCGCTGTTGTCCGTGAGTCGTCCCACGATGATATTGAACGGATGGTCGGGAACATTGTTCGCTGGTGGCGGTTCCGTATAACCGCCGAGCCTGCTGCCTCCACCAGGTCCGCCACTCGAATTCGACTTGCCTGAAGCTTCATTGAGCGAAACTGCTCCGTCGCCGTCCGTATCCAGTTTGCGGATCGATGCGGCAGCAGATTTCAGTTCCGTCAAATTGACCGCGCCATCGCCATTCGCATCGATCGCTATAACGATCGGGTCGACCCGGCCCTGCTGAGCAAATGCCGTGGAGGTCGACAGACTCCAACAAGCGGCCAGCGCTGCTGCAGCTAAAGCCAACTGATGCCTCATCGTTATTCATCCTCGAATTTAATGCGTTTTCCCGGGTCATGGTGTGCGTTGTGCGAAAAGAAGTTTGGAGCAAAAACGGACTGATCGACCAGCTCCAGCATCACGCTCTTCGGGCCGCCTCGGCCTCGCGGAAGACCATCAAGCAGCATCTTGTGAACCTTT
>Ga0315315_10006093_pt1 | contig 11128 bp, 14 predicted proteins | sample M140m3416metaG_FD_203699 | JGI IMG/M metagenome (GOLD analysis project Ga0315315, IMG submission 203699) | Ammonia-oxidizing marine archaeal communities from Monterey Bay, California, United States - M1 40m 3416 | ecosystem: Environmental > Aquatic > Marine > Intertidal zone | place: USA... | reverse complement strand
AGGTAAAAAAAGTAATAATAAGAAATAGAAATTTAAGACTAAAAATTCCTTTAAAGTTTAATACCTATTTTTTAAATAAAAAAATAATTAAAGTAGATAGATTTTCTAAATATCTAATTATTTATTTGCCAGAAGATAATTATTGTTTAATTCATCTTGGAATGTCAGGAACGATACATATCATTAATAATAAACCAGTTAATAAATATACAAATACTAGTTTTTATAATTCACCATTTTTACCAAAAAAGCATAATCATGTTGAATTGGTTTTTGAAAATTTTAAGATTATCTATAATGATCCAAGAAGATTTGGTTTTTTTCAACTTATTAAAAATGATTCTGAACTTATTAAAAGATTTAACCATTTAGGTCCTGAGCCTTTTGATAAGAATTTTAATTTAAATTATGTTTATAATTTTTTTAAAAAAAAGAATAAGGATATAAAAAATTATTTACTTGACCAAAAATTTGTCTCAGGAATTGGAAATATTTATGCTTGTGAAATTTTATATTTGAGTAAAGTCAATCCTTTTAAAAAAGTAAAATTATTAAGCAAAAAAGAATGTCAAAAGATTATAATTAATAGTAGAAAAATTCTTCTTAAAGCCATTAACAAAGGTGGATCAAGCATAAGAGATTTTAAAGATACATCAGGAATAAAAGGTGGTTATCAAAATGAATTTAAAGTTTATCAGCAAGAAGGAGAACGGTGTAAAAATACAGGATGCTCTGATTTCATAAAAAAAAAGATAATCACTAATAGGTCAACTTTTTTTTGTGATTCTTGTCAAAAATAATCAATTATTTTATTGACCACCATAAATTCTCAAGTTATACCCCTGCGGATATGGCAAACACAAAATCAGCAATTAAGAGAATTAGAAGAATTTCTAAACAAACAGCAGTAAACAAGGCTAGAAAGAGCAGGTTTAAAAATGCTCTAAAAAAAATGAACCTTTTGATTGATGACAAAAAAAAGAACGAAGCACTAAAATTCTTGCCAAAATTAAATTCAGAACTGATGAAGATTGCAAAAACTGGTATCATTAAGAAGCAAAATGCTTCAAGAAATGTCTCTAGGATTACAAAAAAGATTTCTGCAATCTAAAATTTATCACCTTAAGCAATTATTAGGTAACAACCTACAGTACTCACATTATATATTAAAATTATTTTATTATTTCACCATATCTAGATTTAGTAAATAAAATTTTTTTTTGATTCAATCTATAAACGATTCAATCTGTATTTGATTCAAAACTAAATATTAGCATAAAAAATAAAATTAAATTTATTTTCAATTTAAAACTTAATCTACAATCATAGATTTTATTTTTTTTTAAAAAAAAATATTAAGTTGTTGCAAATTTTTTTATTTAGTTCTAACTGAGATTTCCTCAAAGTTTATGAATAAATCTACAAATATAAATAATTTAAATAGTTTCAAGTCCGAAAACTTTGATTGGAAATTAGTCCAATCAGAAATGAAAAATAAGCTTGGACAGGATGTTTATGAAAGCTGGCTTAAAAAAATTACTTTTGTAGATGAATTTAACAATTATTTATTATTATCTGTTCCAACAAGATTTATTAGAGATTGGATTACCTCAAGATATTTAGATCAAATTTTACAAATTATACGTTTATTTAAAAAAGACATTATTAGGATCGAATTTAAGATTGATGATAAGAATTTTAATCAAAATTTTGAAAATTTAAACGTTAATGAAAAAATACCTGATAATAATGAAAATGTTTCATTTATAAAAGACTCTTATCTCCAATATAATCGAATTGATCCAAATAAAAGATTTGATAATTTTATAACTGGTACCAGTAACAAGCTTGCATATGAAGCTTCATTAAAAGTTTCAGAAAATATATCTCATTATAACCCACTTTATATTTATGGTGGTGTTGGAATGGGTAAGACCCATTTATTAAATTCGATTGGAATTGAACTTAAAAAAAATAATAAAGTGATGTTTATATCGGCTGAGCGATTTATGTATCAATTTGTAAAATCAATTAAAGCTAATGATATGGTTAAGTTTAAAGAATATTTTAGAAATACAGATATTTTATTAATTGATGATATTCAGTTTATAAGTGGCAAAGAAGCAATGCAGGAAGAATTTTTTCATACATTTAATGCGTTATTAGACAAAGGTTCCCAAATAATAGTATCGGCTGATAGAGCACCAAATAAATTATCTAGAATTCAAGATAGAATTAAATCAAGATTTTCTGGAGGTTTAGTTGTTGATATTCAAAAACCAGACCTTGAGCTTAGAAAAAAAATTGTTGAAAAGAAAACTGAGGAACTCAATAGTTTATATGCAGACCAGCTTCATGTATCACAAGATATACAAGATTTTATAAGTACTGAAATTTCAACAAGTGTTAGAGAATTAGTTGGGGCGATTAATAGAGTAGTTTCATTCTCTAGAATCTATAACAAAGTTCCAAATTTAGCAGAAACTAAGGTGGTTTTAAAAGATTTGTTAAATTTAGCTGAAAATAAAGTAACAATAGATTTGATCCAAACAACTGTTTGTAAATTCTTTAAAATCAGTAAAAATGAGATGCTTTCTTCAAGAAGATCAAGATATTTAGTTAGACCCAGACAGACTGCAATTTATTTAACTAAAATTTTAACATCTAAGTCTTTACCAGAAATTGGAAGAGAGTTTTCTAATAGAGATCATACTACTATCATCCATTCTGTAAAAACTATTGAAAAAATTAAAGAAAAAAACCCAGAGATGGTAGATAATATTAACAAATTAAAAAACCAGATTTTATATAATAATAAAGATAATGAAATTTAATGTAAACCAACAGGATCTACAGCAGGCACTTAATTATTGTCAAGGTGTAATTGAGAAGAGAAGTACACTTCCAATATTATCAAATATTTTATTAGATGCTAACGGCTCCAAATTAACAATGACTGCTACGGATTTAGATTTAATATTTATTCACCAGCTAAACAATGTTGAGATCATAGAAGAAGGCAAAACAACAACAACTTCCTCTATAATGTACGATATTATCAGAAAATTCTCCTCTGGTAAGAAAATAAACTTATCTTTGACAGATGTAAGTAAATTACAAGTTGAGTCTGAAAAATCTATTTTTAATTTAAATTGTATTAGTGCAACAGAATTTCCACTAACAGATGAAAATTTCAATCAAAATGAATTTATAATTAAATCTAAGCAACTTTTAAAGCTGTTAAATAAATGTAAATTTTCGGTCTCTAATGATGAAACAAGACATTATTTAAGTGGGATTTACTTTCATCAAACAGAGGTAGAGGATAAAAATTATTTGACTGCTGCTGCAACTGATAGCCATCGAATGTCTATTTCAAAAATAAGATTAGATCAAAAAATAGATTTTGAACCTATCATTTTACCAAAAAAAACTATTTTTCAATTATGTTCTTTATTAGACAGTTATGATGGAGATGTTAAAGTTTCTAATATTAAATCCAAAATAAAATTTGAATTGAATAATAGTATTTTAATATCAAAGCTTATTGATGGTAAATTTCCTAATTATATTCAAGTAATACCAAAAAATAATCAAAAAAAACTAGAAATAGATTTAAAATTATTTTTGAATTCTGTCGATAGAGTTGCTTCCGTTTCCTTAGATAAAAAAGACGGAGTTAAATTTAATTTATCAAAGGATACGTTAGATCTTTCGGTTAACAATACAAATAGTGGTGATGGTAAGGAGACATTAAATGTAAAATTTGATTATGATTTAGAAATAAGTTTTAATTCAAGATACCTATTAGATGTTGCTTCACAATTAGATGGAGAGAGAGTTGAAATATTTTTTAATGACACTGGATCACCTGCTTTAATTAAAGACCCAGGAGATTTTGATAGTATATTTGTAGTGATGCCTATGAAGGGTTAATTCAATATATTAAGTTCTTGATAAATATTATTTTCTAAAATTTTGATAAATTCTTCTTTTGAATGACCCGCTATTATTGGTTTTAAGATTGAAATAGTTATTATTTTATTACTATTCTTTTGACCTTTTTTTGGCCAAACATAACCAGAGTTAATAGCAACTGGTTGACATGAAATTTTTAACTCTTCATAAATTCTTGATGCTCCTTTTTTAAAAGGAGGTCTATCATCTGGTAAAACTCTTGTACCTTGAGGGAAGATTATTAGCGGCCTGTCAGAATCTTTAATTATTTTAGATATATCTTGAAAAAATCCTAAGTTATCTTTGGTAACTTTATTTCTTTTAATTGATATTGAACCAATTTTTTTTAGATACCAACCAAAAATAGGAATTAATAGTAACTCTTTTTTTAAAATAAAAACTGGTGAATTAAAAATAGTTTGAAGATAAAAGGTTTCAAACATTGATTGATGAGATGATGCAATAAAAAATTTTTCGCTATTTAAAATATTTTCTCTACCTTTAATTATTATTTTTGTAGATAAAAATAACTTTAGACAAAAACTTGTCCAATAACCCATTAATTTACCTCCAAATAAAACAACTTTTTGAGGCAAGAAAAAAGCTGGTAAAAAAACTAATGAAATAACTATTATTCCGGTAAAAAAGAAAATTGAAAATATAAAGTTTCTATTCATTATTATCAAAAGCTACATTAAATCAGTATATTTTTGTCTTCTTTTAATTACACTAATCTTTGATCCTTTGATTAACAGTTCAATTGGTTTAGGCCTTAAATTATAATTTGAACTTAGCGACATTCCATAAGCACCAACATCGCACATTATTATTATATCTTTTTCTTTTAATTTTTGAAAATTTTTTAATGATATAAATTTATCTGTACTTTCACAAATGGGACCTACAAATTCATAGGTTTTTTTTGAAAATTGATTTTTTTTAATTGAGGGCAATGTTTTATGATTAGCTCCGTATAAAGCAGGTCTCATCAAATCATTCATGGCAGCATCAAGTATTATAAAATCTTTTTTATCATTTTCTTTAATATAAATAACTTTAGATATCAAAAATCCTACATTACCGACTATAGATCTTCCTGGTTCAAAGATTATTTTTGTAGAATGTTTCTTTAAAAATTTTTTGATAGCAGTATTATATTTACTATAATTTAGTTTTTTACTATTATTTTTATAAGAAATTCCCATTCCTCCACCTAAATCAATAAATTTAAATTTATGTTTGGTTTTAATAATTATTTTATCAATCACATTAAGCATTTTTTCATAGGGTTTGTGGTCTAAAATTTGGCTTCCTATGTGAACACTTAAACAATCTAGACTGATGTTTTTTGAATTTTTACAAAAACTAATAAGTTCTAAAAATGACTTTTCATTTACCCCAAATTTATTTTCCTTTTTGCCAGTTGAAATTTGACTTAAAGTCTTTGCATCTGTATTAGGGTTCAATCTAATACCAATTTGTACTTTTTTCTTTTTTATTTTAGCTATTCTATCAATTTCTCTTATTTCACTTTTAGACTCAGCATTTATTAATAATATTTTTTTATCAATAGCATAACTTATTTCGTTTGATGTTTTACCTACGCCTGAAAAAACAATTTTTTTTGGATTGATACCAGCCTTAAGAGCCATCATAAGTTCACCCATTGATACAACATCTGCTCCTAAGCCAAATTTTTTGATCTCCCTGATTAAATTTACATTTGTATTAGATTTAATTGCAAAACAAATCAGGGGAGAAAATGACTTAAACTTATTTTTAAAATTGATAATATTTTTTTTTAGTTGACTGTAAGAGTAACAATAAGCTGGTGTATTGAATTTTTTTGCAATATCTTGAACTTTTACTTTATCAATTGTAAGTTTTTTTTTGATATATTTCATTAAGCCTTATTATTAAGGATTATTATCATTTCAACTTTTTGATCTGGATCTTCGTATGAAGGAGGTCCTTTTTTCCCACAAGATGATGTTAGTAGGCAACAAATCAAAAAGGTTAAGAATATTTTTTTAATCATTTCTGTTTCTTATATTTCATTATCATTTTTTTGATATTATCAAAAGCTGTTCCTCCATAAGATCTTTTAGAATTTACTGAATTTTGTAAATCAAACACATTTAAAACTTCGTTAGTTAATTTTGGCTCAATTTTTTTTAATTCTTCTAAGCTTAAATCATTAAGTTTCTTTTTATTATTTTCTGCAAAATTAACAACAGCTGCAGTTTTTTGATAAGCTTTTCTAAAAGACATAGAATGATTTTTTACAAGGTAGTCTGCTAAATCTGTTGCAGTAATATATCCTGAATTTGCGAGCTCAAGCATACGTTTTTTATTAGGGCTAGAATTTTTTAGTATTTCATCAAAAATTTTAAGACAATTTATTAAAGTATCATTTGATTTAAAAGCAAACTCTTTATCATCCTGTAGATCTTTAAAGTAAGATAGTGGAATACCTTTTAAAACTGTAAGCATTGAAAATAAGTTTCCGTAACTAGTTCCAGATTTTCCTCTTAAATATTCCAATAAATCAGGATTTTTTTTCTGAGGCATTATTGAAGATCCTGTTACAATTTTGTCTGAAAGGTTAATTAAATTAAAACCATCTGAACTCCAAATAATAAGTTCTTCGGCAATTCTTGAAATATGCATTGAACAAACAGAAACACTGTATAAAAAATCTAAAACAAAATCTCTATCAGAAACAGTATCAATTGAATTGTTTGTTGGTTTTTTAAATCCAAGTTTTTTACTCGTATAATTTCTATCTATATTGAAAGAAGTTCCTGTTAGTGCAGCTACACCTAGGGGATTTTCATCTAAATTATCTAAATTATTTGTAAATCTTTTCTTATCTCTGCTAAACATCTCAACATAAGCCATAAGATAATGAGCGAAGGAGACAGCCTGTGCATTTTTAAGATGTGTAAAACCAGGCATAATAGTATTAATATTTTTTTCAGCTAACTTTAATGTGCTTTTAATTACTTTATCTAAATTAAGGTTAATTTCTTTTGTTGCAGATCTTATCCAAATTTTTAAGTCAGTAATTACTTGATCATTTCTTGATCTTGCTGTGTGAACATATCCTGCATCTTCTCCAATTACTTGAAAAAGTCTTTTTTCTATATTCATATGAATATCTTCATATTTTTGGTTGAACTCAAATTTTTTATTATAAATTTCTTTCTCTATTTTTGTAAGCCCATAGATAATTTTATTTTTAATTTTAAAAGAGATTATTTTTTGTTTAAATAACATCTCAACATGAGCTATAGACCCCTGAATATCTTCTTTAAAAAGTCGTTTATCAATATCAATTGAATTACCAACTTTTTGGAATAAAGACGATGTATTTTTTTTTATACGGGTGTTCCATATTGCTTGGTTGTTTTTATTTTTTGCCATGATATTTAATTATAACTATTTAACATGAGATTTTTAATATTATTTATTTTTTTGACAACTAATGTCTTTGCTGATGATGTATCTGAAATAAAAAATATTGTCATTCATAAAGACCTAAAAGTCTACGATAATGTTATTTTTTTAGATAAAAGCGATAAAAAAATTAACATTAAAGAATTTAATGGAAATTTACTTTTATTGAATTTTTGGGCAACTTGGTGTGAACCATGTAAAGAAGAGATGCCATCATTGGACAGACTTCAAATAAATAAAAATTTGAGTAATTTAAAAATTTTTGCAATTAATATTTCTAAAGAAAGTAAAAAAAAAGTTGGTAGTTTTTTCAAAAATTTAAATATTGAAAATTTTGATCCATATTTTGATGCACCAACAACTCTAGCTAAAACATTTTCTTTACGTGGAATTCCAACTTCAATTCTTATAAATAAAGACGGAAAAGAATTTGCTAGGATTATTGGGTCAATAAATTTTGATGATAAAAAATTTGTAAATTGGCTAAAAACTTATAATTAGTTTTTAAAAAAATAAGCGAACCCAACTAAAACAAGTATTGCTAAAAATTGAAGAAGAACTCTAAGTTGCATTAATTTATTTGAATATTTTTTACTGGTTTCTCCTCCTTTAAAAAGAGTTCCAATCCCTAAAATTAAAACAATTCCGACTGCTAATAAAAGAACTATAGAAAGGATTTTAACAAATATTCCTGTAAACATAGAAATATTGTAGATTGTTTTAAAAAATAAAAAAACATAATTAATCAACTATGACATTTTGCCTAGATTCAATAATAATAAAGCCCGAAGAAGGTGCAGAAATAAAACATGCTATTATTTTGCTTCATGGGTATGGAGGAGATGCCAAAGATATAAGTATGTTAACTTTAAACTGGAAAAGGCATATGCCAAATACAATTTTTATTTGTCCAAATGGACATGAGACTTGCCCTATTAATCCATCAGGGTTTCAGTGGTTTGACCTTACCAAAGATGATACCGACTACATCATTGATCAATCAATTAAAGCTGAAGATAAGATTAAATTATTTATTAACGAGATCAAAGAAGAATTTAATTTAAAAAACAATCAGATATGTTTATCAGGCTTTAGTCAAGGTTGTATGATGTCAATAAATGTCGGATTAACATCTGAAGAAAAATTTTCATGTATTGTAGGATTTTCTGGAAAAATAATTAACAAAAATAATTTAGAATCAAGAATAAAAAATTCTACTGATACTTTATTGGTTCATGGTGACGCAGATCAAGTTGTACCTTCGACATATCTTTTGGAGGCAAAAGATTTTCTAATTAGAAAAAATGTTGAGGTTGAAACACTTTTGATAAAAAATTGTGACCATCATATTCCCATAGAAGCTTCAAGTACAGCTCTTAATTATATTCTAAAAAAAAATTAACATCTCTTATTATTGATAAAATTGTTTAAGTAAGTTAAAAATACTCAATGAATAATTTTATTGAACAAAATACTTCATTAGAAAAGTGTCCAGCCTTAGTTCTTAATGCTGATTATAGGCCACTAAGTTATTATCCTTTGTCTCTATGGTCTTGGCAGGATACTGTAAAATCTGTTTTTTTAAATAGAGTGATAATTGTGAGTAATTATGAAAGAATTATAAGAAGTCCATCATTTAACATGCAATTACCAAGTGTTATTGCGCTTAAAGATTATATCGTGCCACAAACAAGACCTAGCTTTACAAGGTTTAACGTGTTTTTGAGAGATAAGTTTTCTTGTCAATATTGTGGAAGTAGCGAGGAGCTCACTTTTGATCATTTGTTACCAAGATCAAAAGGTGGTCAGACCAATTGGGATAATGTTGTCACCGCATGTTCTGCATGTAATGTTAAAAAAGGCGGCAAATTATTAAAAAACTCAGGTATGAAGCTTAATCAATCCCCTTATCGTCCATCAACTGAAGATTTGCATAAAAATGGAAAAAATTTTCCCCCTAATTATTTACATAAAAGCTGGATGGATTATTTATATTGGGATGTTGAGTTAGAAGCCTAGATTTTTTCAGAAATATTTATCGCAATTTTAGAGCCTGTTTTAATAATTTTATCCAACAGCAGGTATGGACCTTTTTTTGTAGCACCCTCATCATAAGCTATATCTTTATGATCTATTTCATCTTGTCTAAATTTTGTAATTTTCTTCTTTAGGTCTTTTTCACTAATATCAAGTTGATTAATCTGATTCAAATAATGCTTATCTATAACTTCTTCAACTGAAGCAGTACAAAGCATTGCAGCTTTTTTTCCCAATAATGTTGATCCAAAGCCTAAACCGACACCCAATAAATCCCATAGAGGTAAAAATTTTGTTGGCTGGATATTTCTTTTTTTAATTTCATTTTCAAAGAACTCACAATGTTCTTTTTCATGTTCTTTCATTTCTTCAATAGTTTTTTTAAGATTTTCATCTTTTACGAAAGTATTTAAAGCTAACAGCTGTCCTTCATAAATCTTAACAGCACCACGCTCTCCAGCATGATCAACTCTGATAAATTCTTCAACTCTTTTTTTATTAATTTTTGTCATAATCAAAATAAATTTTTCCAGTACTAATCGTGATTAGTAAAGATAATATAATATTATAACTTGTAAGTGATAATCCAAAAATTTTAAATGTTACATCTTTGCAGCTAACATTTTTTTCTTGTAATTGCTGTAAAATTTCCTCTTTTGATAATAAATTTGAACTATTTTGTAGGTCACAAACTAAAGATTCTTGGATAAAACCTTGCTCTATACCTAAGTGATATATTGAAAGAATAGCACCAACTAAAAATATAATTGTTAGTATAAGTATAGAAAATTTTTCAAATTTATTAAATTTATAGTTAAATAAAATTACTATTACTGCTAAAAAATATGGAAATCTTTCCAATATACAAAGATTACAAGGTTGATGACCTAAAATATATTCAATGAAGAATGCTGATATTAAAGCAAAAATGCTGACTAAAAAAATAAGCTTTATTAATAAATTTTTTTTATTTTCAACCATCAAATTTTAAAACCAAATATATAAATATAAATATTATAACTATTAAAATCCCTATAACTGTAAACCATTTTGATCCGTGATTATTCATAAATTCAGTGAATAATTCTCCAAATCTATAAGATAGAAATGCAACAATAAAAAATCTTAAGCTTCTTGAAATCAAACTGACAATTATAAAAACTGGCAGATTGAAAGCAATTAAGCCACTTGCTATTGTAAAAGCTTTATACGGCAAAGGTGTAAAACCTGCTAAAAAAAGTATACTTAACCAAGTAAGAAATCCGCTTCCCTCTGACATGCTAAGTTTTAATTGTTTAACTTTATCTTCATAATTATAAAACTCGATAACATATATTGCCAAATCAAAAAATAGATAGCCAATTAGATAACCTAAAATACCTCCTAAAACTGAAAAAATAGATGCTATTAAAAATATTTTTATAAATTCTTTTTTTTTAGCAATTACCATTGGAATAATCATTACATCTGGAGGTATAGGAAAAAATGAGCTTTCGATAAAAGATATAAGGCCTAAATAAAAATTTGAACTTTTATGTTCAGCTAGATTTAAACATTTTTTGTAAAGTGTTTGAAACATTTTTTGGTTTTAATATAAATTTAGTTCTTATACTATTTAAATATAATTAATTAAATATTATGGGCGAATGGCGGAACTGGTAGACGCGCACGACTC
>Ga0315315_10006091_pt1 | contig 11131 bp, 12 predicted proteins | sample M140m3416metaG_FD_203699 | JGI IMG/M metagenome (GOLD analysis project Ga0315315, IMG submission 203699) | Ammonia-oxidizing marine archaeal communities from Monterey Bay, California, United States - M1 40m 3416 | ecosystem: Environmental > Aquatic > Marine > Intertidal zone | place: USA... | reverse complement strand
ATAATGTCCAAGTAGTGTTACGTGCAAGTACATCAATTTCACCTGATGTTAATGCCGTAAATCTTTCTTTAGCACTTAACGGAGTGTATTTAACTTTGTCTGCATCGCCTAATACAGCTGCAGCAACAGCTCTACATACATCTACGTCAATACCAGACCAGTTTCCAGATGCATCAGCATTAGAGAAACCAGGAAGACCTTGTGAAACACCACATTTCACAAAACCAGCTTTTTTTGTATTGTCTAAAGTTTTAGATTTTTTTGAACCAGCTCCTCCTCCACCTTGGCCGCAAGCGACTAAAAGCAAAGATGCAAATCCAACTAAAATCCATGTTTTGATTGATTTGATCATATTATTATAATCCTCTTTAGTTTATTTATTGTTAACAATATTTTTGAAACGAAGTTTCAAAACGGGTGAATTATTATCCTTTTTAGTTAGAATTACAATTTTTAAGGGGATACTAAATATAGATTAATCTATTAAGAATGTTCAATATGTATGATAATACTACTTATATTTAAGTATTCTTAGTCATTTCAAACAATCTGCTTACAGTTCGATTAAAAACTTCTGAATGTTTGACTGAAGAACTTAAATTTTTTAAATCTTCCTCGAGAGTTAAAGTTAATTTAATTTTTTTGTCATATAATATATCAATTAGTGTAATAAACCTCAGTTGCTGGTTAGAATTTTCATTATTAAATTTTGGAATTTCTTCAATAAATATATGATTGCAAATATTAGCTATATTTATGTAATCTTCAGCTCCTAAATTTTTATCACATAAATCTTTAAATTTAAATCTTGCTACTCCTGAATAAAAATTTTCAATTATAAAATTTCTTCCTTTAGTTGTTATTGTTTTATTTTCTTGATTTTTACCTTTAGTCAATTGTCGAAATCTTTGATTTGCTCTAAAAGAAGTTTTCTCATTTAAAGGAGTGAGATAATCTTGAGTTCTTTCATCGGTTTTTGTTCTATAATCGTCATTTATTAACAACTCTTTTTGAATAGAAAATTTTTCTATAATTGAAATAAAAGGTAAAAATTGTTCTCTTTGTAATCCATCTTTATAAAGATGATTTAATTTAATATTTGTGGTAATTATAATTTTGATATTTGCTTCAAAAATTAATTGAAATAATTTGCCCAATATCATTGCATCAACAATATTAGTAACTTGAAATTCATCTAAATAAATTAAATCGTATTTTTTCTTAAGATTTTTTACAAATGTACTAATTGTATTATTGCCTTTCTTTTCATGTTTAAAATCGTGAAAACTAACCATAAACTCATTGAAATGCTGTCTATGTTTTTTAATTTTTAATCTTTCGTATGCAAAATCTAGTAACATTGTTTTACCTACACCCACTTTCCCATACAGGTAAAAACAAAGTTTTTTTCTTTTATTAAAAATTCTATTGAAAAATGATTCCTCAAAATTCAAAAAACTGTTTAATAAACTAATTATTTCTAATTGTGATGTGTTTTCTTCAAACTTATTTTGATTACAAAATTCTTTAAATGAATCTTGTAAATTTAAATTATGCATTTAACAGATGTATTTTAGCATTTCATTTTTTGATTTGGCGCGCCCTGAAGGATTCGAACCTACGACCCTCGGTTTAGAAAACCGATGCTCTATCCAACTGAGCTAAGGGCGCATATTTTAGCTATATTTACTTAAAAACATACTAAGTGGTCAATATAAATCGGAGATTTAACGCCAAATTTTTCATTTTTCTCGTGTTGATGAATGTGATGAGAATGAACAAAAACAGGTAAATGTTCGCCCTTATTAGTTTTTAAAGTATATATAAAATTTGTTCCTCTAAATTTTCTATCCACTACATCTAATTTTAAATTACTTTGATCATCGTGAATTAAATCTTCAGGTTGTAAAAGCAGTTTTACGTTTGCGCCAGAGGGAAAAGTATTTGATAATTTGCCTCTTATCTCTCCTAATTCAGAATGTTTTAATCTATGAACAGCACATTCACTGTCTATTACTTTCACATCAATAAAGACTCCTTTATTTAAAAAATTTGCAACCTCAACAGAATTTGGTTCATGATGCACATTATATGGGACATCGTACTGTTTTAATTGTTGATTTAGAATTATACCGCATTTATCGGCCATTGAGAAGGCTTCATAAGAGTCATGCGTGACAATTATAGTTGTTAAATTAATTCTTTTTAAAAGTTTTTTTACTGATACTTGGATCTCATCTTTCAAACTTTGATCAATATTTGAAAAAGGTTCATCTAGTAAAAGTAAATCTGGTTTCGAAAGAAGAGATCTAGCTAAAGATACTCTTTGAGCTTCCCCAGCGCTTATTTGATGAGGAAATTTTTTTAAAATCGGTTCTATGTGTAATATCTTTATAACTTCTGAAGCATCTAAAAATGAACCATTTCCGTTCAGTCTTTTTTTTCCAAAATTAATATTTTCTATTACACTATAATTTGGAAATAAAGAATTATCCTGAAATGATAGAGCTATATTTCTATTTTCTGGTTCAATATGTATATCGGAGGATGATAAAATTTTCCCTTTTAAATTTATCACTCCTTTTGAGAGTTTTTGTAATCCTGCAATAGTTCTTAAAATAGTTGTTTTTCCAATCCCTGAGGGACCTAACAGTGAAATTATTTCTCCTTGTTGTTTAATTGCTAAATTTACATTATCTACTTTATTTTTTTCACTGGCAGTAAAGTTGCCGTTCTGAATTTCAAAAAAATTCTCTGACATTATTAGATTATATTAGTTTTTTTTAGAAAGTATATATTTAGATGATAATAGTATTAATATTGTAGACCAAAATATAAGAAAGAGAGATGGTAAAGCAGCTGCTTCAAGTAAATCTTGGGAAGCATAAATATAGGCTTGTGTAGCAAATGTTTCAAAATTAAAAGGTCGTAGTATTAAAGTAATCGGTAATTCTTTTATCACTTCTAATGAAATAAGAAGCATTATTAAAATAACATTTATTTTTAAATATGGAACATGAATTTTTAAAAAAGTTTTAATTTTTGTATATCCAAGAAGGTAGGCACTTTCATCAATTGAATTATTAATTTTTTCGTAACTAGATTTAATTCCATTAAATGAAAGTGAAAAAAATCTAATAAAGTAAGCTAAAATTAATCCTAATATAGAGCCAATGAAAATACCTTTAGAGCTTCCTAAATCAAAATTTTCAGAGATAAAATCACTTAGATTTGAAAAGAACGTTATGAAGGCTACTGCGAGAATTACACCTGGTATTGCGTATCCAGAAACTGAAAAATTTGTTAAATACATCAAAATTTTACTTTTTGAGATTCGGCTTCCATAATTTATGAAAAGAGAAATGATTACAATAGATGTACTGGCTAATACTACTAAAAGTAAAGTATTAATATTTATATTAATTATATTAATATCATGAAAGTATTTAGGGAATTTAATAGTCCAATAAATCATTTGAGATACAGGAAACAGAAAGCTTAAAAACAATATTACCGAACAGATAATTAATGGTAGAAAGGCTTTTTTTCCATTTAATTTGATTTTAGTTATAGGCTTAAAGCCTCTGCCAGGTTGATGATATCGTGCTTCTTTTCTCGAATAAATCTCTATTGAAAATAAAAACAGTATAAATAACAATAGTATAAAAGATATTTGATTTGCAGTATTTAAATCATCGAAAGATAGCCAAGAATTATAAATTCCTGTAGTTAAAGTATTAACGCTAAAAAAGGATACTGTACCAAAATCGGATAAACACTCCATCGATACTAATGCAAGTCCGGCAATTATAGCTGGTCTAGCGGAAGGTAAAATTATTTTAAAAAAAGTTTCTTTAGAACTAAGACCTAAATTTTTTCCAACTTCTATATAGTTATTGGACTGATAATGAAAAGAAGCTCTAGTTAAAACATATACATATGGAAAAAGTGAAAAAGAAATTGCTAAAATTGCCCCTACCATTCCATCAATTTTAGGAATAATTGAATTATAGTTATTTTCCCCAAAAAGGTGAGTTAATATTGAAAATGCTGTTCCGTAGTTTTCAAAAAAAGCGATTATTGAAAACGCATAAATATATCCTGGAACTGCAAATGCTAATATCAAAGCCCAACTAAAAAAATTAGAAAATGGGAAATTGTAAAATGACACGAAATATGCTGATAAAACACCTAAAACAAAAGTGATTATAATCACAAATAACAATATTATTATTGAATTTAAAATATAGTCCAACAGGAAAGTGTCTTTTAAGACCGTGAAATAATCGCTTGTTTCATTAAAAAAACTAAAAAAAACTGTCATTATTGGTAATGCAACTATTAGAGCAATAAATAGAGAACTAAAAAACCATATATTATATTTTGTCATTATTGCCTCTTGTTATCATAAAAAATTCCCTGGCTAAAGCGGCTTGAGTGTAGAATTCAGCTTGCATTTAAGCCAGGGAAATTGACGTCAAACTTTTAATTTTTTTTAAACATTGAAGAAACAATTGCTTTTACTTCATCAATTTTAATTTCAGAGACTTTTCTATTTGAAATTTTTCTTTCCATTTTTTTAGCTTCTGACATACAAGGCGAACAACCAGTTTTTAACTTATTCAAGTTAATATTATTTTTGTTTGTTCGCCTCATATTAATTAATTAACAACTACTTCCAACCTGCGGCTGTCATTACTTCTAAAGCATCTGCTTGTCTTTTTCCGTAATTAACAACTTTAGTTTTTAGATCTTGTTTAAAATCTAATCCCATATTCACAACAAGAGGATGTGGAGATACACCTTTTATCATTGGATACTCAAAAGTATTATTTACTATGTGATTTTGAGCTTCTTCACTTAATAAGAACTCAACTAATTTTATTGCATTAGCTTTATTAGGTGCACCTTTAACAAGGCCTGCTCCACTAATATTCATATGAGTTCCTCTTCCATCTTGATTAGGAAAGAAAGGTTTTACTTTTTTAGCAGCTGCTTGTTGCTCTGGGCCTTTTTTACCCGAAAGCATTAGTGCCAAATAATAAGTATTAGCTACAGCTATATCTGCTTCTCCTGCAGCTACAGCTAAAATTTGAGCTCTATCATTCCCCTTAGGCGATCTTGCCATGTTAGAAACCATACCTTTTGACCATTCCGCAACTTTTCCTTTTCCATTATTTTTGATTAATGAAGCCACTAGTGATTGATTATAGATATTGTTTGAAGCTCTTATTACTAGTCTACCTTTCCATTTAGGATCAGCTAAACTCTCATAAGTTAAACCGGATAATTCTGAACCACTTACTCTCGCTGGGGCAAAGTATACAATCCTAGCTCTCTTCGCTATACCTGTCCATTTTGATGTTCTGAAGTTGCTAGGTACAGCATCTTTAATAGATGAACTTGTTAGCCCTCCTTGAAGATTTGCCTCAAAAGCTCCAAGTCTTCCAGCGTCTGCTGTAATGTATAGGTCTGCTTGGCTATCAGCTCCCTCTTCTATAATTCTTTTTTCTAAAGCACCTGACTTTCCAGATACAACGTTTACTTTAATTCCTGTTTTAGCAGTAAATTTTTCATAAAGTTGAACATCAGAATCATAATGTCTTGCGCTAAATATGTTTACTTCATTTGCAAATAGACTGCTTGAAAATGTAATTAAAAATAAATAGCTAATTATTAAAGTTTTTTTCATGTTTATTCCTCGTTATTTGATAATGATTATCATTAACAATATTATGATAATGATTATCATTCTCATTAATGTCGCACCCTTAAGTGTTGATAACTTAACTGAAATAGAGTTTATAGACTTATGTTGCAAATCAATCCTAGAAAATTTAAGCCCATAAAAAATAAAACAATACCTAACGCCATGAGGCCCAAGTTTAGAAATAAAGCTCAATCAAATATTTATTTCCTTTCTCAAAGAAAAGTGACAGGTGAAAAAAAAGAAAAAATTTTTAAAAATATTAAATTAATTAGTATTATTAGCATTGTTTTAATTGGTGGGTATTTTTTATCTAACTAATCTTAGTTGAAACAGAGCCTAATTTTTCAATAATCCCCTTATAAATTCCCTTTCCCAAAATAGGAACAACACCTACAGAGGATCCAGTAAAAACATAAAAATTATTTTTATGTCTTATTTTATCTTTTTGTAATTTTTTTAATACAAATAATAATGAATTTATTGGACTGACATACACAGTATTGGTATTTCCGTTTATAGATTGATTTATCCTTTTATTAAATATTTTCGTTTTGAGATTTTTTACATTTTGGTTTTTAAACTTTTTTTTAGAACCAATTACAAATTTTACATTTGCGCCAAAATCGGAACATAAATCACCGAGGCTTTTAATTCCTTTCTTTTTTTGCCTATATCCTACTACTTCGATACATGGAGCAATATGTGTTATAAATTTTTTTATATTTTTTTTTGTAGCTATTTTTTTTAAATCAAAAAAATTCTTTTTTATAATATAGCAAACTTCTAATTCTATACCCATTGTAAATTTATTTATTTTGACAGTTTTTTTATTTTTAAGAACATTATGTTTATACACAGTTGCATAAAATGGTTCTTTTTCTTTTAATTTTTTTAAAACAGGGATCCCAGTTCCTGCTGCTTTAAATCCACTTATAGGTTTTTTAATTTTACTTTCACACAGTCTTCTTAATTTTTGGGCTTCAGATATTTTTTTAGTATACTTTATAGGTAAAGGTGAAATAATTTTATTCTTTAAAAATGCATCTACAAGTCTATTCGCATACTTATTTAAATGTTTATTAGTCATTAAATATCATCTCCAATATAAATATCTAAAGAAAGTGCAGTTTCTACCAAAGAGTCTTTTCTTTCAACATTTTTGTATGTGCTGATACCTTCATCAATAGGCACATCGACTACTTTTCTGTCTTTCCAAGCTACCATTCTATCAAATTTTTTTTGATTTATTAAATCAACAGCGTAAACTCCAAATGCGCTTGCCAAAATTCTGTCACTTGCAGTTGGTGGTGCTCCTCGCTGTACATGTCCTAATGACGTTACTCTACACTCAACATCAGTTTTTTTCATTAACTCTTGTGAAATATAATCTCCTATACCACCTAATCTCTGTTCACCGTCCATATACTTATGCAAAACAGTGCTGCCATCTTCTTTTTTTACCGCCTCTGCAACAACAATTAAAGAATGTTGTATGTCATGTTTTTTCATAGAATTTAGTTTTTTAATTATACCATCTATTGAATATTTTATTTCAGGTATAAGTATAATATCCGCACCACCTGCTATGCCTGCATTTAAAGCTATATGACCTGCGTCTCTACCCATAACTTCGAGAATCATAGATCTTCTATGACTTGCTGCAGTTGATTGAAGGTTATCTAAAGCTTGAGTTGCAACATCAACAGCTGTATGAAAACCAATAGAGCTCTCGGTTGCCCCAACATCATTATCTATAGTTTTGGGTATAGCTACAATTTTCATATTGCCCTCCTTAGCTAGTCTTTTTAAAATTTGCATACTGCCATCACCTCCTATAATGATTAAGCCGTCTAATTTCAGTTGATGGTAGCCTTCTATTATTTCTTTTGATCTGTCTGAACTTTGTCCATCTTTAGTTGGAAATTTAAATGGGTTTCCTTTATTAGTTGATCCTAAAAAAGTACCTCCTTGTCTCAAAAGATATCCTCCAAAAGTCTTATGGGTTAATTGTATAGCTGCAACTGGTCTTTTCATCAATCCAGCGGTTCCATCTTTTATACCAAATACCTCCATATTATATTTATTTTTAGCTCTATAAAAGATCGATCTAATAGCAGCATTAAGGCCTCCACAATCGCCGCCACTTGTAAGAATTCCAATTTTTTTATTTGCCATTAAATTTAAATTTTCTTTAATATTCTTTTTTGAGATAAAGATGTTATAACATAAAAATTTCATAATGGAAAAAAAAGCCAAAATCATAGCTACTCTTGGACCAGCTATTTACAGTAATGCAAAACTTAAACAACTCGTAAATCTTGGGGTTGATGCTTTTAGAATAAATTTTAGCCATAATACTCATGGGATAAAAAAAATTGTTTCAAAAATTAGAAAAATAGAAAAATCTACTAATAAAAAATTAGCTTTAATAGCGGATCTTCAAGGGGTAAAGCTTCGTGTCGGAAGTATCAAAGGAAACAGTCAAAAAATAAAATATAATCAAAAATTCATATTTGACACAAAAAAAAATATTGGCGACAATTCAAGAATAAATTTCCCTTATCCAAAAATCTTAAAAAGATTAAAAAAAGGAAATAAAATTTTAATCGATGATGGAAAATTCACTTTTGTAGTCTCTGGTAAAAAAGGACTAGCTGTTACAACGATTTGCAAAAGTCAAAACTGCTTTATGAAAAGCAACAAAAGTATCCATGTTCCAAATTTCGATATTGCTTTTAATAAATTAACTATCAAAGATAAAAAAGATATTAAAACTGCCATCAAACTCGGTTGTAATTGGATAGCACTTTCATATCTTCAAAGTGAAAAGTTAATTCTTGAAGCAAGAAAATTAATTAAAAAAGATATGGGTATAATTTCAAAAATTGAAAATAAACATGCATTAAAAAATATTATTAAAATAATTAAAGCAACTGACTCGATTATGATTGCACGTGGTGATTTAGCTATTGATATTGGCCATAGCGAAGTACCAAAAGTTCAATTAAGTCTTATAAAAAAATGTTCACAGTTTTCTAAATCTGTAATTGTAGCCACTCAAATGTTAGAAAGTATGATAGAAAATAATACAGCTACTAGAGCTGAAATAAATGATATCGCTACCGCAATTTTTCAAGGTGCTGATACGGTAATGTTGTCTGCTGAAGCTGCAATAGGTAAATTTCCTACTCAAGCTGTTTCAACGATGACACAAACCATTCTTTCGACCGAGAAATACAAAAGACAACATATAGAAGATTTTAAAAACTCAATAATTTCTAATAAAGATCCTGTAAAATCAATTTTACTCTCAGTAAAAGATATTGCTTATAACTCTGACGTTAAAGCTATCATAGTATTTTCCAACTCGGGAAAATCTGCAAAATTAGTATCTGCAATGCGTCCAGCTGCGAAAATTTTAACTATTTCACCTAATATAAATGTTTCTCGACAAGTTTCTTTACTTTGGGGGGTTCAGTCTATCAATAGTCGTGATGCTAATGGTTGGAAAGATATGATGTCTATTTCTAAAGAAATTATTAAAAGATTAAAGTTTATTAAAAAAAACGATTTTGTAATAATTACTGCTGGTTTGCCATTTGGCAAAGCTGGTATGACAAATATGATCAGACTTTATAAAGTTGGAACATGATGGAACAAAATTATAGTATCGATGAGATTTTATCTGCTATTGATGAAATTCAAAATAAAAAAAAAATGAAAAAAAACAAAGTATTCACTAATTCTTCATTAACCAAAGACTATTCTGAAGTACCAAAAAATACATTAAAATTGATTGAGGAAGCCGAAGAGACTAAATAAGCCCAGCAATTTGAATAGCCGTATCACACATTCTGTTTGAAAATCCCCATTCGTTATCATACCAAGAAAGCACTCTACTAAATTTCCCTTTAATAACTTGAGTCTGGGTTAAATCAAAAATTGAACTGTGCGGATTATGATTAAAATCTTTAGAAACTAATGGAGCTGAGTTTGTTGCTAAAATACCTTTCAGAGGACCATTAGCAGCTTTACTCATTGCATCATTAATACTTTCAGCTGTTACTTCTTTGTTTGGCACAAAAGTAAGATCAATCAAAGAAACATTAGGTGTCGGTACTCTTATTGCAGTACCATCTAATTTTCCTTTTAAACTCGGCAAAACAAGACTCATTGCTTTTGCTGCTCCTGTTGAAGTAGGGATCATTGCATCTCCCGAAGCTCTTGCTCTTCTTAAATCTTTATGAAGAGTATCCAATAATTTTTGATCGCCGGTATAGCTATGAATTGTGGTCATGTAGCCATACTCAATTCCAAAAGCATTTTCTAAAACCATAGCTACTGGAGCTAAACAATTAGTTGTACATGATCCATTTGAAATAATATTATGTTCTTTTTTTAATTCATTGCTATTAACACCTTGAACAACTGTAAAATCTACTTCTTTCGCGGGTGCAGAAATTATTACTTTTTTAGCCCCTGCTTCAATGTGTTTTCCTGCTGAAGATTTATCTAAGAAAAAACCTGTGCACTCTAAAACAACATCTGCACCAATTTTTCCCCATGGTAATTTAGCAGGATCTCTTTCTGCAAAAACTTTTATATTCTGGTCTCCAATTTGAAATCCTTCAGATGAGGTTTTAACTTCTTGAGTCAATGTACCGTGAGTACTATCAAATTTTATTAAATGTGCATTGGCTTCGATTGAACCAAGATCGTTAATTCCAACAACTTGAATTTTACCTTTATAATTTTCTAGAAGAGCTCTTAAAATTAATCTACCTATTCTTCCAAATCCGTTTATTCCAACTTTAATCATTTTTATACGTATTTAAATACAATCACAAAATATGCAACACAAATAATAGTTGCTATCCACAACAAACTACCTACAAGACCAAGCCATGCTAAATGAATAAATGCGCTACCTAATAATGAAACAAAAAGTCTGTCTCCTCTTGTAGTATCTAACCCTAGGATACCTCGTCTTGGAGATCCACCTGGGACTTTTTTCTCCCAGAAATACATCACTGTTATACAAAGTGCTATAAAGATAAAAAAACTAGCTGTAGGCCAAGTCCAAGCCATCCATGTTATAAAATCAAAATCAAAAAGACCTTTTTCTTTTGGTTGACCGACTGTTGACCAGCTAGACGCATGAAGATTTGTAAACATTATACTCTCCCCATTGCAAATCCTTTAGCAATATAGTTTCTCACAAAATATATTACCACTGCTCCAGGAATAATAGTCAAACTACCAGCTGCTGCTAATAAACCTAGTTCATATCCTGAAGTACTAGAAGTTCTCGTCATAATTGCTGCAATTGGTTTTGCTATTGTAGCTGTAAGTGTTTTAGCTAATAATAATTCTACCCAAGAAAACATAAAACAAAAAAACATGGTAATACCTATTCCGGCA
>Ga0315315_10006089_pt1 | contig 11132 bp, 13 predicted proteins | sample M140m3416metaG_FD_203699 | JGI IMG/M metagenome (GOLD analysis project Ga0315315, IMG submission 203699) | Ammonia-oxidizing marine archaeal communities from Monterey Bay, California, United States - M1 40m 3416 | ecosystem: Environmental > Aquatic > Marine > Intertidal zone | place: USA... | reverse complement strand
AAATGAAATAAAAAAAAAATTTCCCAGACATCAAATAATTGGAGAAGAATTTGGTCACAAAAAATCTCAAAGTGATTATTCTTGGGTTATAGACCCAATAGATGGGACTCGATCTTTTGTTATAGGCAACCCTACATGGAGCAATTTAATATCGTTAAATTATAAGGGCAACCCTGTTATAGGACTTGCAAATTTTCCGATATTAAAAAAATACTATTTTAATTCCTCAGAAAAAAATTCTTTTGTTTTTGAAAATGGTAGAAAAAAGAAAATAAAGGTAAATTCTCAAGCAACATTTTCGAATATGAAAATGTCAGCAGCATTTCATGGTTCTTTAAAATTAAATCAACAAAAAAAAATTCCACAAATTTTAAAGCGAATGCAGTTTCCATGTGTAGATGCCTTAAGTTACTCACATTTTGCTGAAGGGAAAGTTGATGTTGTTTTACAATGTTCTAATAAAATTTGGGATATTCATCCATTGATACCAATCATCAAAGCTGCTGGTGGTGTTATCAGTACTTGGAATAATGGGAATGCAATCAAAGCAGGAAATATTATCTGCTCATCTAATATAAATATACATAAAAAAGTATTAGAAATTTTAAAACCAGTTTCTAAGTAGTTTTACCAAGAGTGTTAAGCAAAATCACCCCAATAACAATTAGGGCAATTCCAATCACTCCATATAAATTTGGTACTTGATTATATTTGAATACACCGAACAAAGTTACAGCTGTAATTGTAAGACCACCGTAAGTGGCATAGGTAAAACCAACAGGAATAATATTCATAGCTTTTGCCATGAAAAATATTGCCAAAATAATTGTGATTATACAAAAAATTGTTGGAATAATATTTGTAAAGCCATTTGTGGATTTTAAAAATCCATTTGAAGCAATACCTAAAAAAATAGTAAGAATTAAATAAATATATCCTGACAAATTAGTCATTATTAAGATTATGATTATTTAGTAATTTTATCTACAAACTTTTTTGCAATAGGACCAACCAATAATGCAGCTGTAATTGCAATCGGAAGTCCAATAGCCTAAGCTATAAAAAATCTACTTAAATAACCATTATTTATTCCAGTATTCACATAAGTAATTATTAAGGTCATTAATAAACTCATTCCAAATCCCATTACCAATATAAACAAAAAGTTAGAATATTTTTTTTAAAACATAAAATAGATTTAGTTTTATTATAATAATTTTGTTGTCCCTGTTTCTTGATTAACTACCTTGCCACATTTTCAATTATATACACAAGCTATCCTTTTAAAATTGTTAAAGCTTTTTTTAAAAAGATTTCAGACATTTCATGACTTCCTTCATCGTGAGCTTTTTTACCTTTATCTCTTAAAGTTTTTACTTCATCAATTTGTTCAGCAGTTTTACCACTATCTTTTGCTGTTTTAAGAAGGTTATCTACTTCTCCCCAAAGCATTGGACAAGAATAAGAAAATGCCGATGTTGTAAAAAGCACAAATGCTAATGTTGTAATTATTTTTTTCATTTTTAACCTTTCTTGTTAATATAATGTTTGAATTACTTTTTTTACTCTTTCAGCGCCATTAGGAATTAAAGTTTCAATAAAAGAATGACATGCTTCAGTTTTTACTTTGTCGTATTTAGATCCATAATGTTTATCTACAGCTTTATTTACACCATTATCCCACTTTTTTTCTGAAATTCCAATTTCCAAAGCATAAGTTTTTAGGACTTTAACAGATGCCATTGATTTTTCTTTCATACTGTATTCAAAACTTTCGCCAGATGGTAAGAAATAGTTTGCCATATAAATACCACTGCAATCCCAAGCTTTAGATTTATCACTGTCACTCATGCCCGCATAAGCAACACTGCTTATTAATATAAAAACAAAAATTGTTGAAAAATTTTTCATAGAAATTTTTAGCCTTTTTGTATTAATAGATATATGCGATATTATAGCCAACTTGGTATCGGAAGCTTTTTTTCTTGTAAAAAAGATTTGTTAAACATCTTTGAGTTGTATTTGTCAGACTTATCACAAAGAATTGTCACTATTGTTTTACCTGGGCCAAGCTCATTTCCTAATCGAATTGCACCAGCAATGTTAATTCCACAGCTAGTTCCTAAACTTAAGCCCTCATTTTGAATCAAATCATAAAGAATAGGTAAAGCTTCATGATCATCAATTGAATATGCATCATCAATTTTTGCGTTTTCAAAATTCCTTGTTATTCTACTAGATCCAATACCTTCAGTGATTGATCCTCCCTCAGATTTTAATTCACCATTTTTTATGTAATTATAAAGTGCCGAGCCTTTAGGATCTGAAAGATAAATCTTTATATTTTTATTCTTTTCTTTAAGTGCATTACTTACACCAGAAATTGTTCCACCAGTTCCTGACGAACAAACAAACCCATCAACCTTACCATCAGTTTGATCCCAAATTTCCCTACCAGTGCCTTCGTAATGTCCTTTAGCATTAGCTGTGTTGTCAAATTGATTAGCCCAAACTACACCATTGTTATTTGTTGGTCTTAATTCATCGGCTAATCTTCCTGCAATTTTTACAAAATTATTTTCATCTTTATATGGTTTTGCTGTAACGAGCCTCAATTCAGCGCCTAAATTTCTGATTGTATCTTTCTTCTCTTGTGTTTGATTATCATTCATTACAATTATTGTTTTGTAACCAAGTGAGTTACCTAGCAAACCTAATCCAATACCTGTATTTCCAGCAGTTCCCTCAACTACAATACCACCTTTTGAAATTAACTTTTTTTCTCGAGCATCTCTAAGTAATGCTAGAGCTGCTCTATCTTTTACAGAGCCACCAGGATTCATAAATTCAGCCTTACCAAAAATATTACATCCAGTTATTTCTGATGCTGCTTTTAGTTTTATTAAAGGAGTATTACCAATTGAGTCAATAAAATTGTTTCTAATATCTGTCATTATTCATCTTTGTTATCTGTAACAGCATAAGGTTTGAACCCTTTAGTTGCATCGCCAACTTTTGTTGCTGGAATTCCAACCATAATTGATTTTTCAGGTACATCTTTAGTTACCACTGCATTAGCTCCTATTAAAGAATTTTTACCTATTACTATTGGACCTAATATTTGAGCACCTGATCCAACAACTACATTATCTTGAAGTGTTGGGTGTCTTTTTATATTTCTTTGTTCATTTGAATTTATACTTGGAGCTATTCCTCCCAAAGTTACATTGTGATAGATTGTTACGTTTTTTCCAATCTCAGAAGTTTCTCCTATAACAACACCCATTCCATGATCAATAAATAAATTTTCTTCTATTTTTGCCTTAGGATGAATTTCAATTCCAGTTAAGAATCTTGAAAATTGAGAAATTATTCTTGCAATCAAATCAAATTTTGCCACAGCAAAAAAATTAGCAATTTTGTGAAAAAAAATAGCTTTCACACCTGGGTAAGTTAATATTAAACTTAATTTAGATTTTGCCGCAGGGTCTCTGTCAATTATAGATTGTAAGTAATCGTTCATAAATTTGTTAGCTTGATATAAGATTATGTGAGATATATAATAGTTATATTGAGAATTTAAAGGAGATAATATGTACAGAAACACTAATTGTTTTCATCTTGCAATACCTTGCGGTGATTTAGAAACAGCTAAAAAGTTTTATAGTGAGACTTTAGGATGTAGACTAGACAATTCTGCTCAAGAATGGGCTGATGTTGATTTTTGGGGCAACGAATTAACTTTGCATGCCAGTGAACATAAGTTAGATAATGAAAGACATGATGTTGATATGGGAAATGTTTCAGTTCCACATTTCGGTGTTCATTTATCAAGAAAAGATTTTGATGCCCTTAAAAATAGATTAAAAAAAAATGGTTACAAATATTATGATGAACCATATTTAAGATTTAAAGGCACTAAATATGAACAAGAAACATTTTTTATCAAAGATCCAAACGAAAATGTTTTAGAGATAAAAACTTTAACTACAAATTCAGAATAACTTAAAACCCAAATGGAATACCTAGTATTAGGTTTTTTTACTGGGTTAAGTTTAATATTAGCTATTGGGGCTCAAAATATTTTTGTAATAGAGCAGGGACTAAAAAGACAACATGTGTTTTTAGTTTGTACGATTTGCTCATTATCGGATTTAATATTGATATTTCTTGGCATATTTTTATTTCATTTTTTTCATCAGTATTTTGATTTATTTGTAGAACTAATTTTAAATATATTATTAATCATTTTTTTGATTCATTTTATTTATACCAAAATAAAATCTATAAAGAGAAATATTATTTTTAATAGTGATGTAAAAGATATATCTAAAATAGATATATCCTTTAAGACTCTTGGTTTTACATATCTAAACGCGCATGTTTATTCTGACACAGTATTTTTCTTGGGTAATTTTTCAAAAAATTTTCTTTTAGATGAAAAGATTTTTTTTGGAATTGGTGCGTCTGTAGCCTCTTTTATTTTCTTTTTTTTACTTGGATATTTATCAGCTTTTTTTTCAAAATATGCACAAAATGATAAAATTTGGAAATCTATTAATTTGTTTATAATTGTATTTATGTCATTACTAACAATTTATATAATTAGAGAAACTGTATATTTTCTTTGATAAATAAGATTTTTTAGAGCCAATTATGGCACATGTTAAAATTTAATTCAGTGACTATCTTTAACCCATGAATGAATTGAAAAAACACTTCGAACCTAAAAATCTAAGCGACAAGGTAGCATTATCTTTTACTAAATTCTTAAGATTTTTAGCTGATACTTTTTTTAAAAAAAGATATGGCCATAGAGCTGTAGTTCTTGAAACAATTGCAGCGGTTCCTGGTATGGTTGCAGGAATGTTAATTCATTTAAAATCATTGAGAAAAATTGAGGATGACAAAGGTTGGATTAAAACTTTATTGGAAGAGGCTGAAAATGAAAGAATGCATTTAATGACTTTTATTCATATTGCGAAACCAACTGCTATAGAAAGATTTATAATAATGATTGCCCAATTTATTTTCATTTTTACGTATGGTTTAATCTATTTAGTTTCACAGAGAACAGCACATAGAATTGTAGGATATTTTGAAGAAGAAGCTGTTATAAGTTATACAGAGTACTTAAGTGAACTTGAGGCTGGAACTATACCTGATCAACCAGCGCCGGAAATTGCAATAAATTATTGGAATTTACCATTACATGCTACATTGAAAGATGTAGTAAGAGTTATAAGAGATGATGAAGCAGGGCATCGTGATGTAAATCACACTTTCGCAGATCTAATCAATATGAAGAAAAATAAAGAGAGTATTAATAAAAAAAATAAAGTTAAAAAAGAGGATGGGGAAGAAATTTTAAATTAGTCCTAATTTGAAAACCCATATTTTCTTAATCTGACATCACCAGTTCTTGCATGCGCTTCCATTCCTTCGTATCTTGATATTCTTGCACAAGCAGCGCCAACTGATTTAGTAGATTCTTTTGTCATTCTCTGAAAACTTAAAGTTTTTATAAATTTACCAACAAACAAACCACCCGTATATCTTCCTGCTCCTTTCGTTGGTAAAATATGATTTGTGCCAGAACATTTATCTCCATAAGCTACAGTAGTTTCTTCACCAATAAAGAGTGAACCATAATTTTTCAATCGTTTATGAAACCATTCTAGGTTTTGTGTTTGAACTTCTAAATGTTCAGGTGCATATTCATCACTTATAGTTGCCATTTCTTCATCTGTATCACAAAGAATTACTTCCCCATAATCTCTCCAAGCTGCCTCAGCACTTGTTCTAGGGATCTCTGGTAATTCAGCAATTAATTCAGGAACTCTTTTAATCACTTCTTCCGCCAATCTTTTACTTGTTGTGTATAACCAAGCAGGAGAGTTATAACCATGTTCAGCCTGACCAACTAAGTCAACCGCAACCATTTCAGAATCAGCTTTATCATCCGCAATAACAGCTATTTCTGTTGGTCCTGCAAATAAATCAATACCAACTTTTCCAAATAAAATTCTTTTTGCTTCAGCAACAAATTGATTTCCTGGTCCTACCAAAATATCTGCTGGTGGATTTTTGAACAAGCCATTGGTCATTGCAGCTATTCCTGGAACTCCACCTAAATTTAATATTACATCAGCACCACATAAGTCAGCAGTATAAACAATTGCTGGATGAGCTCCGACACCTTCTTTAGGTGGACTGCAAGCAATAATATTTTTGACACCAGCTACTTTTGCAGTAGTTACACTCATTACAGCTGAAGCTATATGAGCATATCTTCCACCTGGAATATAACAACCAGCCGTATTAACAGGTATTAACTTTTGACCTGCAAACAATCCTGGAGAAAGTTCAACTTCAAAATCTTGGCCATAATTTTTTAATTGTGCTTCTGCAAATTTTCTCACTCTTTCATGAGAAAATTGAATGTCATCTTTTGTTTTTTGATCTAATTCTTTTTTGATTTTTTCAATTCTTTCTTTGGAAACAACTATTTCACCATCATATTTATCAAATTTTTTTGTTAAATTAATACAAGCTTCTTCCTTAGATTTTTCAATTTCTTTTAGAAGATTTTTTACTATTTCAGTAGTCTTAGTGTCATCTGTAGATGAAGTCTTAGGTGATTTTTTTAAGTATTGTATTGCCATTGATTGTTTTTTGATTTATTAAAATCTATTTAATGTATAAGTTCTTTTTTATCAATGAAGAATTTGAGTAAATCTTAAATTATTATCCAGAATCAGTCTAAAGCAACAACAGCAGCAGCAATTGAAGCCAATCTAGCTTGAGCTTCATCAGAACGACTAGTTATAACTACTGGAACTTTGCCACCAACAACAACACCTGCAGCACATGCTCCAGAAAAATAAATTAACATTTTTACTAAACCATTTCCTGTTTCAACACTCGGCACTAACAAAACATCTGCCATTCCAGCAACATCATTTTTAATACCTTTGATTGCTGCTGATTTTTTTGAAATACTATTGTCAAAAGCAAGAGGGCCAAATACATCTGCATTTAAATTTTCTTTTTTAGCGAGTTTTGTTAATTCCTCAGCATCTTTCGAACTTGGAACACTTTCTAAAACCTCTTCTGTTGCAGAAAGTATTGCCACTTTAGGTCTTTTAATACCAATTCTATTTGAAAAATTAATAACATTTTTTAAAATATGCATTTTTGTTTTAACATTTGGCAATACGTTTAACGCACCATCTGTAATAATGAGTGGCTTATCTTCTTTATCAACAGTCATATGCCAGATGTGACTTAGTCGTGTTTTTCCTAACAAATCATATTCTCTTTTTAAAACTTCTTTCATAAGCACATCTGTATGAATGTGACCTTTCACAATAATTCTAATTTTTTTTTCACTAGCTAATTTAGCTGCAATAGCTGCGGTATTATTTTCAACTGGTTCATGAATAATTTCAAATTCTGAAATATCCCATTTTAGATTTTCTGCACATTTTAATATCTCTTTCTGATCACCGATAAATATTGGATCAATCAAATTTTCATTAACAGCATCTTGAACAGATAACATTGGCAAAGGTTTACCTGCATTTACTATTCCAGCTTTAACACCTTTTTTTTTATGTGCTACATTTAAAAGGTTAACAGGACATACAATTTCTTTATTTGAAAGCATAATTTTAACTTTTAAGGATTTTTAAATCTTTTTTAATAATTTCAGAGATCTTAATTTCTTTCTTAGAATTATCTTTAAACCTTTTATACTTATTTTGACCAGGATACATTATTTCTCTAATTCCTTTTATTTTTGGTAATTTTTTAATTGTTTTTATATTGCCTCTAATTCTATTGTTGAAATTATTTACAAATAAATTTGTTTTAAATGTGATGAATAAATGACCAATATTTTGTGGACCAGAAAAATCATCAAAAGGATCTTTAACCTTTCCAGCATGATTTCCACCAGTTAATACTCCACTTAAAATATCTACCATCCAAGCTAACCCTGATCCTCTAAATCCAGCAATTGGTAATTGAACACCTTCTAAAGCTTTTTTTGCATCTGTAGTAGGTCTTCCGAATTTATCTAAAGCAACTCCTTCTGGAATTTTTTGATTATTTCTTGCAGCAACCCTAATTTTTCCTCTATTTATCATTGAGATCGAAGTATCTAATATAAAAGGAATTTTTGAGCCCGTCGGTGTTCCAAAACAAATAGGGTTAGTTCCAAATAAACTTTTTAATGCTCCATGAGGCGCTACAGCTGGTGGAGCATTTGTAAAAATCATTGTTATTAAATTTTTTTTGACAGCTTGTTCAGCATAATATCCTGAAAGACCATAGTGACCACTATTTTTAACAGCCACCATGCCTATGCCAGTTTTTTTTGCATTTTTGATTGCTTTTTTAATTGCTATATCTGCTGCAACAAAACCTATACTATTATCAGCATCCACATTCGAAATAGACTGAGAAATTTTTTTAATTTTGATCTTAGGTTTTGGATTAATTACTTTTTTTTGAATTCTATCACAGTACATTTTTAATCTTGATAGACCATGACCATAAGCACCTACTAGTTCAGCATTTATTAAAGCATTTGAGCTAATACTGGCGTGATTATTACTTAGACCATGATCAAGAAATATTTTTTTGATTATTTTATTTAGCTTTGTTTTTTTCAAGATTATAATATTAATTAAATTAACTTTAAGAAAAATATATCAAAGTGAAAAAAATAGCTATCATAATTCCTACATTCAATGAATTAGACAATATTGAAGATTTAATAAATAAGATCTCAAAAAATATTCCAGAAAGTAGCATTTTCATAATAGATGACACTAAAGATCCTGATATAGGGAATTTAATCACTTTAAAAAATTTAAAAGCAAAATACTTTCATAGAGAAAATGCAAAAGGCAGAGGTTCTGCTGTTTTATTTGGACTCAACGAAGCTCTTAAAGAAAATAAATTTGATATTTTTGTAGAAATGGATGCAGATTTTTCTCATAATCCAGATGAGCTAAGAAAAAATATTGAGAAAATTATTAAAAGTGATTTAGATCTATTAATAGCTAGCAGATATCTTAAAAACAGTAAAATAATAAATTGGAGCTTACAAAGAAGAGTGCTGTCTAAATTTTCTAATTTTTTAGCTAGAATTCTTTTAGGTATTAAATTAAATGATTTTACAAACGGCTTTAGGTTTTATTCCAAAAAAGCTAGTGAGAAAATCACAAAAAAATGCGGGAATATAGGTGATGGTTTTATTTTATTGTCTGAGATAATTGTCGTTTTAAATAACAATAGTTTTAAAATAGAAGAAACAGATACCATTTTTATTAATAGAGTTAGAGGAGAAAGTTCAGTAAATACAAGACTAGTCTTAGCTTCTTTGTATGGAATAATAAAACTATTTTTTATTAAAAATAAATTAATTTAAACTATTTAAATTTCACTTATTTTGAGTAATTTTGTTTCTAATAAATTAAGTTTTTTTTGAGATATATTTTCAACATGTATGCCGATAAAGAAACCTCTCTTATCTACATCTTCAGCTCCTTTAAAAATTTTTTTATTTTTATTTAATTTATAAAGCTCCACAGACGGTTGGTTTAAAAAATTTCCACTTATTATAGGTCTTGTTTCTATTCCATTTTTATTTAAGAAAGATAAAAATTTCTTCTTTTTAATAAGATATTTATCGTTTATTAATATAGGCAATCCAAACCAACTTGGCTCAAGTTTATTTATAGGCTCAATAAAGGTAAATTGATTACTCCATTTTTTTGAGTTTTTTAGTCTATTGATAATTTTTAGTTTATTTTTAGATCTTATATTCTTAAATCTATTTAGCCTTTTAAATTGGTTTAACCCAATTGCTGCTGTTATATCTGTTGGTCTTACGTTAAAACCAGAGTTAATAAAATTAAAGTCTTTATTATTGTTTTTTAAACCTCTGTCCCAACCATGAGATCTAAGTGAATAAATAATTTCATAATTTTCTTTGCTATTACAAACAATCATACCACCTTCACCTGCTGTAATTTGATGAGAATAATAAAAAGAAAATGTCCCAAAATCTCCAAATGTTCCAAGGTATTTTTTATTAAACTTTGAACCTAGGGACTCACAAGTATCTTCAATTAAATACAAATTATTTTTTTTTATGATTTTTTTTAATTCATCTATATTTGTTGAATTACCAAGAATATGCACACCCATAATTGCTTTAGTTTTTTTACTAATTTTTTTTTTCAAATCAGAAATAGATAGATTTAGAGTGTTTGGTTCAATGTCTACAAACTTTGGTTTCAATCCTGCTTGAATAATTGGCCATAATGATGTCGACCAACATAATGCTGGTATTAGGCACTCATCACCATATTTAAGATTATTTTTTTTTTTTGGATTTATCAGAGCAAACATAGCAAGTAAATTTGCTGATGAACCTGAATTAACCATTAACGCATAATTACATCCCATAAATTTCGCAAATTCCTTTTCGAATCTTTTTGTAACCGCTCCCATTGTTATATTTTTTGAAAAAAGTACATTTGCTCCTTTTAAAATATCTTCATTTGAAAACGAGTTTGGAGACAAAGGGTATTTGAATTTAGGCTTTGATTTAAATTTATTAATTAGATTTAAAATTTTATTTTTCTTCATTTTTTTAAAACTAACCCTTTCCACGCCAAGGAATATATTTATCTATAAGTTTTCTTAAAGTAACGTCAAATAACAAACCAAGCATTCCCATAATAAAAATTGTAATCCAAATAACTTCATATTGAAAATATTTTTTAGCAACGTTTTCAACAAACCCAATACCCGTTGTTCCTGCTAAAAATTCAGCAGCAACCAAAGTTCCCCAGCACATACCTACTGCAACCCTTATACCTGTAAGAATTTCTGGCAAAGAGTTAGGAAAAATTACATATCTAAGTATTTGTTTTTTAGATGCACCCAAAGAGTGAGCTGCATGAATTTTTGAAAGTTGAGTGCCTGAAGCACCAGCTCTAGCTGAAATTATCATAATTGAAAGTGAAACCATAAATAACAGAAATACTTTTCCAGTGTTATCAATACCCAATACTGAAATAATCAATGGTGCCCAAGCTAAAGGAGGAACAGGT
>Ga0315315_10006088_pt1 | contig 11132 bp, 8 predicted proteins | sample M140m3416metaG_FD_203699 | JGI IMG/M metagenome (GOLD analysis project Ga0315315, IMG submission 203699) | Ammonia-oxidizing marine archaeal communities from Monterey Bay, California, United States - M1 40m 3416 | ecosystem: Environmental > Aquatic > Marine > Intertidal zone | place: USA... | reverse complement strand
CAGAGGGAAAAGAAATAAATCCTTTATCAGGTAGATGTGTCAAAATATGTGAAAAAGGTAAAGTAAGAGACCAAAAAACAGGAAAATGCGTTAAGGATGTCAAAGAAAATGAGGAGTGTCCAGAGGGAAAAGAAATAAATCCTTTATCAGGTAGATGTGTCAAAATATGTGAAAAAGGTAAAGTAAGAGACCAAAAAACAGGAAAATGCGTTAAGGATGTCAAACAACCGACTTTTAGTGTATCTAAAATGTCTAGCTCTGCTTCAAGTCCTACATCTTTTTCTTTATACTATCCGGATTTAAAAGAAGATGATTTTCCAAATAAAATTGCAAGAAATATGAATTTTGCTATTCATAAGATACCAAAGTTTCCTATAATTGAAAATATAGAAGATTTTAATAATGTGGCTGATAAATTATGTGGAACTTTTGAAACCTCGTTGTATCAACATTTTGTAAGTCAATATATATCCCATAAAACACCTTACAAAAGCGTATTATTATATCATGGTGTTGGTGTAGGTAAAACATGTTCAGCAATTACTATGTCAGAATCCTTGTTAACAGCACATGATAATAAAGAGCCAATGATATGGGTTATAATGCCACAATCTTTAAAGCAAAGTTTTAAATCTCAAATATTTGACATAGATACGCATACATTTGAAAATATTATAAATCAATGCACAGGTGATACTTATGTAAAATTGTTAAATATTTATAAATCATCTTTTAGTAACAAAAAGGTTCTTAATACAGAGCTAAAAAAGTTATTGAAAGGACGATATAGATTATTTACTTATGATGGTTTTGCCAAATATATTCAAGAGAATTACAAAGATAATGTTGTAGAAAATAAAGTAATTATAATTGATGAAGCGCATAATATAAGAAGTACAAACAAAAAAGACAAGGATTCATTTATTGCTTTAACAAATATATTAACAACAGGTATTAACAATAGATTGGTATTATTATCAGCAACACCTATGTATAATGAACCAAGAGACATTTTTGATTTATTTAAATTAATGTTACTCAATGATAAACGAAATAAATTATTAACTAAATATGAAAAAACATTTAATAATCAAAAACTTATAATTGATGATAATGTAGAAGAATTAATTAGAAAGTTATCTTCTAACTATATTTCATATTTAAGAGGTAAAAATCCATTTACTTTTGCATTGAAATTAAATCCCGAAAATAGTGGTATTAGTGTATTAAAAAAAATACCTAGCAAAGACCCATCAAATAAACCTATACCTGAAAAAGAAGCTAAATGGTTAAATAATATTGATAATGGTATTGTAACATCACAATTAAGTTTATCACAAAAAACCATGATAGAAAAATTAGGATATAAGGATATTGATGAAACAGATAGTGATGATATTTCAGATAATAATGAATCTAAAGATAAAAATCAAAATATGCGATTATTACAACCCATGAATATTGTATATGATAATGAAATTGGAAACAAAGGTTTCTTTACATTTTTTACTAAAACACGAGAAAGTGATCCATTGTTAGTAAAATATAATAAAAAATATGAGAATGCTCTTATGCCCGATGATGGTAATTTGGGTAAATATTCTGGCAAGTTCTTGAATATATGTAATATTATAAAAAAATCAAAAGGTATTGTTGTTATATATTCACGTTTCTTATATTCAGGTATATTACCATTTGCGGTTTGTTTAGAACATATGGGATTTTCAAGAGAAGGAACAAATAATATATTAAATAATGCTAGTATAATAAAAGATAAACCATTGTATGATAATGTTAAAACACCAAAATACTGTATATTAACAAGTGATAATAAAGAAATTATGGGTTCGACTAATATAGATGCATTAATTAACAAAATAAATAAACCAGAAAATATAAATGGTGAGCTAGTAAAAGTAATTTTGATAACTCCTGTTGCTAGCGAGGGTCTTAGCTTTTATAATGCACGTGAAATACATTTAATAGAGCCATGGTATCATTTTAATAGACCAGAACAAATTATAGGTAGAGGCATTAGAAATTGCAGACATCAAAATTTGCCACTTGAAGACAGAAATACAACTGTTTATTTGCATGCTAGCAAAAATGATAATGAAAATAAAGAAACTATTGATATTCACGCTCTTAGAATTTCAACGCGTAAATATATTGATAGTATGACCGTTGATAAAATTATTAGAGACAATGCTCTTGATTGCTTATTGATGAAAAATATTAATTATTTCCCTAAATCCATTTTTAATATAGGAAAAATAAAATTAAATACATCACAAAATAAAACATATGAATATGAGTTTGGTGATGATGACAAGTTTGAACCAGCATGTTATGATAAAAATGAGAGTATGGACAAAGATGGTTATAATAGTGAAGCTTATAAACATCTATTGAAGAGAACACAAAATTCTTTAAAAGGATTAATAACAGAATATATTAAAAAGGGGATTTATTATATAGTATATAATGAAATAAAAGAGAAATTAGATATTGATGACGAGTTATTAATATATACAATAAGAAAGTCAATATATCCTTTAAGTATTATTAACGATTATTATATTATTATGCATAAGAACGGTATTAAAATCATAAGTCATAAAAGTAAAAAAATAAATAAATTAAATATATTATTTACAAATCAAGTAAAAGTTGAAGATAAGGTTAGTGATAAAAAATCAGCAGATGTAGAAAAATTAATAAAGAATATTGAAATTGATTTACAAAATGAAAATAGTACAACAGTATCATTGTATTTAAGTTTGAATAGTGAACAATTTTTGAATTTAATTAAATTTATATTAACTAATAAAAGTACTGATGAAAGAATAGTATTTTTAGAAAAGTGTTTATATAAACAAGGTGTACTTATTAAAAATACTGAAATACCATCTTATAAGAAAAATGATAACAAATATATAGGTTATATAAATATATTTGACACAAACAATAAAGATAATGCTATGGATAAATTAGATATTAATCTTCATGTAAAAGATACGGATGTATTTAATGCGGATGTATCTAAGCGCGAAAGAGATGAATTTGCTAAAATGCGCAAATCACAATTGGTTATACCAACTGATATGACGTTGGAAGAAATGCCATGGGGATTTATGGAACCATCAAAAAATAAAGATATATTTGTAAATAAGCTTAAAATATTTTCCACTGATCCTGTTGTTGGTAAAGGAAAGAAAACAGGACGTGTATGTGAGACATATTATGATACCGATCATAACAAATTCTTAAATCAAATAAATAAAACAAAAGATGAAAAATATAAGTTTAAAAATAAAAAAGTATTATGTAGTACTATTGCAAACCAATTATTAACTAAAAATAAATTATTGTTATTACCATTATATAAACCTAAGTAGATAAATATATTACTTCTTTATATTCATCTTTTTTATAAGATACAATTGCATCATTGTATTCAACTGATTTATTAAATAGAAATGATATAAATAATGCTGTAGATTTATTCCATCTATTATTGACAATACCTGACATAATTTCTGAGCTTTTTGTTATACCAAAAACTTTATTGAATTCTTTCTGTGTTATAAAATTAATTAATTTATCTTTAATATTTTCTTCAAAATCACCAAAAGTATTTGATTCATTCAAAATTATTTCAAGAGGTTTCAATATTGCTTTTTTTTGTGATTTTTTTGCTTTGACAACAGGTTTTTTTTCAGGTTTAATTTCGGGCTCTTTTATTGGTTCTTTGTATTCTATGTGTTGTGAAAATTTATTATATGTCTCAATATCTTTAGCTTTCCATATTAAATCATCATCATTGGCATTACTAATTTTATTATATAATAACTTAATCATAATTAATATATATAATAAAAATAAGTTCTATATCATTTTTTTATGTTATTAAGTAATCTTCATATTTTAATTCATTATCATAGACATTATAAATAAGTGTATTTTGTTTGCTAAATTTCTTTTTTAATAAATAAAACTTCATACTTGATGAAAATTTTTGTTTTACAGTATTATTATTATCTGATGGTGAAACTTTATTTGCTTCTGTTTTTTCTTCTTCTTTTTGTGTCGTTTCAATAGTATTATTTAATAAGTTTTTCATCATTTCGTATTTTGAGATTTCATTTTGCGATTTAATACAAAAAGATATATAGTTATTTATTTTAATAAGATTATCTTTTGATAACCAGTTTAAGTTTAAAAAAACACCATTATTATTTTGCGTATAATTTACATTACAATTTTTTATAAGCTTGAATAATTCTGATAATTCATTGGGTGTTAATTTTATTGCATTATTTTGTATTGTTTTACATAGGTCGTGTTTATTCATATTTTATTTATATAATAATTTATATTTATATATTAAAATTCATCAAAATCTTCTATATCATCATCCAAGTCTTCATCAATTTCATCTTCATCTAAATCATCTAAATCATCTTCGTCTTCTTCTTCTTCTTCATCTTCTTCATCTTCTTCATCTTTGAGAGATTGCACATCTATCTTAATCTTCTTTATATCATCTTCGTCATCTTCATCATCATATTCTTCTTCATCATCTTTTGTAATTTCAATGAAATCATCTTGTAAATCGTCGTCTTGTTCTTCAATATCGGAATTATCATCTACTATATCATCTTCTACCTCTACAACGTCTTCTTTATCTTTAATTATTTTGCCAACAATTGAAATCATCTTATCATATAATGTAAACTTTTTACCACATACACGAACATTTACACTATCACCAATATTAACTTCATCTATATTTACTTCTGATTGTATACCTGATGTTATTCTAGGTATAATAACTTCAAGTATTGACATATCTTCAAATGTTCCGATTGCTCTTAGTCCTAAATTATTTTTAGCTTTAATAATGCATTTTATAACAGAATCTTGTGTAGGATTACAGATTTCAGCAATACAACTTAAATCATATGCAATATTACCGTTTAAATGAGATTCCTTAAAATATCCCGCTGTTCTTTTAATAACTTTAATACTATCCTTTTTAATAAATCCGTGTTTACTGCAATTATTTTCTAATGTAGATTTTACCTTAGATAAAATGGTACTATCAAAGTTTTTGTTAAGTTCTTTTGGTGTTAGAATAACAGTAGTATTAAACTTAATCGGCATAAACATTTTTGACATTACTATTGCAATTTAATCTATAAGAATATATCATTTTTTTTATTTATATATTAAAAATTGATATATAAATCTATAATATCTTTATTTATTAGAGATACAATATGGAAATTTCCAAAGATCATTCTATATTTTCTATAATTGATAAACACTATTCATTAATTGAAGAGGACTGCGAATCTTATATAAAGTTCGCAAATTCCATCAATTGGAATGATAGTGAATATGAAAACTTTATCAATGTAATAAAATCACAAAAATATAAAGAAGATATTGAAAAACAAACATTAGAAATATATTCCGATGAAACACTTTTAAAAATAACAGGAAGTACAAATATCATAAAATATTGTCAAAATAGCAAATATAAGCATAAAAGTTTTGAATGGTTTAAAAACAAAATAATATCAAAGGATGTTGTTGATGATATGTTAAATTCGCGATTAAATTTTTACTCTATTAAAAGTACTCTATCATCAGATGCTAATCTTCCTGTTAATTGGTATGATATCCGCAAGTTTTATAAAATAACCAAAAAAATAAAATATACTGACCCGGATACGGGCATTAAATATATTGTAAGTATAACAAAAGGTAATGGTTTAGAGTTTGATGAAGCAAATGATAAAGATATGTATTATAATTTAAACAATTCTGGTATCTTATCATCAACACAAAAATATGAGTTTTATATTGATATAACAAATACAGACAAAGATAATATACTTCCCGCGTTAATTAAAATGGAACAAGCCTTGTATTTATCAACATTTATAATATCTAAAACACAGCAACAAGATATTATAAAAAAATACTATGAGCTTGTAAAGGATGATATTACTATTAAATCATTCAATAATAAAAATCCAAATAAACCACCGCTTATTACACCAAAACCTGTAACTCTTGAAAAAGTAAATATAATGAGCCCAGACGAATATGGAATTGTTAGTATACTATCTGAATATACTGTTACCGAAAAAGCTGATGGTGAAAGATTACTAATGTTTATTGATGATAATGCTAAAGTTTATTTAATTAATAATACGTATCGTGTTATTGATACTGGTATTACATCTATAAAAGAAATGCAAAATACTTTAATTGATGGCGAATATATTGCATGCAATAATAGAAAAGATAATTCTACAAAAGGATTATATGCGGCATTTGATATATATTATTATGGTGGTGAAAAAGTAACTAGTTTACCATTAATTCATAAGGATCAAAAAGTAAAAACGCGATATAGTTATTTATTAAAAACTGCAAATGGTATGAAAAAAACCGAACATTCAATGGATTACATTGTTAAAGAGCATTTATATAATACAGACATATTAAAGGATTGTGATGAAATATTATCTGGGAATAAAACATATCCATATGATATTGATGGTCTTATATTTACACCAGCTAAATTAGCATTGTATTCTTATTATACAAATAAGGCGATGCCAATAACAGATAATGTTAAATGGGATAGAGTATTTAAATGGAAACCTCCTGAGCAAAATACAATAGATTTCTTAGCGAAACAAGCTAGAACAACTACAATTGATGGTATAAAATATAAGGAGTTCTTATTATATGTTGGTTATAATGCATCACAATGGGAGCCATATACTATTGATGAAGCTTTGAAAATAGCTTATAATAAAGAATACAGATTAATGGTACAAGAAAAAAAGAAAACTTATACTCCTAAATTGTTTCAACCTAATATATATTATGAAAAAGGTATTGAAAAATTACTTGTTAAAGTAGATACTAATGGTAAAGTTAGGTGTGATAATGGTGATATTATAGATGGTGATGTAATAATTGAGTGTATTTATAATATGGATAGTAAAATACCAGCAAATATGAGATGGAGACCTATGAGATTGCGCGAGGATAAAATTAGAATATATAAAATGGGTGAATTATCAAAAACTGCAAATGATATGAGTGTAGCAATTAATATATGGCGTTCAATCCATAATCCTGTTACAGAGAGCATTATTAGAGGTAATAAACCTATTATAAATATGGATGTCAATGATAGTGAAAGCGAGAGATTACTAGAATCAGATGATGTATATTATTCTAGAAATATACCCAGAGATGCAATGTTTTCGTATAATATGTTGCAATTTCACAATTTAGGTATAAAACGCATGCTTTATAGCAAACCAACTAATAAAGGTAATCTAGTTGAATTAGCATGTGGAGAAGGTGGTGATATGCCTAGATGGATTGATAATGGATATAAATTTATTCTTGGCATTGATTTAGTTAAAAATAATATATATGGACCGCGTACCGGAGCTTATAGTAGAATGTTAGAAAATAGAAAGCGATATTTCAGAAATCTCAATGTTAAAGATAAAGTAGCTTTTCCTAATATGGTATTTGTTGCAGGAGATTGTGGCAAAAGTATTATGGATGGTGAATGTTCTTTATCAATTGATGATCAAGAAAGCTTCAATGTATTACAAAATGTTTTAAATAAAAAACGCAATGACATGCAAAAACATTATTCAAATGTAATTGGACAAGGTGCAAATGGTTTTGATGTATGCTCTTGTATGTTTAGTATTCACTACTTCTTTAAAAGCGAGGAAACATTAGATACTTATTTAATGAATGTAAGCTCTCTTTTAAGATCTAATGGAACATTCTTCTGTACCTTTATGGACGGTAAAAGAATTGAAGATGAAATTAATAGTAATGGCGGAGATATGATTGAAGGTGTGAAAAATACTGAAATTGATGTCAAAAATAGAGTACCTATATGGGCTATTATTCGCAGATTTAATAAAGATACCAGAGATAAATATAATAAAAAAATAGATGTATTTATTGAATCCACGAGTAAATTCATACCTGAATATTTAGTATCTTATGAAGAATTAGTTGAAAAATGCAAAGCTTACAATCTGGAATTAGTTGAAAGTGAATTATTTTCAGAATATTTCAATAAAATTAAATCTGAAATTCCAGATGATGATGCAGAAAAAGAAAATATACATAAAATTGTTATGGAGTTAGATAAAGACCCTGTGCAGAAAAAGTTTAGTTTCTTTAATAGATGGTGTATATTTAAAAAGGTTTAATAAGTTTCGTATATAAGAATTTATTTATTTTTTTAATTATAATTAAGATGATATTATTTTATAGCCCGTCGTGCAATCATTGCAGTATGTTACTTGATAATATCAAAAGATATGACAATGATAAGAAAATAAAATTAGTTTGCATTGAACAATTAATTTCAGAAAATATTGAAATTGAGAAAAAAATCCATTCAGTTCCAGCATTTATAGTATTGCCTTCAAAAGAATTATTATTTGGCAAAGCAGTATTTGATCATTTATTATTACCAGGAAGGGGGATATTATGCGGTGGACAAAGCACGAGATTAGATAGACCTGCTAATAATAATCAAGATATTGATGATAATAATGCAACAAAACCATTAGATATCAAAGAGAACCCAGATGAACCATCTGCTTTTGTTTTAAATGGTTTTAATTTTTCTGATAGTTTTTCATCTATTGATGAAGAAAATAAAGCAGAATGTAAGGATAAAGGGTATAATTGGGATTATATTACTAATGATGCTAATATAAGCGATGGAATAAGTGGTATTTCTGTTACTGAAAGCGAAGGAAATAAAATGCCTTCACTAGATGAACTAAAAAGACTAAGAGATGAGATTAAATTTGACTAATGAAAACATATAAGGAATATCAGCAATATTTTTTATATAATATAAAAGAATGTCAAATCAGTATGTCTTTAACCAATATTACATTGATTTTATTAAACGACTTAAAAAAACTTCCAAAGCAATTAAGGAAGATGGAAAGGATAACGAAAAGTATGAATTGGCAAAAGATATAATGAAATCAATTAAGAATAATTATGTAACATTGGATAAGTCATCTGATGAATATGTAGTATTTGTTAATAAATTAGAAGAAGATGTATGGAAAACTTATTTAGATATGGAGGAAGATAAAATGAATGAATGGTTTGATATGGAAAATGTAAAGGATGTTGAACTATATCAAAATATCACTATTTCAAACATTCGCAAAGTAATGAATGATGATTATTTATGTCATCATTTTATTAGTGTATTTTATTTATTTAAAAATGAACTGAGTGAAGATGTTGTAAAGAAATACGTATCTATACTACAAGAATCTTTCAAGGAAGAATTATACGAAGATATTGAAAATGAAGAACATAAAAAGCTATTATTGAGATTAAATGAAATTAAAAAGAAGACAATTAAGGATAAAAGTGGTGTAAATATGGCTGGAATGGAAGATACTATGTTGGGTAAATTAGCAAAAGAAATATTAGATGATGTAGATGTAGACAAATTACAACAATCAATTGGTGACAAAGGGGATCTATTGAAAGCTATTGGTGATCCCGATAGTGGATTTGGAGATCTTATTTCCAATGTTAGCAGAAAAATGGCTACAAAAATATCAAATGGTGAATTAAAACAAGAAAATCTACTACAAGATGCTATGAAGTTCGCATCAACAATGCCAGGATTATTTGGTGGAGCTAATCCAGGTGGGGGAGGTAACAAACAACAAAAAGATATGGCAAATATGATGAATATGATGAATACTATGATGAACAATAAAGAAGGCATGGATGCTTTTAAAAATATGATGGGAGGTGCTGATAAGGGAAAAAAAGCCGGGAGTAAAGCGGCTTTTAATAAAAATGCTTATAGAAAATCCATGGCAGCAAATAAACTAAAAGCTAAATTAGCTAAACGTAGAGAAGAAAATCAGGAAGTTTCTGATGAATAAAAATAATGTAAATATTTAGAGTGACAAACAAAATGTTTTGGTTAGACAACATATCTGAACTAATGAATCCAGTAATTATCCCAGATATTAACATGACAATTGAAGATAAAATTAATGCAATTATTAGGGCAATAATATTTGTTGGATTAATATGTACACTAGTTTTTAATGATACACGATATGTATTATTTGTTATTATATTGATGATAATATCAATACTTATAATTAATTACCAGTATGAAAAAAATAAAAAAATAGAGAAATATTTAAATTTAAATGATTTGGATATAGTTAATAATAAAAAATGTATCAAACCGACAGAAAATAATCCTTTTATGAACCCAAATATATTAACTACAAAAAAAGGTAACGAAGACTACGAAGCTTGCTCAATAAATAATAAAAATGTTAATAAAAATATAAATAAGTTTTTTTATCAAAAGATATTCAGAAATGCCGATGATATATATGATAAATCAACATTAGATAGACAATTTTATACTGTCCCATCGACAACTATTCCAAATGACAGAGAAAAATTAGGTGAATGGTTATATAACAGAGGTCTTTCGTGTAAAGAAGGCAACGGTATGAAATGTTATAATAACTTATATAATAATATTAAGAATGGTATTCGGATTTAAGAGATTTAAATAAATCAGGCGAATAATCCTTATAAAATCCTTTTTTTTCTAAGAATTCTATTTTATCAAATTTAATATTATAATTATTCTTTTTAGCAATTTCAATACAACACTTGTTGATTTTTTCTAGTAAATCTTTTTGATCTTGTGTTAGTTCTTTCATTTTGCTTATTAATTATAATGATTAATCATTTTTTTATATAAATAAATAATATTTTAAATATTTAAAAATGAAAGAGAAAACCACAATATCTTATTCTTATAATGTAAATGATGATGATACTAAGGAAAGTAAAGTAGAATATAATAAATATTCAAAGACGCCAGATGATATAGAAAAACTATTGACATATAAGAAAATTGTTAAAAATGACTTATCAGGTAATAATATTACTAATAACGAATCATTCAATGAATTGTATAAAAATAATACTGATATAAATGAAGTAATTGGCCATAGTTGTAATAAGAAAGATTGGAATGTTGC
>Ga0315315_10006087_pt1 | contig 11133 bp, 7 predicted proteins | sample M140m3416metaG_FD_203699 | JGI IMG/M metagenome (GOLD analysis project Ga0315315, IMG submission 203699) | Ammonia-oxidizing marine archaeal communities from Monterey Bay, California, United States - M1 40m 3416 | ecosystem: Environmental > Aquatic > Marine > Intertidal zone | place: USA... | reverse complement strand
CATGGCGGATCAGACAGCCGGTGGCGGTGTGATCCAGAGTGCGGGGCTCGTGACGCTGCTCGGCTTCGGAGGACTGACAGCGGTCGTCTTTACCACGCGCAAAGATTTTAGTTTTCTCGGTGGCCTTGTCCGATATGGCTTCATCCTAGCGATCGTTGCGATCGTGGTTTCGCTATTCACAGGGTTTGATCTCGGAACCTGGTTTTCTGTCGGGATGATTGGGCTCGCCGGCGCAGCGATCCTCTACGATACGTCCAATGTGCTGCATAACTATCCCGAGGATCGCTATGTCTCGGCGTCGCTCTCGCTCTTCGCGTCGGTTGCGGTGCTCTTCTGGTATGTCCTGCGGTTCTTTATGTCCTCGGACGACTAGTCCTACTCGGCGGTTTTACGCTTTGAAGGCATTCGGACAATAAAAAATCTGACAGGCTGGGCAGGGGCCGCCCCACGTATTTGGGTGGGATGGGAGATTTCTCGTCTTGCCAATGAAGTGAGCATGAACGACCGTTATTGTCCCCCCAATTGGCTACGCTCCAGCATGTGAGCGCAACAGCCCATGCGGGCTTTTTGGGGAGGCGGCTCTGAATGTCGGACTCGGAGCGAATTTCAGATCCGGAGTCGAATCCTAAGGATATCGCTCTCAGCGATAGCGATCCCCAGGAAACTCGAGAGTGGCTTGAAGCGCTCGATGCAGTGTTCGAGCGCGAGGGTGTGGAACGCGCGCATTTCCTGATTGGTCGCCTCGTGCGCCGCGCCCGAAGGAAGGGCGCGCATCTTCCGTACCGCGCGACGACCGCCTATATAAACACGATCACCGAAGCGCTCCAGAAGACGAGCCCCGGAGACCAGGCGCTCGAGGAACGAATCCGTTCATTCATTCGCTGGAACGCGATGGCCATGGTTGTTCAGGCCAATCGCAACGACCCGACTCTCGGCGGGCACATCTCGAGCTTCGCCTCTGCTGCGACACTCTATGATGTCGGCTTCAACCATTTCTTCCATGCGCCGACTGAGGACCATGGTGGAGACCTTCTTTACATCCAGGGGCACGTCGCACCGGGCATTTATGCACGCGCATTCCTCGAGGGGCGGCTGACCGAAGACCAGATGCATAACTTCCGGCAGGAAGTTGAGCCCGGAGGATTGTCTTCCTATCCGCATCCGCGACTGATGCCAGATTTTTGGCAATTTCCGACGGTGTCTATGGGCCTCGGGCCGCTGATGGCGATCTATCAGGCGCGTTTCATGCGCTATTTGCGGGACCGCGGATTCATTAAGACTAAGGGTCGGAAGATCTGGGCATTCTTAGGCGATGGCGAAACCGATGAGCCCGAAAGTCTTGGAGGGATCTCCCTCGCGGGTCGTGAGAAGCTCGACAATCTCATCTTCGTGGTGAACTGCAATCTTCAGCGACTCGATGGTCCCGTGCGAGGCAATGGGAAAATTATCCAAGAGCTCGAAGCGAGTTTTAGAGGGAACGGCTGGAATGTCATCAAGGTAATTTGGGGGGGACGATGGGACCCTCTGATTGCGAAGGACCGGGAGGGACTGCTTCGCAAGCGAATGGAAGAGGCCGTCGACGGCGAGTATCAAGCCTATCAGGTTCGCGGCGGCGCTTATACCCGGGAGCATTTCTTCGGCAAGTATCCGGAACTTCTAGAGCTCGTCTCGACCATGGATGACGACGATATCTGGCGGCTCAATCGCGGTGGACACGATCCGCACAAGGTCTACGCAGCCTATGCGGAGGCAATGGCTCACGAGGGCCAGCCGACAGTCATCTTGGCAAAAACTGTGAAGGGGTACGGAACTGGCGAGGCCGGCGAAGGCCAGAACGTCACGCATCAGATGCACGATATGGCCGAGTCCGCACTTCGTACGTTCCGTGATCGTTTCAATATCCCGATCTCGGACGATGAGATCGGCGAAGCGCCATTTTATATGCCGGACCCTGAAAGTCCGGAAATGAAGTATATGCATGAGCGTCGTGCTTCGTTAGGTGGGTTTCTCCCTGTTCGCAGTAAAGAAGCGCCGGCCCTCGAGATCCCTGAACTCGATGTGTTCGAAGCGCTTCTTAAGGGAACTGGCGACCGGGAAATGTCCTCGACCATGGCGGCGGTCCGCATCCTGCAGATCCTCACGCGAGATAAGAAGCTCGGCAAGCATGTCGTTCCGATCGTGCCGGATGAATCACGTACCTTCGGCATGGAAGGGATGTTCAGGCGCCTGGGCATCTATTCTTCGGTCGGGCAACTCTATGATCCGGTCGACTCGGATCAGGTGGCGTACTACCGGGAAGAGACCGACGGCCAGATTTTGCAAGAAGGCATCAACGAAGCAGGGGCGATGGCATCCTTTGTTGCTGCCGGAAGTAGCTATGCGAATCACGGCGTACAGATGATCCCCTTTTACATCTTTTATTCGATGTTTGGATTTCAACGAATTGGTGATCTCGCCTGGGCGGCTGGTGATATGCAGTGCCGGGGCTTCTTGTTAGGCGGGACAGCGGGGCGGACGACCCTTGCGGGCGAGGGGCTTCAGCACCAAGACGGTCACTCCCATTTGCTTGCGAATACAATTCCGAGTTGCGTCTCCTACGATCCGACCTTTGCGTACGAGCTTGCTGTGATCGTTCAGGATGGGTTGCGCCGTATGTACCGAGACGGCGAGAGCATCTACTACTACCTGACTGTTATGAACGAAAAATACCCCCAGCCCGCCATGCAAGCGGGTGTTGAAAACGGGATCTTGAAGGGGATGTACCGCTTCCGCGAAGGGCAGGGTGGAGGACCGCGAGTACAGCTGCTCGGCAGTGGCGCGATTCTTCGAGAAGTGATCGCGGCAGCAGAGATGCTTGAGAAGGACCACGGGATCGCGGCAGACGTCTGGAGCGTGACTAGTTTCAATGAACTCGCGCGAGATGGTCAGGACGTCGACCGCTGGAATATGTTGCATCCGGGTGAAGAGCCGCGCAGGGGCTTTATTGAACGTCAGCTGACGACGACGGAGGGCCCGATCGTCGCGGCGACCGATTATACACGCCTCTACTCGGAGCAAATTCGCGCCTACCTTCCGCATAGCCGGAGGTTTCGGACGCTCGGGACCGATGGCTGGGGAAGAAGCGATGGGCGTGAGAAGTTGCGTCAGTTCTTCGAGGTTCATCGCAACAATATTTGCGTGGCAGCACTTTCAGTATTAGCTGAGGATGGCGCCGTCGATAGCGAACATGTCACGCGCGCGATCGAGAAATACGGGCTCGCGGCAGAGCTCGAAGCACCGCGCCATCGTTAGGCGTCTTTATGTAGAGTGATATCGAGGGATTCGAGCCGGCCGATATGGCTCGCTCGGTCTTCGGGAGTAGTTGAATTGGGTCAGTCCATCGAAATCTGCGTTCCCGATATCGGGGATTTCGAAGAGGTCGAAGTTGTTGAGATCCTCGTCGCCCCGGGAGATGAGGTCGCGTTCGATGATCCCCTTGTCAGCGTAGAGAGCGACAAGGCGACTATGGAGATCCCAGCGAGCTCGGCGGGTGTGGTCACGGAAGTGCGCGTCTCCGAGGGAAACAAAGTCTCCGAAGGCAGCGTCCTTGTACTGCTGGATGCGGCTGCGGACGATTCTCCGACGTCGAGCGAGAAGGCCGCGGCTGAGACGGCGCCAGAGGCCGGCGCAGCGACAGTCGCAAAGACCGGTACGGAGCCCACACCCGACGCTGCGCCGAGCAGCTCGGCTACGCAGATGAGCCCGGCCGGTACGCAAGAGTCCTCGGCCGCCGTAGCATCTGCTCCAGGGCTAAATCCCACGCAGCGTGTGATGTCCGCAGCCGCCTTGAACCCGGTTCCTGATCGTTACGGCGGGCCCCACGCAAGTCCGCTTGTGCGACGCTATGCGCGGGAGTTCGGCGTACCTGTTGAAGCAGCTGAGGGGACAGGCCCTCTCGGACGCGTTCTTGTGGATGACTTGAAGCGAACCGTTCGCGAGCGATTTGGCGGAGATGACTCTTCGGAAACATCCTCAGCGATAACGGGCGGGACGAGCGGGATTCCAAAGATCCCCGCGGTCGATTTTTCCACGTTCGGGCCGGTGCGCGACGAACCCCTTACGAGCATTCAGAAGGTCGCTGGACCGGGGCTCCATCGAAGTTGGCTCAACGTGCCGCACGTGACGCAACACGATGAAGCAGATGTCACCGAACTTGAACGATTTCGGAGGGATCGAAAAGAAGCGGCGGCTTTGCGAGGGCTGAAGCTTTCGCCTCTGCTCTTCGTCATGAAGGCTGTCGTGATTGCGCTTGGAGAGTTTCCGAGATTCCGCTCGTCCCTCGCGCCTGAGGGCGACCGCTTGATCATAAAGGATTCCTATCACCTCGGGATCGCCGTTGATACGGAGCAGGGGTTGGTGGTGCCTGTGATTCGAGATGTCGACCGGAAGGGCGTGTTCGAACTCGCGGAAGAGGTGAACGTGATCGCGGAGCGCGCGCGCGGACGCAAACTCAGCCCAACGGATTTGTCGGGTGCCTGTTTTACTATTTCGAGTCTCGGTGGGATCGGTGGGACCGCCTTCACGCCCATAGTAAACGCACCGGAAGTCGCGATTTTAGGCCTGTCCCAAACGCGCATCGCGCCTCGTTGGCAGGGCCCGGGCCCTCTTGATGAAGTTCCACTGTCTGCGAACGGAGAGGCCGACGCCGGATACTTTGAGCCGCGGCTCGTACTTCCATTGTCTCTCTCCTACGACCATAGAGTGATCGATGGGGCGGAGGCTGTGCGATTTACATCGCGCTTGTCCCGCGTCCTTGCCGATCCCATGCAGCTTCTGCTCTAGCGATTCGCGAGCCCTTAATTAGTTGATTCACTGGAGCCATTCTCAGGTTTTTCTGAAACAACAATCGACCGAATAGCAGTCCTTAACCTGCTCTAAAGGGGCGCTGCTAGGAGATCGGTTTTGAGTCAGGCTTTCCAAGTGTTGCGGATTGTGTTCGCAGATCAGAGTGCACTCGTCCGTGAATTCGAGGCGAATCTCGTGAACGGTGGCCTCTTTATCCCGGGGGTCTTCGAGCTGCTTTACGGAGAGTCGGTCACGGTCTTAGTTGATTTGCCCTTTGCGACCGCTTCGGTCGAATTCGAGGGCCGCGTTGTCCAGGCGATCCCAGTCGAGCTTGAAGCCAATGGTGGGCAGGCCGGCGTTGCGCTTGAGCTGAAAGAGGCTCTAGCCGTGATTCGCGAGCGTATTGAAGGAGCGCTCGGTCAGAAGGTATTAGGCGAGCTAGACGCTGGGACAGGAAGCCGTCACGCTGCGCGATTGGTTGCTCAGGTGCGGGCTCGAGTTCGAGTGCCGGGGGGCGGTGAACTTGAGGGGCGAACCAGGAACCTGAGTCTGGCCGGGGTTCTCGTGGCGATCGATGGTGAGGCGCCGCCGGTCGGGCAAGAGGTCACCGTGGCGATCGTTCATCCAACGACCGGCGAGGAGCGAGGGATTCCAGGCGTCATAGCGCGGCATGACCTCGATGCATCGGGGCTCGTTCGTGGGCTCGGCGTGCAATTTTCCTTGGAAACGTCGAAGGCCGATGCGACGATTGCCTACTTGAGCCAAGTGAAAGCCTCCGAGCATGCACGGCGCTTGGGTGGCATAACGGGTTCGATCGAGACCCTCGGTTTGCATGATCTCATTCTTAGTTTTGGCCGATGTATTCCCTGCGGACGCTTCACGTTCATGCGCAGCGGTGAGGTCGGAACGGTTCACGTGGCGGGTGGCATGATGGTCTCGGCGCGGATGGGGGCGGCGGCGGGGGTCAAAGCGCTCGTTCGAATGGCATCGTGGAGCGATGGAAGTTTCGAGTTTTGCGCGAATCTCGAGCCCGATGAAGAGGACAGGCAGATGGCCATACCCGTCGAGGCAGCGCTTCTCAAGGCGGCTCGATTCATCGAAGAAAACACGAGGCACGGCGGATCCTCCTTGCCGCTGCCCGCAGTGCTTCGTATTGAACGTCGAAATTCGGACCTGCACGACCCGGATTTGTCCAAAATCGAAGCTTGCGTGCTCAATCTTGCGGGTGTTGGAATGACGGTGTCGCGGATCCTCGACTCGATTCAGGAGCCGGATGGCCTGATCGAATCTGCGATCCTTGAGCTGATCGAACAGGGCGCTTTGCATATGGAGCCGTCGATTTAGCCGTCATCGGCACCCCCTCGGTGGGTTGGGTCGATTCGTGCTTGGTTCTCGTCAGCCAGCACTCAGGACGAGCGCTTGTGTGACCGATTCAACCGGCATGTCCTCTGCATTCGATTCCAAGTCGACTCCGCTTTTCCCCACACTTAGCTCGCTCTCTCCAGATGTCAGTGATCGCTTCGCCGATTTGGGGCGTCGCTTTGAGCAGGCGGGTGCAGTTGGGCTCGTTGTAATCGGCGCTCCTATGGTGGCGGATATCGAACGTCGTCATGGGAACGAGGCACGCACGCGATGCCTCGAATCGTTGCGCGACCGCGTCTCGGAAATTGCGGAGGAACGACTTCGCTCGGATTATGTGGTCTGCCTAGCGGAACCGGGGTACGACGAAGTCATGGTCCTGCTCTTCCGAAGCCCGGGGTCGGCAGGTTTCTACCGAACCGAAATGCCGGGTTTCAAGAAGGCCCTCGCTCGCGCGCTTCAGGCCGACGGAAGTCAGGTCTTCTACCCGTATTTGAAAGGCGGTCCGTGCCTTCCTGCCGGTATGTCAGTCGAGTTGCGCAATCCTCAGTTCGGGACGTCAACTCAGCTTCGCCGCCTAATAGACAAAGCTCGACGTGACTGCGCCTTCGAATCCGAGGCCGCACGCAAAGAAGCTCGCGACGACTTAATCGAGACAATTCTCGATCATCGAATCTACTCGGTCTACGAGCCGATAGTCGAGGTAGAGAGCCGCACGGTCTATGGTTACGAGGCTTTGGCCCGCGGTCCAGAAGGAACGCCCCTTCATTCGCCCTTGGCGCTTTTTGGAGCAGCGGAGGAACATGAACTCGTTTTCGAGTTGGATTGTGTTTGTCGAGAGAGCGGGCTTCGCGGGGCAGTTGACTTGCCCGCTGACACCAAACTCTTTCTTAATATTCGCCCGACGACGATCCATGATCCGCGTTTCCAGGAAGCGCGTTTGATTGAGACGCTAGAGAAATGTGAGCTTTCGCCGTCGGACGTTGTCTTCGAAATTTCGGAGCAAGAATCGATTCGCAGCTTTGCCGCGTTTCGCGAGATGAGAGACTACTACCGGAGCCTTGGATTCCAGTTCGCTTTGGATGATACGGGCGCCGGCTATGCAGGACTCGAGGAATTGCTCGAAATCGAGCCAGACTATATCAAGATTGATCGTGCGATGGTCTCCGGCGTTGACCTGGACCCCGCTCGCCAGGATGTGGTCAGCGCGGTTCTTACCCTCGCGGATAAAATGGGCGCGCAGGTGATCGGCGAAGGTCTCGATACGATCGAGGAACTCGAAATGTTAGGTCATCTCGGGATCCGTTTCGGTCAGGGCTGGCTCTTCGGGCACCCCACGCCCCTGCGCGCAAGTGACTGAATGCGAAGCCGCCCAGTCAGCCAGTAGCCTGATAACCCAAGGCTTCTAGCCGTCTGAATGTCTGGATCGCATGGCCGCAGTCCTAGAACCCTTGCTTCCCGAGGAAACTCAATACCGCTTCGCTGAATAGGTCGTTGCGATCGCCAGCAACCATATGGCCGGCTCCCGATACGTCGGCAAAATCGGCATGGGGGACTTGCTTGAGGAAGGTCTTAGCCCCTTCTTCGGAGACGATGTCGGAGTTCTTTCCGCGGACTAGCAGAGTGGGGAGCGTGAGTTCCGCCGCAGCGTCATCCAGCAGGGAATGGGTGACGAAGGTGTCGCCGCTATGATTCGGGTCGACTCGCATGAAGTTCGGATCCCAATGCCATCGGTACCGCCCGTCTTCGCAGAGACGCACGTTCTTTTCCAAGCCGGAGATGTCTTTGGGGCGAGGGCGATGTGGGTTGTAGGCCGATACAGCATCAGCGACTTCTTCGAGGGATCCGAATCCGGCCTCGCCACCACCGCGCATGAATTCCATGATTCGAGCGGTGCCATCGGCTTCCATCCGGGTCGCGATGTCCACAAGGATGAGTGCGGAGGCCAATTCGTTTCCGGCTTCTGCGATCGCGAGCAGGGATGAAATTCCGCCGAGCGAAGCGCCTATCATGACGGGCGGCGTGTCGAAGCTCGTAGCGAGGGCAATTACGTCGTCGCGAAACCCCTCGTGATGGTATCGGCCGGAGGAGTCCCAATCGCTTTTTCCGTGGCCTCGTAGATCTGCGGTCACGGCATACCAGCCCGCGCCGGCGAGACGTTCAGCCGTTCCGGCCCAGGAATGCCGGGTCTGTCCCCCACCATGCAAGAGCAGGGCCGGACGCGAAATTGGGTCGCCATAGCAATCCGCTGCGAGGGTCAGGCCCGAGCTCGCTTCCAGTCGCTGGTGGACGACAGGGATTTTAATCTCTTTCACGGATAGGTCTCCAGTAAGATCAATGTGTTATGCCCAGCACGCGCCGACATCGAGACCAACAAGTCGCTCACTCTCAGCCCAGAGCTCCGCGGCAACATTCGGATCACGTGCAAGCTTGGTAGTCTTCGCGGTGTGTTCGTCTACGAAATAGCTTCCGTTAGGTGCGTTGATATTGGGGTGGCTTGCCAAGTGAATCGACGCTCGCGCCCCTTGTAAGGGAGTACGAAAAAAGAGGGAGAGGGCGGGTAGCAGGAGCTTTTCTGCGAATGCGCCATTATTCGCGCCCAAGCGTGTGGAAACTGCGCCTGGATGAAGCGACCAAACGCCTATGTCTCGTCCTTCGAGTCGCCGGGCAAGTTCATTTGTGAACAGGATATTGCAGAGCTTGGATGCTCCGTAGACGCGCATCGAGGAGAATTTCTTCTTCGACTGGAGATCATTCATATCGAACCCCGCAAATTTGTGTGCATCGGACGCGACGTTCACAATCCGAGCTCCGGGTGTTTCGAGCAGCTTCGGAAGCAGGTCATGTGTCAGCAGGAACGGGGCGAGGTGATTCACGCCAAAAGTAGTCTCATGTCCGTCGGCGGTCTCGCTGCGCTTCAGCATGGTCACGCCGGCGTTGTTGACGAGCACATCAATTTTGTCGTGTGCTGCGATTAACTCAGCTGCGACCCGTCGCATATCGTCGAGGCGTTCCATGTCCGCAACGAAAAGCCGCACGCAATCACGTCCGGTTTGTTCTTTGATCATGGCGCGCGTTTTTTCGCCGCGCTCGGGAGAGCGACAGACGATCGCAAGATCGGCTCCGCGTTGCGCGAGAGCAAGGGCTGTTGCCTCGCCGATCCCTGAGGTCCCACCTGTGATCACACATGTCTTTCCAGTCATCATGTTGCGTTTGCTCCAGTCGCTCCGAGGGTGTCACGATAGAACCGCGTGACCCGTTCGTTCAGCCAGGTGTGAGTGTCCCCTTGAGATCGAAGTTCGGCCAGGGGGCGTGGCGGTCTGGGTAGGCCGGATCGGGGTGTGTTTTCGTGCATCTTGTGCAGCAACTCAAGCCCGTCACAGAAGTGGAAATGGTCGGCACGGTCGAGAACTTCGAGTTCTGCGCCTGGGCCGAGTCGTTCAAAGAGCGGCAGGATGCTGGTGTCAAAATCTACGAGGACATCGTCTCTTGCGGCGATGACCAAGCTCGCCACCGAGTCGGGGAGCGGGAGCTCGCCCGCTTCAAAGGCACGGCGGCCGACGAAGGGTTCGGATGCAGGAGCGAGACAGCAAAGGCTGGCGATTCGTGGGTCGATGGCGGCCATCTTGAGCGTCGTCCAGCCGCCATAGGAGTGGCCAAGCGCGCCGATCGAGTCTTCCCTAACACCCGGGAGTGCCTCTCGTTCGTGGCCCTCGTCGACGATGGCACGGATCACAGCAGAGAGGTCCGAGGGCCGCTGGGCGCGAGCTCGCAAGTGCACCTCGCGGCGGGCCTTTTCGTCCGGGAGTTCGATCATTTCGGAGAACGTATTGCCCAGGTGATCCGGGGCAGCAACAACAAACCCCCAGCTGGCGAGATGGGTCATCAGGAAGGTCGACTGTTGGCGTAGGCCCGAATTGCCATGGGAGAAGGCGATGAGCGGGCAGGTGGCAGGGGTCGGAGCGAGTCCTTGGGTAGCCTGATGCGTCAACCCCAGCGGATGACTCGCATCATCACGCGCGACCTCACCCTCCGCGGCGGGATACCAGACCTCACAAGGAAGGCGTCGCTCAGCGTCGAGCGGATCTTCAGGAGAAGCAATTTCGGTCTCGAGTATGCCGACCGCCCGAGGTCCGCGCACAGCGAAATCAAAAGTCCCGCGCGCGGCGAAATCACTTGCCAAATCGGTCGTCAACATGCCCCGTGTTTAGCGGGTCGAGGGCGCGGAGCAACCCTGCGAATCAGGCTTCCGCGGGGGCCCGATTCGGCCAATGAAATGTAGGGCCAGAGCCGCTTCCGCCAGCTCCGGAATCGAGCCTTCGGTCGATTCCGAAAGTACGACCGCGTGTCTTTGCTCAGTCGCCGTTCTGAGGGCGACGAGCCCGCCGTCAATGGCTGCATTTTCGAGCCCTCGTAAAAGGAAGTCGCGGAATGCGACCCCGCTCGGCTTGAGGCGCTCGATGGGTAACTCTCTTTCTATCGGCTCGACTCCGTCTTATGTTTTTTCTGCACAGCAGTACCCAGGGCACCCCGGTGCGGGAGGGTGCTAGGCCATGGGTTAGTTGGCTCGGAAGCGTGCGCCCATCTTCTGGCGTGACGAGTTGATCGATTTCAACTCTTCCATTGCGGCGGCGGCGACATCGGCTCCAGCGACTTCGTCGTCTTCGCCCGCGAGTTCGTCCATGTCGACCCAGGCCTGGTAGACGTGGCGAGTGCGCTCCGTGATGATGCCGGCCTTCAGCAGGGTTTTGATCAAGACGCGGAAGATATTTGTGTTCTGTGTCATCTGCTTTCGTCGATCTTCGTTACTGAAGTTCTCCAGAATTGCGTCCCGCACCCAGACCCAGTCGAGATTGAATTCCTTGTAGATATCCTGTTTCTGCTCGGCGTTGACTAGATTGAAGAGGAGGACTTGGAAGGCTTCGGCGGCCCACAGCTCTACGTGTTCGT
>Ga0315315_10006085_pt1 | contig 11137 bp, 4 predicted proteins | sample M140m3416metaG_FD_203699 | JGI IMG/M metagenome (GOLD analysis project Ga0315315, IMG submission 203699) | Ammonia-oxidizing marine archaeal communities from Monterey Bay, California, United States - M1 40m 3416 | ecosystem: Environmental > Aquatic > Marine > Intertidal zone | place: USA... | reverse complement strand
AGCTAAGCCAAAAATTGTTACATGATTTAGAAGAATATTATGATCAAGTAGTTTTAATGTGGCAAGAGGGAGTACCCTTTGAAGAAGTAACAAACAGATTAAAAATATCTTACGAGCAACTTTATGATATGCATTTAGTTATGTTTAACGAACTGCCTATCTTTGCAGCAACTGACATATTTGGTTACAAAAAAGAATATATGTACAACACCTACTCAAATCGAATACAGGAGATTAAAGATGATGAAGCATTATAATGTATCGGCACATCAAGGAATAAGTGATTTAGAAGCATGTCGATTAATGGGTGTAGACCCGTCTTTAGCTAATACAGAAGAATTAAATTCAGTATGTATAGCTAAAGTATATGAAAGAAACCTTGTAGCAGAAAAACAAGGAGCTTTAGAAGAAGGAATGTCTATACAAGACGCAGAAAAACATGCTAAAGCTAAAGCAGAACAAGGCAAAAATGAAACATTAGCTAGGCTTGATGCTAGATTAAAAGCAACAGGTAAAGGTTATATGGAATTTTAAAATAAAAAAGCCCCCATAGATTACTCTATAGGGGTTATTTTTTTTTTTTTACAATTTACCTTGACTTACTAATCTTATATATTCAAGCCTATCTTTTTGGCTTGCACCTTCTAAAAGACCTGGATGTATACTTTTAACAAGAGACTTAGTAAATTGTTTAGTCTCTGGATCACGTTGGTTGTACTCACGAGTACGTTTAGCTACCATTTCTCCATCAACCATCTTTAATTGTTTTTCGTATTTAGGAGTGTTAGCATTAACATTTGCCGTGCCGTATTTTTCGTAATTCCTTTTAATTTTATCTACATTACCACGTTGATTATTACCTAGTTGTATTGACTTAGCATCATTTACTAAGGCATCTACTTGGTCTTGAAGTATTTCAAAAGTTTCAACAGCTCTTGGATTAACGTAAACCTTTTTCTTTTTACCATACTTATCAATAACCTCTTGTCTTTGATATATTTTTTGTCTATATTCAGGAGGTATATTTTCTAAAGCTTCTTTAAAAGCATTAGACATATTAGTAAAGTAATTATTTTTAAGAAGAACTGCCATCCAAGCTTTATTATACTCGTCTGCAAATTTTTCTCTCATACCTTTTCTAGTTAAACCTTCATCCCATATAGAATTAAACCAATCAAACTCATCACCATACTTTCTTTTCATTTCGTGTATAGTTATTGCCATAGCTAAATCATCTAAGATGTGTAAAGAAGCTACAGGAAACCTAGTTAATCCGGCTGATTGTGGTCTAACAGGACTCTTGTAATCAAGTGCTTGTCTTTCTTTATCAAGGTCTCTATCATAAGAATGACTACCCTTACGAAGCCAGACTTTTCTTTCTTGCCATTGAGCCTCATCAAAACCACCAGCTGCCTGATTAACTGCCCATCCTTCAAGGGGAATAGACACCCAATCTGCTTCTACCATACTATCAAGTAAATTTATTTTAGCCCCTGGCTTCCAGTCGTTAGCATAACCTTCTTTATTATAAATAAGTTTGTTAGAATCAGTTACATCTGGCTCTAAGACAGTAAGTTCAACTCCATTAATTAAATTTAAATCATTGTCGTTTGAATAACCTGCTAACTCTACCATAGTAGTGTATATGTCTTTCATTTTATTAGTATAAACAGATATACTAGGTGAAGCTTCATGCATAGCCATGTTAAATATTTGAGCAATGTGATGCATTTGATCATAAGCCTTACCAGTTATTGCTATTTTATTAGTCATCCTGTCATCATTAGGATTCTTTTTAAAATAAATTAATGGTTTAACTTCATCCATATTTTGTTTAGTACTTCTTTTAGCATAATAATTAACATCAGCACCGCCAACACCTGCCCACTCATTTATATCAGCCATTACTTGGTCACGAATTTTTTCTTGAGATAAAGGGTTATCTACCCTTTCTAACCATTCTAAAAAACCTATTCGCATAGATGTTGCACTAGACTTTTCCATTTCACCGTATTGTCCACCTACAACTACTTTTTTAGCAAATTCTTTTTTAAATAAATTATCTAAACCCTTATCTGCACCACCATTAACAAAGAATAAATCAGCAAAATCACTTAAGTCTTTATTTTCTGATACCTCTTGTAAGAAAATAGAACGAGCCATGCCTAATGTTTGCATATAGGTTTTATCTTCTTCTAAAATTCCTGTTTCATCTTTAAAGAAAGGACTATTATATGTTTCAGTACGGGCTCCTCCGCCTCTAGTAGATTTAGTATCACCTATTAATACTCCAATTCCAAACAAACCATTCTGATTAGAGTCCATGCCTGTAATATACGGGTCTAAAAATTCATTTGAACCTTTTTCTTTAGCTTTTAAAAATTCATTTATACTCCATAAAGCTTGCATAGAATTTTTATCTGTTAAAAACCTACTACCATCTGACCAATCAATACCAAAGTCAGCTGCCTTTACATTTTTATTTGTTCTCAATGCTTCTTCGTACTTAAGCATTTTTTCTTGAAACTGTCTTAATTCGTGTTGTGGATCTAATAATTGTTCCCATCTTCTTTCAATAGAACTGTATCTTAAATTATCATTGCCAGATAAATTATCTCCCCAATCATTAAAACCTAATTGTGCCATAGCTGCAGCAACAAATATTTTTTCCTCATTAGTATAATCTTTAGGGTTTATATTATTAGATAATTTAATTAACTCTGGAGTAGGTGGTATTGTAGCAATACGTTGTCCGTTTAAATTTTGCATACCAGCTAAAGCTTGTGAAGCATGTCTGCCAGACCTTTGTTGTCCTATCTTATTATAAAATATACCACCATTATTTTTAACATCTAAAGATTGTTGAAGAAGAATATTAACTCCATCTTCTTTTATCTTTAAAACATTAGCTACAATATGATTCCATTCTGGACCTTCGTATATTAAATTAGCTAATAAATTAGTAACATACGGGTCTAATTTATTAGGCATACCCTGTAAAATATTAATCATAGAATTTCTAACAGAAGAAACACCACCAATACCTTGTGCTTGTTGTGGATCTTTTTGGTCTAATGGAATAGGAGCAGGAGCAGAGTAATTAGCATTCTTTCTTTTTCCAGGATTTAATGCATTAATAATCCCCATTATCTCACCTAAATGTTTTTTACCACTAGTTTTTTCAAAGGAAATTCCACGAATAGGATATGTACCTTCTATTTGTGTTGACAAAGGCTTAATACCACTATCTGGACCCATGTAACTTGTATTATCTGTTACAAAAGAAACTTCTGGTCCTAAATTTTGAAAGACTTTCCTTGTAGCTTCTCCTAAAAACCCTTTCATTTGAGGGCTGCTAAATTTAAATGCCCCAACTTTTTCTAAGTTTTCTCCAACAGCTTCTGTTAATACAGATAACATAGGTGTTTGAACAGACCTTCCTTCCGGAGTAGATTCCCAAAGTCTAGGATCGTTTTTTCCTTCGTTTTCATCTCTGTATCTTTCAAATTGTTCTACTTCGTCTTGAGAATATTTAGCAAAACGACTATCATTTAAAGCAGAATAATAAGCTGCAGTCATTATACCCGCTATAGACGGATTAGTAGCTGCACCTGCACCAAATTCTTTTTCAAGCATTCTACCTAACTCAGTTAATTGACCTGTAGTAGGGTCTATTGAAGCTTGAAAGAAAGAATCTTCTACTTGCTTTCTAACTCCTCTTAACCAATCAACCTTTTTAACTACCTTTTGTCTCTTCATTTGAGTCCAAGCACCTAAGCCACCAACATCTCTATTAGTAGTACCTCTTTGAGAAACACCTCCTAAGCCTGTAGGAATAAGAGAAGGCTCATTGCTGTTTGGTTGTCCTACTATTTCTTCAGGATCAAATGCAGGAGAAAAAAATCTAGCTATATCACCTCTCCTAGGAGGTAAAACGTTTTTTCTACCACCTACTTTTTCATCAGCAGTTAAATGTGTTATACCACCCTTAACAGTAATTAAACCAGTTTGTTTAGCAGCATTTATTTGGTCTTGAGTTAAATTATCAACAGGGTTTATACCAGTACGCATTGTTTGTTCATCAATAAAAGCTTGAACTTCAGGAGTAAACTCTTCGTTTTGCCCTAATAAAGGTCTACGTATTTGAGCAGCATTATAACTTTTTAATTGTTGTTGCTTACGACCTTCTAGATTTGTTTTGTTTCTAACCGTTGCCATAGACTTGCTATCTCTATCAAACTCTACATAAGGTGAATTAGCAGTACCTCCACTTACAGTGTTTGTTTGATCAAAATAACTAGGAGCTCCTTCTTCAATACCAAACCTAGAAGCATTTGATATTTGTTCTGCAGTTAAAGGAAGTGTTCCATTTCTGCTTTTGTCTAAAATATTTTTTAATCTTTCGTCTGGTGACAACAAATCAACTGCACCAACTTGCTGACCAAAAACATTTACTTGTACTGCCATATCTTAATCTCCTAAGTCTGATATTGCGCCAGCTAGTTTTTGTCTACCTGACGTAAATACACCTATTCCTGGTGTTATCTTGAAGAGTTTATTTAAGGCTTTCTCTCCTTCGCCTTCTAATCCATATTCAAGTGATTTAAAAGCTGAGTCTACTGTACTAGACAATGCTCCTAATTCACCCCAAGCTCTATCTGCTATTGTGTCAGCTTCAGAACCATACAAAGGGAAGAACATATTAAATGGTCTTTCATATTGACCCATTAATCCAGATGCTTGAACACCTCTTTGGAAATATTCTGCATCAGTAAGCCATGAAGGTTTGTCACCATATTTAATTTCATCTTTAATAGCTTGTCCTAAGAAACCTAAAGCAATTGTTGCCATCATAATTCCAGCAGAATTTACTTGTTCTTGTGGACTACCTTTACCAGCTAAATTTTTCATTATAGGATAAATAATTTGAGATGAAAATACAGATAAATAACCTTGAAATAATACTAATAATCTTACACGACCATCACTATAAAACAAAGGTCGTTTACCGGGATCAGGATTAACTAAAGCAGCATCTACAAAATTACTTCTCATCATATCTAGTGTTCTAGATAATTGTAAAGCTCTTGCACTTAAAGGATCGTTATAATTGTGATTAGTTCTTAATAACCATTCAGGATATTTTTGTGTAGCTTTTTCTATATCCTGTTTAAATTCAGGATAAGGTAAACCACTTTCAACTTTAGCACTTATTCTTTCTAACTCACCGTCTTGCCATTTTCTATAATCCGCTTCTAATTCTATATTTTCTATTACAACTTGTCTAGGGTCACCACCTAATTCTTTTAACTTTTCAAAAGCTCTAGCTTCTTTATTAGTAAAAGCTCCTGAATCATTTACTCCAAAAGTTTTAGGGTCTCTTTCTGGTATAGGTCTTCCAAATGAATCAAACCCACCACCATACAAAGCCTGTTCAAGTGTACCCATTGCACTTGCAATATAATCATTTCCAATAGACTCTCTTATCATACGCATAGCTGTTGTAAAACTTGTAAGACCTGTTATTTTATAAAACCCAGGCATTACTTTTCTTTGTAACCAATTTCTTCTATCGTTACCTACTTCAGCGTCAATAACGTGACCTGCTCCATACTCATGCGTTAACATACCTCTCCTACGCATAACTTCTAAAGCAAATTCTCTTTCATTATCATTAATATCGCTGTCAGCTATCTTTCTTAATTGATCTACGATACCGTCTTTACCCATATCAGCAGCTTTTGCTACTGCTTTTAAAAACATTTCTTTATCTGAACCTAAAAAAGCTAAACCTATTTCAGGTATAGAAGAAAATACAGCAAGAGGCATGTAAGCTAATGCCATCATAGCACCTGCATTTGAAAAAGCAGCTCTTAAATTATCATTATCAATCTTATGTAACTCACCTCTGTGAGCTAAATAATGATTATAAATAGTAGAAGCTATTTCTGGCATCCATTTATCAGCATACTCTTTACCCATTGTGTCTGTTAACTCTTGCTTTATAGAGAGTATCCTAGAATTTAAACGATCACCACCAAAACCTGTAGCTATAGTGTCAGAAGTATAATGCGCTATTTCTGTTGCTCTTAATATAGCACTATCATACGAATTCTCTTCCCAAAACTCTTTAAAGTTTTCGTCATTAGCATTATATTTGCCTTTCTTTTTTAATCCAATAGGTTTTTTAGTTAAGAAACTAGTATTAGCAAATTCAGTATAATCATAACCGCCTGGAGTTCCTTCAATCTGTTGCATTTCTAATTCAGCTTCTTCATCAGTATAACCTCTAGATTTTAAAGCTGCTATAAAACCTTTTTTGTCAAGCATTGCTAAAGCATTACTAACTTTTCTATCTCTAAACGTATGTAAATCTTTTTTACCTTTATATTTAGGGTTAGCCATCTTGTAAATTTCAGCTTGTTCTGCTTCATATTCATTTACTACTCTAGATTTTGCTCTCTCAAAGGCTCTTTGCTTATCTGCATCGTAGCCTTTACTATCTAACCAATTAGCCCATTCATCGTTAATAGCACCCTTACCTGAATTTCTTATTTCATCTTGTTTTAAAACGTATTCCCTAAGCTCATCATAAGCTTTAGATCGATTAGAATGTCTATCTCCACTAATACCTAATCCAATTCTTAATTCTTGAATTATTCTATGCAAAATATCATGTTGTCTTCCTTCAAAAGTCCTTCTGTTTTGAACGTGATTCTGACCGTAAGCTACCCTATCGTGTATAAAACCAGAAAAAGACATTTCAGCTGATAAAACTTTAGAACGTTTCCACGCATCACCCATCCTTCTTTTTAAAACATTATATCCAGAAGAAAATAATTTATTATCTTTTATTACTTCTCCTGCTTTGTTAAGTTTAGGTTTAGCTTTCTGTTGTTCTTTTTGTTGCTCTAACATTTCTTTAACTTCAGCATCATTTGCTTCTACGTTAGAGTCTATTGCAAATGCATCTTCAAAAGATATATTTTCTGCTCTAGCCCTAGCTATAGCTTCATTAATTGAAACGTTTGCTGATGAACTTTGTCCACCACCTTCATTAAAATTTAATCTTTTTAAAGCCTCTTTAGTTTTTCTTACTGTTTCAGGATTTTTACTAGTCTCTATTATCTTTTGTAAGGCTTCTCTTGTCATATCATTTTCAGACTTACCTAAAAGCCTTCTATGAATATTCCTTTGAGAAGAAGAATTAATAATAGCAGCCATATCTAAAGGATCGGTAGTATCATACTTACTATTCTTAGTAGCTTCCCATACACGTTGTCTAACGTTTAAAGATATTGGAGAGCTTTCTCCAAAAGTAGCCATTGTACCTGCTACACTACCACCAAGAGCAAATCCAGCTGCAGCAGAATTTTCTAAAAGTTTTCTAAATTCTTCTTTATCAAACTTACCTTCTCCTTCAGCAGAACCCCAATAAGCCATAGTATATTGCGTACCTTCTTGAGCTGCTTCTGTAACAGTTTCACCTAAAGCACCTACGCCTGTTCTACCTGCAACAGACTTAGCATATATTTTCCAAATGATATCATTACGTTTGATATCACTCATCATCATAACCATTTCTTCTTTACTAGCTTGGCTAAATATTTTGTCAACTTCTTCTTTGGACATTTTGTTTTTGTCCATGTAAACTTTTTTCATTTGTTTTACAGCTTCAGGTTTACCAAGTGCACTTGTTTTAAATGCTTTGCCAAACATAGCGCTACCACCTAGTCTTTCAAAGGTAGCCATAGCTAAACCAGCTGCAATAGCATGCTTAAAACTTTTTTGACTGATATCACCTTCCATATCATTTACAGTCATACCTGTATATGTTAAAGCCATACTACCAAAAGAAACACCTTGCATACCTGGTATAAAACCAGCAGCCATCATAGCAAAGAAAGGCGCTGAACCACCTAATGCTCCAGTAAACCATTCACTGAAGTCATCAAAGTTATCTACATCATGTATTTGATTAGTCCACTCAGGCAAATCAGATATTTGATATTCATTAAACTCTCTACGAGATGCACCAACATCTTGTATGTGGTTAAAACCTGCTTTGTAACCTAACATTTCTACAAAGCCCCAAAAACCTGCTTGTAAAGAATCTACACCACCTGAAAAAGAACTTTTTAAAACATTGTCTGCGTGATTATATATGTCTCTATCACTGTGTCTTAAGTAAGCACTTCTGTTATATCGAGCATCAAAAAATTGTTCTGTAGGTGCTATATCTTTTATAAAATTATCGTCTCGTTTTTTAGCTTCAAGAAATTGTGCTCTGAGTTTGTCATAAAATTCATTAGTTTGACCGTTAGCTCTTGCACGTTTGCCTTGTAAATATAATCTACGATGTTCAGGAGCAATACGATCACCTGCAGTTGGTCCACCACCAGCTTTTAAATCTACTAAGCCTTCGTAATATAATAAGTCAGATAAAGATTCGTTAGTTTCAGGATTATAAATATCTACTACATCTCTCTTTGCACCTTTATCTGAACGATCATCTTGTTCACCTGTATAATTTATACCGGTAAAACCTTTTTCTCCCATTAATATTTTTAATATTTCTGTTTGATATTCACCAGAGTTAGTAGCAGTAAAAGCACTTTCCATATGCTCAGGATGAAAAGTTTCGTAAGTATCAAAGCCTTTAATTCTTTTTCCATTGCCTTCTTCATCAGCAATAGTGTCTCCATCTATAATACTATATAACTTTCCGTCACTTAATGTATACATATTACTCTCCTACATAGTATCCATTTTAATTTTATTATATAACCAACCTAAATAACCATGTTCTTGTGGTTTTGCTAAAAAACCTAAATTAACAACTTTTTTGTATTCTTCATTATAAGCTATACTTTGTTTTCCTTTTATATTTTGTGACCAATATTGATGTTGTTCTGCTAAATATTGATTTCTCTTTTTCTCATCTGGCATTTTAATATTAGCAATAGAAGTTATAGCCATCATTAACGGCTCTTGACTTTCAGGAACAAGTACTTTACCCATAGCAGGATTGCCATCTGTCATACCTACTGTACCTCTTTGTCCTTCCCATATAGCTTCCATGCCACCGTTTACTAATCTTTCTAACATGCCTCTACCTTCGTCTCCCATTGCTACATATTGATCATATCTAGTAGCATAAGTACCTATTGCCTCTTCTAAAGCATCTCTATTTTCTCTATTTTTAGGGTCTAAAAGCCAAGTTGGATTAGCTTGATTGTTTAATTGATCATGTACGTATGTTAGTAATTGGCGTATTTTAGGAGCTACTGCACCTACATTATCGCTGTCTGTATATAAAGCAATTATATCTTTTTCAAACTTATTTAAATCAGTAAGAGCAGTTGCTAAATCAGTTGCTGTCTTTTTATTTTGAGCAGCACTCTTAGCAATACCATATTTCATAGTAATGTCTTTTAACTGTTCATCACTTAAATTATACTGTGCAAGCGTAGCAAAGAAAACATCATCAGATAAATATTCTGCATTGTCAATAAGCAAAGCAACTACTTCATCAGCAGCAGCCTTATTAGCAGCTTCTTCTTCCATAGCAGCTTCTTCCATAACACCAAAACCTGTAGCCATAGCGTCACCAAAAGACTCTCCCATAAGCATAGCACCCATCATAGCAAATAAAGATTTAGCTAATTGAGGATCGTATTCAGCTAAATCAAATAAGCCATCTCCAAATTCTGCTTTAGCTGCATCTATTTTAGCTGGATCACCATTAGCTGCTGCTAAATCATTTCCAAATTCTTCTGCCATTGATTGACCATTTGCACTAGCACCAATTATTGCAATGTCTTCTGCTGTAACACCATTTACAACTTCGTCATTGCCAATTATAGGCGTATCAAGAGATTCATTATCTGCACCTGATTGATTTACTGTGTTTTGTGCATTACTAGCTTCTTGAATTTGTTGATCAATTCTAGCTTTTTCCATATTGAAATAGCCACTATCCATCTCATCTTGTTGCGCTGTATTACCTGCTACACGTGAGAGTCTTCTTTTTTCTCTAGCATTATCAAATATAGCTTGGTCTTCAGCTGAAGTAGTCATTCCATAATTTTTATTTTGAATAGGCTTTCTTTGCATACCAGTGCCAGTAAGAACTTGTCCAAGACTTCTATCAAAAAATTTAGAACTATTAGGGTCTGTTACATCGTAATAATCATCTTGTTTTTCAGCCTCTGTTCTTTCTAATATTTTAAGCATTTCTTCATTAATAGAATTTGGATAAAGAGATTCTTGTTCATTTATTCTAGCTTCTTGACTTTTTATTAAATCTATATTGTTGTCTTCATTACTAACACCACTAGAAAGAAGAGCTTTAAAAAAATCTTTACCAGCTTCATATTTTTTATCGCCTAAATATGCTTCCATTGCACTTTTTTCAGTACCGTCAAAAGCAGATTCAATAAAAACTCCGTTGTTTTCAGTATTTCCGCTATAAGTCGTTTGAAAACCATCTGCAAAAAATCCAGGTATTTTGTTATTATTATCTAAGAGAGAAATAGTTTCATCAGCAGCTTTTGTATGTTGATATTCAATTATTTCTTTATCTCCATTACCAAATGTTTTTACTACCTTGTCTTTATTTTTTCCGTCTTTTGATTGTGTGTTAGTAGTAACTATACTTTCTACAAACAAACCACCGTCTTCTTCCATAGTTAATTCATCCCACGGATTTGCAATTAAATTTTGAAAAGGATTTTGTACTTCAAATGCCATAATATCTCCTATTTAATATACTGGTGTCCATGTTATTTGTCCATTAAGACCTTCTATAGCTTGGTATACTTGACCAGCTTTGCTAATACGATCTCCTATTTTGTAATCGCTTATATTACCAGTATATTTGTTTTCTCCCCAAACCCATTTTCCAGTAGGAACATAACCTCCTGCAATTTTATTATTCCAAGCAGGGACTGGCATTCTTGCTGGTTTTGTTTCTTCTATCCAATTCCAAGTACCTGAAATACCACGATTATCTTTTTCAACAAAAGAATCACCTTTAGGTTTACCACTCATATCACTTAAACTATTAGTAGTTTCTGTTGATTTAGTTCCAGTATTAGTTTTGTCAGTATTAGTTTCGTCTTTTTCTGTAGGAACT
>Ga0315315_10006084_pt1 | contig 11137 bp, 9 predicted proteins | sample M140m3416metaG_FD_203699 | JGI IMG/M metagenome (GOLD analysis project Ga0315315, IMG submission 203699) | Ammonia-oxidizing marine archaeal communities from Monterey Bay, California, United States - M1 40m 3416 | ecosystem: Environmental > Aquatic > Marine > Intertidal zone | place: USA... | reverse complement strand
AAAAATTTCTAATTTTTGTTTTAAATTATTTATTCTATGATTTAATATCTTTTTATTAAAATACATTAAAGGAATAGGTTCAAAAGTTATAATACCAAATTTTAATTTTTCTTTTTTTGCTTTTTTTTTTGCTTCTATTAAAACTTTTTGATGGCCAAGATGTAATCCGTCAAAATTTCCAATAGCTACTATTGAATTTTTAAAGTTATTATGAATATTAGAGTTTTTAAAAATATACATTTTACCAAATTAGTTTTTTTTGAAAATAATTACAATTCACATTATGTTTTTTAAGTAAATTTTTTAAATCATTTTCATCTTTAAATTCTGATCTATGGACACCGCCAGTAATAAAAAGGGAGTCTAATTTTAAATTATTTGCACCCTTAATGTCTGTATTTAGATTATCTCCAATAATAAAACTTTTTTCAGTAGTATTTAAAATTTCGTTATAGACTAATTCATAAGGTTTCCCGAAATATATTACTTCTCCACCTAAATTTTCAAAAATTTGAGCTATTTTACCAGCACAATATTCCTGCGTATCTCCTCTATGAACAATCAAATCTGGATTAGTGCAGATAAACTTTTTTGATAAACTGTTTTTAAGTAAATCTTTATAGTAATTTAAATTTTGTTCATAATCGTGAAATAAACCTGTACAAAGAATAAAGTCACACATCTCTAAAGAAGTTTTTTTTATTTCCAATCCTTTATATAATGAGTTATCTTTTTCCGGACCTAGATGAAAAAATTTATTACCAAATTTTTTTTCTCTTAAAAACTTAATTGCCACTTCTCCTGAAGTAAGTACATTTTGCAATAGTTTTTCTTGCATTTTTAATTTTTTTAAAAAATTAATTACTTTATTGTTTGGCCTAGGTGCATTTGATAAAAAAAATACTCTTTTTTTACTCGCAATTAAATTCTCTATTGTAGTAATCGCATCTAAATTTAAGGCAATACCATCGTGCATCACACCCCAAAGATCTACGATGAAAGTATCGTATGATTTGTAGATTTCAGAAAAGTGTTCAAGTTTTTTCAATTTTATAGGTCCTTTTTTTAATCTTTATAGGAAAGTTAACAAATTATAGCAATATCAAGGATTTTAAGCCTTAAAAATACATATAAGCACTTGAAATTTTGTCAAAACTCACCATATCAAGGTTTACATACAAATTTATAGGAGAATAATATGAAATTTAGACCTTTACATGACCGAGTACTGATCAAAGTGCTTGATAGCGAAGAAAAAACAGCTGGAGGAATTATAATTCCTGATACAGCTAAAGAAAAACCTCAAGAAGGAGAAGTAGTTGCTGTTGGTCCAGGAGCTATATCAGAAAGTGGAAAAGTTTCTCCAATGGACGTTAAAACAGGAGATATTGTTCTTTTTGGAAAATGGTCAGGCACAGAAGTAAAAATTGATGGCAAAGAATATAGCATAATGAAAGAGTCCGACATCATGGGAATAACAAAAAGTAAAAAATAATAGAATTAAAAGGAGAAAAATATGGCAAAAATAATTAAATTTAGTACAGAAGCAAGAACAAAAATGCTCAATGGTGTAAACATACTTGCTAACGCTGTAAAAGTGACATTGGGGCCTAAAGGTCGAAACGTTGTAATGGATAAATCTTATGGTGCACCAAGAATAACTAAAGATGGTGTTTCTGTTGCTAAAGAAATTGAACTTGAAGATAAGTTTGAAAACATGGGCGCTCAAATGGTAAAGGAAGTTGCTAGCAAAACTAATGATAATGCAGGTGACGGAACAACTACAGCAACTATATTAACACAAGCAATTGTTACTGAGGGATTAAAATATGTTACCGCTGGAATGAACCCTATGGATGTTAAAAGAGGTATAGATAAAGCGGTGGAACATGTTATTGAAAAATTAAAATCATCAGCCAAAAAAGTTAAGGCCTCTGAGGAGGTTGCGCAAGTAGGAACTATTTCTGCAAATGGTGAAAAATCAATTGGTGATATGATTTCTAAAGCGATGCAAAAAGTTGGTAACGAAGGCGTTATCACAGTTGAGGAAGCCAAAGGAGTAGAAACAGAATTAGACGTAGTAGAAGGAATGCAATTTGATAGGGGGTATCTTTCTCCATACTTTGTAACTAATACAGAAAAAATGACTACTGAACTAGAGAATCCTTTAGTTCTTTTAGTTGAAAAAAAACTAGCTAATTTACAACCAATGGTGCCATTACTTGAGTCAGTTGTTCAGGCTAACAGACCTTTAATGATCATCTCTGAAGACGTAGAGGGAGAAGCTCTTGCAACTTTAGTTGTAAACAAATTGAGAGGTGGTTTAAAAGTTGTAGCTGTAAAAGCTCCAGGTTTTGGAGATAGAAGAAAATCAATGTTAGAAGATATAGCTATTTTAACAGGCGGACAAGTTATCTCTGAAGATTTAGGTATAAAATTAGAAAATGTTAAAATCGGTGATCTTGGATCTTGTAAAAAAGTTAAAATTGATAAAGAGAATAGCACTATAGTAGCTGGTGATGGTAAAAAATCCGACATAGAAGCTAGATGTAACCAGATTAGATCTGAAATTAATGAAACTACATCTGATTATGATAAAGAAAAACTTCAAGAAAGATTAGCTAAACTTGCTGGCGGTGTTGCGGTAATTAAAGTTGGTGGCGCTACAGAAGTAGAGGTTAAAGAAAGAAAAGATAGAGTTGAGGATGCATTAAACGCAACAAGAGCAGCAGTAGAAGAAGGAGTTGTTATTGGTGGTGGATGTGCGTTGCTTTATGCTTCTTTAGATCTCGACGGTCTAAAAGTTAAAGGAGATGATCAAAAAGCTGGAGTTGAAATAGTCAAGAAAGCACTTCAAGCTCCTGTTAGACAAATAACAGCAAATGCTGGAGTTGATGGTGCCGTAATAGTCGGAAAACTGATTGAGGGCAAAAAAGCTACTCAAGGTTATGATGCTCAAAATGAAGAATATGTAGATATGTTTTCGAAAGGTATTATTGATCCTGCAAAAGTTGTAAGATCGGCATTACAAGACGCTGCATCTATAGCAGGACTATTAATTACAACTGAGGCTATGATTTCAGACAAACCCGAAGAAAAAGATGCTGCTGCTGCTGCAATGCCTCCAATGGGTGGCGGAATGGGCGGTATGGGCGGAATGGGTGGTATGGGCGGAATGGGAATGTAGCTCATCTATAAATTATTAAAATTTAACCCCAGACCTAGAAATCTGGGGTTTTTTTTACTCAACTTGCAAAATACATTATTTATAGTTTATAATAATTTTAAACTAAATTATGAACGCATTTATCGCAGCTGTAATTGAAAAAAAGACTATTTTAATAGCAAATGAAGGTAGGCTTCTGAAAAAAAGCTTCCTCGGATTTGCAATATTAATTATGGCTTTTCAAGTAAATGATTTTGGTGATTTAGTTCGTCAAGCGCTTGTTGATGCTTACCTCCAAGTATCTGTATTTGTAGGGTTTACTTTATTTATATTTATTGGAATGGACGCTTTAACAAGATTTAATATTGCGTTTATTTTAGATAAAACCAAAAAATATCATGTAATTATGGCATCGTTACTTGGTGCACTTCCAGGATGTGGAGGAGCTATTGTTGTGGTAACTCAATATATTCAAGGCAGGATAAGTTTTGGATCTCTAGTCGCAGTTTTAACAGCAACAATGGGCGATGCTGCTTTTTTACTGTTAGCAACTGAACCATTAACTGGTTTGTTCATATTTGGTCTAGGGGCTGTAGTTGGTGCTGCATCAGGTTATATAGTTGATTCTATTCATGGTACTAATTATTTACAGGGAAATTCAAAAATTAAAGTAGAGTTCGAAAAATTACATAAAACATTTGTATCTAAGTTTAATATTTTTTGGACTATAATTTTTATACCTGGTTTTATAATAGGATTATTTGTTGCTTTCCAGCAAGACATTGATCAGATTTTGAATATACCTGATGAATATAGTTTGGTAGGCTCAATGGGATTAGCGGGAGCGATGATATCTATATTTATGTGGTCACTAAATCCTTTAAGTGACTTTCAATGTTCAACTGATAGAACAAGATCACTACTACCAAGAGTTATTGATACAACTAATTTTGTGACAACATGGGTAATATGCGCATTCCTAACTTTTGAAATTTTTATGTATTTTACTTCTTTAGATTTAAAGACTCTCTTCGACGTATGGATGCCTTTTGTGCCGGTAATAGCAATATTTTTAGGTTTTTTACCAGGGTGTGGTCCACAGATAATTGTAACAACTTTCTATTTAAATGGATTTATACCTTTGTCTGCTGAGATAGGTAACGCAATTTCGAACGATGGTGATGCATTATTTCCTGCGATAGCACTAGCCCCAAAAGCAGCAATTATCGCAACATTGTATAGCGCAATACCTGCGTTTATTTTAGCTTACGGCTATATGTTTTTATTCGAATAAAATAAAATTTCAGATTATCTTTAAATTTCAAACTTTTGAATTTTACTTCTACTATTTTTTGAAATTAATAAACATGCTTGTGATTGTAAAATTAATCCGTCCTTTAAAACTCTTAAATTATTATCAGCTAAAGTTTTGCCAGTAGAAGTGATATCTGTAATAATTTCAGAAGATCCAATAAATGGATACGTTTCAGTTGCCCCAAGACTTGATATCAATTTATACTGTGTAACACCTTTGGAAATTAAAAAATCATTAGTTAAATTCGAATATTTTGTCGCTACTCTCAATCTTGTATTTCTTTTAGATCTAATATCAAAAGCTACTTCTTCGAGATCTGCAATAGTTTGGACATCTATCCAGTCATCAGGAACAGCTACTACTAGATTGGCATTACCAAAATCAAGTTTTTGTTTTATGATTATTTTATCTTGCAAATTATTTTCAGATTCATTTAAAAGATCTAAACCAGATATACCAGCGTCTAATGTGCCATCTCCCAATCTTTGAATAATCTCTTTGGCGTGTAGATAAATTATTTTTATGTTTGGCTTATTTTCAATAGTTGCAAAATAATTTCTTTCCTTGTGGCTTGGCAAAATTTTTAAGCCTTTATCGTTAAAGAAGTTTATAGATTTATCTTTTAATCTTCCTTTGCTTGGTAATCCTATAGTTATTAAATTTTTCATATATTATTCAAATTAATCGCTGCTCCCACAGCTGCAATATTTTTCTTAGCACCTAAACTTTTAAGTAGATCATCATACCGTCCTCCTCTTGCAATCTCTTTTTTACCTGAAAAAATTTCAAACACTATGCCTGTGTAGTACTCGATGTCTCTTCCAAAGTTTGTGATAAAATTTACCTCAGTTTTTAATTTTTTTAAATTCCGAATTGATTTAAATTCTTTAAAAATATTTTTCTTTAAATTATTTTTACTCACGAAATCTAATAACTTCTCATCTAATTGGGACAATTTACAATTAATTTTTAGAAATGCCCTTATAATTTTGGCAATTTTTTTGCCTTCGTCAAATGATCTTGGATCTTTAATCTTTTTATCAAATCTTTTTAAAATTGCTGAGATTGATCTTCCAGCAATTACTTCATCTTGATTCATTTTTTTCATTTCATAAAATCTTTTTTTATCAGTATCGAAAGTAACTGGATCTATATCTGAATTTTTTTCTAACCTTTTTAAAAGCTCTTCAAAATATTTGGGTCTCCAAAAGTGTCTTATTAGTCTTAGCTTCCATCTATCTGGCATATCAAGAGACTTAATTAAGCTTTTAAATAAACTTATATCACCAACTTTGATTTGAATATTTTTACTTTTTATTTTCTCAGCTGAATTTAAAATTGTTTTAATTACTTTATAGTCATCTTGAGTCTGATTTCTTGATCCTAAAATTTCAATACCTAATTGGTCATTTACTAAATCAGACCCTTTTTGTTTAGTTCTTCTATAGGCTTGTCCCGAGTAATAAATTTTTGATTTAGTTTTTTTTTTTAAGTATTTAATACAAGATGCTACAGTAAGATCTGGCCTTAGACACATTACTTTTCCATCTTCATTTTCAAAGGTAAGCATAGATCTTCTAAAATTCTCACCGGATCTTTGAATAATATGCTCTGAATCTAATAAAACGTCTGGTTCTGATAAAACAAAACCGTTGCTTTTAAAAGTTCTTATAATCTGTTCAGATAATTTTTTTGATTTCATTTATTATATCTTTAATTGCTATTGAATTTTCAATTCCAGAACTTAGGTTTCTTAATGTTGGTTTACCTGATTTAATCTCGTCTTCACCATATAGTATTACTGCAGGAGATTTGATTTTATTTGCATACTCCATTTGTTTTTTTAATTTACTTTCTCCAGGATATATCTCAGTGCTAATTCCTGCATCTCTTAGAGTTTTTTGTAAACCTATATATTCTTTCATAGAATTTTTATCAAAAAAACAAATTACGATTGGTTTAGATTGTTTAATTTTAAACTCTTTTTTTTGCATCAAAGCATAAACCAATCTATCTAACCCAATTGAGATACCTGTTGCAGGAGCATCATAATTACCAAAATTATTAACTAAATTATCGTACCTTCCTCCGCCGCCGATTGATCCAAATTGAATGCTCTGTCCTTTATTATTTTTTACATCAAATTTTAAATCTACTTCAAATATTGGACCTGTGTAATATTCAAGGCCTCTTATGATAGATGGATCAAATTCAAAATTGGTAAAACCGTAATCTTTAAATATTTTAAAAATTTCTAAAAGATCTTCAGTATCTGGAGACTTTTTATTTAATTCTTTTTTTATTACTTCTATACTTGATAAAGTTAAATTTGCTCCCTTAGTAAAATCACCTGATTTATCTTTTCTTCCTTCTCCGAGTAATTGCTTAACTCCATCCCAGCCTAATCGATCAATTTTATCTAAGGCTCTTAATGTTGTTAATCTTTGTTCATTGTTATCAATTTTAATTTTTTTAAAAATATTATCAGTAATTTTTCGTGAAGAAATTTTAATAATATACTCCTCTTTGGCTAATCCACATTTACCTAGTATTTCGGATATTAATACACATAATTCTGCGTCAGCTTGTAAACTTTTTGTACCTACAAAATCAGCATCGAATTGTAAAAACTCCCTAAATCTTCCAGGTCCTGGTTTTTCATTTCTCCAAACAACGCCAAGTTGATATCTTTTAAAGGGTTTTGGAATCTCTAAATAATTTTTTGCAACATACCTTGCTAATGGAGCAGTTAGATCATATCTAAGAGAGAGCCATTTTTTTTCATCTTTAAATGAAAAGACTCCTTCATCTGGTCTATCTTTATCTGGTAAAAATTTTCCAATACTATCTGAATACTCAAAACTGGGAGTTTCAAGATATTGAAAACCGTACTTGATCATAGTTTCTTTAATATTAGAAATTATAAAATCACGTACAAGTAATTCTTTTTCTTTTCTGTCTACAAACCCCAACGGAAGTTCTTTTGAAGGTTTGTTTTTTTTATCTTTCTTCATTTTTTGGTACAGTAGGGTGGATTCGAACCACCGACCCCTAGTTCCACAAACTAGTGCTCTAACCAACTGAGCTACTACTGCATCCCTATTATATTTATCTTAATTTTGATTAAATTTATATATGTTTGATTATAAGCTAAGCAATAGCTCAGCATGCATTTTATGAAAATGCGATCTAAGTGTAGAAATGTTATTTTTTATAATCATAGAGTCTTTTTATTAAATAATTGTGTCTTTTTTGAGAAAAAACTAACGGGACGCAAAACTAATTAAAGCTAGTGTCCCGTTAATTTGTGATTTAGGAAATAAGATTTAAGATGTTTTCTGCAATTTTACTGCTGAAGGACCTTTTTCTACTTCAAACGTTAACTCATCACCTTCGTTTAAGTATTTTAAACCAGCTTCTCTAACTGCTGAAGAATGAACGAACACGTCTTTTTCTTTGTCTTCTCTTTCAATGAAACCATAACCTTTGGTACCATTGAACCACTTTACTTTACCTTTTAGTGTACTCATATTATTTACTTTTCCTTATTTGTTATTACTTACGTTAGTATATTTACTAACTTTGCTCCTTTAATAGACTTGTAATATGAATGTCAAGATATGATTGTAATTATAATGCTTAAATTACTAAAAATTGCTTATTTTCAACACTTATTAATAAAATATCGATATTATGGCAGCTAATAAAACTAATCCTAGGCTTAAATAAATATATTTATTTTTAAATATATTTCTTTTTAATTTACTTAAGGCGGGTTCATTATAGCCCAATTTTATATCGTTAATACTTGAGGATTTGGCAAATCCTTTATCTCTTCCAATTTTAAGAAACTTATTTTTTCTATGATCATATATCTCTTCTCTAGTTAAATTTCCAAAAAATCTAAGATTTTTAATAATAGAATGCTTTACCTCTTGGCATACAGCATCTGCATCTCTGTGCGCTCCTCCTATTGGCTCACTTATAATCTCATCTATAATACCAAGTTTAAGCAAATCTTTTGCTGTTAATTTCATTGCTTCTGCAGCTTCTAAAGATTTACTAGGATCTCTCCAAAGTATAGATGCACATCCCTCAGGTGAAATAACAGAGTAAATAGAATTTTCTAACATAATTACTTTATTAGAAGATGCTAAGGCGATAGCTCCTCCTGATCCACCTTCTCCAATTATAATAGAAATATTTGGAACCTGTAAGGACATGCAGCACTCTATAGAATTTGCAATAGCAGAAGCTTGGCCTCTTTGTTCAGCACCTATTCCTGGATAAGCTCCGGGAGTGTCTATAAATGAAACTACGGGAATTTGAAATCTATTTGCTAATTTCATGAGCCTAATACATTTCCTATAACCCTCTGGCTTCATCATTCCAAAATTTCTCTCAATCCGGCTGTTTAGATCTTCTCCTTTTTCTTGCCCAATAACTAATACAGACTTTTTATCTATCAATCCAAATCCTGCAATAACTGACTTATCGTCTCCAAAATATCTGTCTCCACTCAAAAGAGTAAAATCTGTAAAAATTTTATTTATATAGAAATTAGCCTTTGGTCTATCCTCATGTCTAGCTACCAATGTTTTTTGCCAACTATTTAAGTTAGTATAAGTTTCTTTCAATTTTTCATTTATTTGTTCTTGAGTTGATTTAATTTTTTGCGTATCCACCTCAGTAATGCCTTCTGAACCAAATGGGCTTTTAAGATTTTCTACTTCTTCCTCTAAATTTTTTATTTCTTTTTCAAATTCTAGGTAATTTTTCATGAAAACTAATTTAATATAATAATTCACTTTTTAATAGAATTTAATTGCGACAATTTCATGTAATTTTTAAAAAGCTATCATTATTATTTGACTTTTGATGTGTGTTAGTTAACATCAACATCACGGGAGAGACTACAAAGGTAGCGCCGAAGGAGCAATAACCCCAAGAAACTCTCAGGCAAAAGGACCGTAAAAATAAGACCTCTGGAAAGAGATAGGATCTCACCGAAGGAGTAAATCTCTTAGGTACCAAAACAGATGGGGTATTAATTGGTGCTATATGAATACAATAAATAAAAACGGATTAAAAATTAATTCAAGATTATTCGAATTTATTAATAATGAGGTTATTCCTGGAACAGGAATTGACCTAGAAGTTTTTTGGTCAGGATTTGAAAAAGCTGTTCACGAATTAGCTCCTATAAATAAAGAATTAATTTCAAAAAGAGAAGAAATTCAAAAAAAAATTGATACTTGGCACAAAACAAGGCCAGGAAAAGATTTTAATCAAGCAGATTACTTAAATTTTTTAAAATCCATTAATTATATAGTTGAAGAAAAAGAAAATTTTTTAATAAGTACTTCAAATATTGATCAAGAAATTTCCTTAATTGCTGGACCACAGTTGGTTGTTCCAGTTGACAATGCGAGATATGCCTTGAACGCTGCTAATGCTCGTTGGGGAAGTTTATATGATGCTTTGTATGGAACAGATGTAATTCCTGGAAAAATTGACAAAATTTACAATGAAGATAGAGGAAATGAAGTTATTGAATATGCACGAAAATTTTTAAATAACATTGTGCCAATTCAAGATTCTAATTGGGAAGATATCACTAATATAGAAGTTGATGATACAGATTTAATTTTATTTTGTGATGATAAAAAATTTTATTTAAAAAATAAAAAAAAGTTTATAGCTTATAAAGGAAAAAAAAATAAACCAGAATCTATTTTAATAAAAAATAATAATTTACATATTGATATTGTTATCGATTCAAAAAGTATGATTGGTAAAAACGATAAAGCCAATATATCTGATGTAATAATAGAGTCTGCAATTTCAACTATTATTGATAATGAGGACTCGGTTGCAGCTGTTGATGCTGATGATAAAATTAAATGCTATAGAAACTGGTTAGGACTTATGAAGGCAGATTTAAAAACCGAAATGAAAAAAAACGGTAAAAAATTTATAAGAAAACTAAATCCTGATAGAATGTATAACGATATAAATGGTTCAACTCTTAAGCTACACGGTAGAGCTTTATTATTAAATAGAAATGTTGGCCACTTGATGACCAATCCATCAATAATTTTAAAAGATGGTTCAGAAATTCCAGAGGGAATTATGGATGCATTTGTTTCAACTCTTTGTGCTATTCATGATTTTAAAAATAAAAGTAATTCTAGAACCAATTCTGTTTATATTGTTAAGCCTAAAATGCACGGTCCTGAAGAAGTTGAGTTTACTAATACTATTTTTCAAAAAGTTGAAGATGTTCTCGGTATCAAAAGATATTCTATTAAAGTGGGTATAATGGATGAAGAAAGAAGAACGACAGTAAATTTAAAAGAGTGTATTAGAAAAGTAAAAGATCGAATAGTTTTTATTAATACTGGTTTTCTTGATAGAACAGGAGATGAAATGCATACTTCATTTGAAATGGGTCCAATGATATTTAAAGCAGATATGAAAAAAACTCCTTGGTTAAATTCTTATGAGGATTGGAATGTTGATATTGGCTTACAATGTGGTTTTACTGGTAAAGCTCAAATAGGTAAAGGTATGTGGGCTATGCCTGACAAAATGCAAGATATGATGAAACAAAAAATAATTCATCCTAATTCTGGAGCAAACTGTGCTTGGGTTCC
>Ga0315315_10006083_pt1 | contig 11137 bp, 11 predicted proteins | sample M140m3416metaG_FD_203699 | JGI IMG/M metagenome (GOLD analysis project Ga0315315, IMG submission 203699) | Ammonia-oxidizing marine archaeal communities from Monterey Bay, California, United States - M1 40m 3416 | ecosystem: Environmental > Aquatic > Marine > Intertidal zone | place: USA... | reverse complement strand
TCGGTGGGATGATTGCTGGCATGTTCTTAACTAATGCAATAAGTGTTCAATCTATCCTTGTAAATATTTTAGTATTGCTTCTAGCTGATTTAAGCCGTGATTGGCTAAGATTATTTTGATTTTATATTGTTTTTTAAATCAGTATTTGCTTGATGGTTTAAGGCTACTCATTCATTAGCCTGCTTTGACCATGGTTTTAAATGCTTCATTGCCTGAATCATCAGCCATCTCAGTTAATAGGGCTTTGCTGTCTTCGCCGAGATTCTCGAGTGTTTTTGCGCTGTAGTCATAGTTGTCAAAGACAGTTTCTATGGACCAGACGTAATTATTTTCAATCGCATAACTGCAAATGCTTTTAACGACTTCATCTTGAGTAGCCCTTATTCCTTTGTCCCATAGATCTTTTACAATGAAATCGACAGTAACGGTGCCTTCAAGCATCGGGTCGAGGTCGAATGCCAGTACGCATCCGAGTTCATTAAAGGTTTCTACCCACGCATTGTTGGTCTCAAGGCAGCCCTTGATAATTGTATGAGCTTCTTGCTTTGTGGTCACTTGAATTCGATCAGACCCTCTCTTTTTAATCCATTAACACGGACACTGCCCTTATATTTCAGAATTATTTTGTTCGGAATGTCTGACAAATCGTTCTGACGTACACGCTATGCGGTCAATGCCCTGGGGTTGCACTGCCTTGAAACTAGTTAATGTTGTTGTTTCATGACGGTTCAGACTATTTCTGTTGATCAGTCTTTATCCAGATCCTATTAATTATGTCGCTTCAGAATGTTTTTATTGTTCCATATTTGATCATTGAAGTGCTTCTTTCAACACTTGCTGGACCTATTTCATCAATTTCACCGGTGATGGGCTAGAGCAGATATTGAGTGATCACCGCGTCATGACTGCAGCGACACTGACAGCGCTTCCCTTGGAACACTGCAAGTTTGAGCGCTTTGGCACTGCGATCCTCCCTGTTGAAGACATGACACCCCATAGCGACATCGACGCCAAGCTCAAATTTGAGGGTGCAGATCTCCGCTACTACGTGATGCGTCTACGTCATCGTCCGGCTGTGTTGGCGGGCATGACCCGTCATCAGAGGGCCACCCAATGTTTGGGATCTGCCGATGCCCAGCCCTGGTGGTTGGCCGTTGCTGCTCCATCGCTTGAACCTGAGGAGCTCTGTGTTGCATCGGTGCACTTGGTTGCAGTTAGCCCTGGCGAAGCCGTGCAGCTTCACCAGGGCACTTGGCACGCTGGGCCATTTTTTCAGGCTTCAACAGCTCTTTTTTACAATTTGGAGTTGGGCGACACCAATCTCACTGACCATAATTTTCAGCCGCTTACGACTCCGGTCAAATTGAATTTGGACTGATTTTTAATTGAGATCAGCCGCAGACGATCTGCTACTGATGAATCATTGGACCGCATCGGTAGTGAATGAGCACCTCCAACAGCTTGCGTCCGCTTCCCTGCCGAACAGGTCCTTTGATCGGGGTGCGTGAATCGATCGCCTACCTGCGGGATCCTGACGGTTTTATTGCAGAACGCCACCAACAGTTTGGCCCTGTTTTTGGCACCACACTCTTTTTTCGACCCACAGCTGTTGTGGGTGGCCCTGAAGCGGTTCAGCAGTTCACTCGGCTGGAGCGCAACATCAGCGAAAGTGCACTGCCAGCGGCTTTTACTGCTCTGCATACGCCAGATGGTGCCTTGAATCAGGCCGGAGAGAAACATCGATTCACGCGTCGTGGCTATTCGGGGCTTTTCAGTCCAAGCAATCTGGAGTCGTACTTACCAGAGATCAACCGTTCGATGGTGCGGTTTACATCCAGCATTGCTGAGCGTGGGACGACTTGTATCGCACTTGATGCGAAGCATCTCTGTCTCAATCTCTTTGCTGAACTCTTTGCAGGCGAATCGTTAACAACGGATGAGATACATGCCTTTATCTCTTACAACGATGCACTACTGAGTCTTAGCAAGCAGCTTCCATCTTTTAAGAGGGGAGAGAAGGCTTTGGCTGAGCTTCAACAGGGCATGCAAGTGCGGTTGGCCAAACATCGACGTGGCGAATTGAACGGAGCGTGTTTCAGTATTTTCACTGACAATCTCGATGAACATGGTCAGCCATGGAGCGATGAACGCATTGCAACCGCCACTGTGTTGATGGTGTGGGGAGCCTATATCGAGGTTGCTTCCCTTATGGCTAGCTGTTTGATTCAAACTAGGCAGCGTCTTGACGTGAGAGGAAGGATTCTTAAGGAGGCTTTCGATCACAATCTGGAACGCCAAGCCAACTCTGGCCACCTCGCTGCATGGGATCTTCCTTTCGTTCAGGGAGTGCTGCGCGAGTCCCTTCGCTTAATGCCTCCAGCAGGAGGGGGATTCCGCGTTACGTCTGAGGATATTGAGGTTTCTGGGTATTGCATTCCTGCAGGCACAGTCGTAACGGCGGATCCACGCATCGGAAACACAATGTCTGCTTTGTTTCCTGAGCCCCAGTCGTTTGCTCCAGAGCGTTGGATGAGTGAATCAGAAGTGAGTGACAACGTCCAACAGGTTCGCAGATGCCCTTTTGCGGGCAGTGCCCTTCGTCTACCCAAGGAAGGATGGTTTCCTGGTGGGATCGGATTGCACGGTTGCCCAGGTTTGCCACTGGCTGAGCTCAGTGTGAGAGTTTTTCTAGTGCGTTGGATGCAAAGTATTCAGCAATGGGAGAGTGGTTCAGATGAGTCTGGACCGATTCCATACACGCTAGTTCCGATCCGAATTCCTACAGATTCCTATCGCTTAAATGTTGTATCTTCTCAGAACTCGTGATATCTTTGACTAAAGATTAACTTGTGAACTTTATTCTGTTTAATGTGTTTATCTTTTAGCGTTAGGAGTTGTTTGTCCTTTTTCTTTGCCCTGCATTTTGTTTATTGGTTGCTGCTCTTGCTGAGAAGACGTTTTGATTCCTCGCCCGCAAAAATCATGCAATCATTGTTTGCCTGGCCGTTGGCTTTTATGTAGCGTTTGTACTTCCAACTTGCTGTCCATGTGAGATATTGGAATTTCTTTCCTTGTTGTTATGGCAAAGCTACGTTTGGTGATTTATGCCGCTACAGCGTTCGGGGGGATTGTCTGGCCCTGGTACTGCATTTACCAGTTCATCCAAGAAACAGAAGCTTTAGGCCTTACGGATCCGCTTGAAATTGTGGATCTGTTTTCTCAGGGGGTCTGGGCGAATGCCTCTGCTGGCTTTATCGCAGCAGATTTGACTCTCGTTCTCATCGCTGCATTCTCATTCATTGTCGCTGAAGCGATGAGGCTTAAGATGAAGTATTGGTACCTTTATTTTGCAGCGACTTTTGGAATATCTTTTGCGTTTTCATTCGGACTCTTTATGTTTAATAGAGAGCGTAATTTAATGCGTTCTTCTGATGCATCTGCTTAGGTCTAGAGTTTCTCCATTGGGAAAATAAAGGTTTTCCTGACTAGCCAGAAAACTGGGGGAAAGTATCTTTAATATCTCAATAATGGGACCTAGGTCAATTGCTCCTCAAGCTTGGCTATCAGTTTTGTGACTCACGCTGCTTCAGCAGAGTGAGTCAGCAGCGGACCTTGGTCTTCGCTTTCTGAAATCTGTTTTGAATTGCATGCCTCTGATGTCGTGCTGATCCTCAGAGCGATGATGCAAATGGATTCGACTCTCTCGTACTCATGATTCGCTCCAGAGCTGCGGTTGCTTGGGCTCCAGGTGAGCTTTTGGATATCACTGAGATAGATGTCGCTCCACCTCGTTCTGGAGAAGTGCTCCTTCGTGTTGTGGCGACAGGGGTCTGTCATACCGATGCCTACACCCTTTCTGGTTCGGATCCTGAAGGTTTATTTCCTGCTGTGTTGGGGCATGAAGGTGGAGCGGTTGTGGAGGAGGTTGGCGAGGGCGTGACCTCAGTTGCGGTAGGCGACCATGTGATCCCTCTGTACACACCCGAATGCGGGCGCTGCCGTTTTTGTCTCTCGGGTAAGACAAACCTTTGCCAGGCGATTCGTTTGACCCAAGGCAAGGGGCTGATGCCTGACGGCAGTAGTCGTTTTTCCCGTGATCAAACGATGATCCACCACTACATGGGGACGTCGACATTTTCCGAATACACCGTTCTTCCGGAAATTGCCGTCGCCAAAATCAACCCTGATGCTCCGTTGGAAAAGGTGTGTTTGCTTGGCTGTGGTGTGACCACAGGAATTGGCGCTGTCCACAACACGGCCAAGGTGGAACCTGGCAGCAGCGTGGCCGTTTTTGGTCTTGGTGGCATTGGATTAGCTGTGATCATTGGGGCGGTGCAGGCTGGAGCCGAGCGGATTATTGGGATCGACCTGAACCCTGCAAAGTTCGCCATTGCACAGCAGCTTGGAGCTACGGAATGCATTAATCCACGCGACCATGCAGCACCAATTCAGGAGGTCTTAATTGACCTCACTGATGGTGGGGTCGACTATTCCTTCGAGTGCATTGGCAATGTGGATGTCATGCGTGCCGCTCTTGAGTCATGTCATAAAGGCTGGGGTGAATCCACGATCATTGGTGTAGCCGGAGCTGGGCAGGAAATCAGTACCCGGCCCTTTCAACTGGTGACCGGCAGGGTTTGGCGGGGTTCTGCTTTTGGAGGGGTGCGTGGACGAAGCCAATTGCCGGGCTACGTGCAGCGCTATCAAGCGGGGGAGATCCCCCTCGACAGCTTCATTACTCACACCATGGAATTGAAGGACATCAATCGTGCCTTCGAGTTGATGCATGCCGGCGAAAGTATTCGCACGGTTGTGCACTTTTAAAGGAGATGTTTAAAGGTATGGAATTGCTCAGCAGCCAACGTTGTTTTAACGGGGAACAACGCCGTTATCGCTTTGAGTCTGAGCAGCTGAATGGCAGCAGCACCGTGGGTGTGTTTTTACCCCCGAGTGCCCTTGTGACCGATGCAGCGGCAGTGCCTGCCTTGATTTGGCTGTCTGGATTGACTTGTACTGATGAGAATTTTGTACAGAAAGCCGGTGCCCAACGGCGAGCTGCTGAACTAGGCCTGGCTTTGATCACGCCGGATACCAGTCCACGGGGAAACAACGTTCCTACAGATCCCTCAGGCCAATGGGATTTTGGTTGTGGAGCTGGTTTTTACGTTGATGCTGAACGAGAGCCCTGGTCTAAGCACTACCGGATGCACAGCTTTGTGCTGGAGGAGCTGCCTTTAAGGCTTTGCTCTGAATTGCCTCTTGATGGTCAGCGTCTTGGACTGTCCGGTCATTCGATGGGAGGCCATGGCGCCTTGGTTCTTGGTTTGCGGCATCCAAACTGTTTTCAATCGATATCAGCAGTCGCTCCGATTTGCCATCCCAGCCAATGCCCCTGGGGTCAAAAAGCGTTTGGTTATTTTTTTGGCACCACCCCTGAAGCACAACTCCTATGGCGGCAGTGGGATGCCGTTTCCTTATTAGAAGACGGCCACCGAAGAAACGATTGTGTGTTGGTTGACCTTGGCTCAGAAGATCCATTTCTGCAAGAACAGCTACGTCCAGAGGATTTGCGTATTGCCGCGGCACACAACCACCAACCACTTGCGTTATTGATTCATGAGGGATACGACCACAGTTATTTCTTCGTCGCCAGCGTGATCGATCGCCATCTGCAGCATCATGCCCAAGCTCTTGGTTTATTGGGCTAAGCATTGTGTGTGTTCATGAGCATCCAATCATTTCACTAGGATCTAAATAAGGTAACTATCCATGATGCAAAGAGTTTCTCAACACCGTCAATACAATCACTTAGGTCTGATCTGATCAAAGACAGTTGTTGTTCCATCTTTTGCAATGGCAAGCACATCAAAAGCTTCAGCTTTGATACCTGCCGTTTCCATCCCAGGAGATCCCATCGGCATTCCAGGAGCTGTAAGACCTCTGATATCTGGACGTTCGTCCAACATTTTGTTGATTGATGCTGCGGGAACATGTCCCTCTACAACGTATCCATCCACTACAGCAGTGTGGCAAGACGCCAGCTCTGGAGTGATGCCATTGGCTTGCTTGAAAGCATCCATATCCTTCACCACTTTGTCTTGGATTAGGAAGCCTTCAGCTTGTATGTACTCACCCCATTTTGTGCAGCACCCACAACTCTCAGACCGATAAATGGCAATCTTGGAGTGAGTGGACGGAGCCAGTGCTTGTTCCATGACGTTTCCTGTCTGCTGAGCATTCACAGGGGTCGAGAAGCTGGCGAAAAATAGTGCCATTAAAATCACTAAATAAATCCGTCTCATGCCTAACCGAACGATCATATTCCCCTGATCATAAGTGGCTGGCTTCCATTGAAATCTTGATCGTTAAAAGTAGCAACTCAATCAATAGTTTATTTCCTCTAAGTTTATCGCATTTATAGAGACATTAAAGTCACTTCTGCGCACAAGCCTGGCCCGAAGGCAATTGCAACACAGGGTCCATGGCAATGGTTGTTTCGCAGATGCTCAAGAACAAACAAAACGGTTGCCGACGACATGTTTCCGTAGTGACTCAGCACATGTCTTGAGCTAACAAGTTGATCTTCTCGAAGCGACAAGGCATCAGCACATGCTTGAAGAATTCTTGGACCCCCAGGATGAATCGCCCAATGTTGAATTTTACTGAGATTGGTGCCACGGTCATGCAGCCATTCCCCTAGCCATGGTTGCAGCGTTTTGGCAATTGCTTCAGGCACTTTGGGGGATAATCCCATGGAGAATCCTTGATCTCCAACCTGCCAATGCATCAAATCGCGGGTTTCTGGAATCATTGTGGATCCTGAAGCCTGAACGGATAATCCTGCTGAGATTGACTCTTGGTTGGATGTCTCAGAATGCGTCGCGACTAAAGCAGCAGCACCATCTGCAAACAAAGTATTGGCAACTACATGTTCAGGATTCCAGCCGTATTGCAAATGTAGACTGCATAATTCCACAGCGCAAAGTAGAACAACAGCTTTGGGATCAGCTTCTATAAAAGCGTGCGCAACACGCAAACCATTTAATGCCGCGTGACATCCCATGAATCCCACATGGGTGCGTTGGATATTTAGAGGTAGCTGAAGGTGATCAATTAGATCACAATCGACACCAGGAGCATGAAATCCTGTGCAGCTGATGGTGATGAGATGTGTGATGGCACCAGCTGAGATTTCTGACTCCGCAAGGGCTCGTTTGCATGCTTTGAGCGCCAATGAAGTGGCATGCAGTCGAAATGCCTCCATCCGTGTTGCCGTGCTTGGGCTTTCAACTCCGTAGAACGGCAAGCGTTGATGAATTGGTTGCTTATCATCACCAGTTAGTAAAACACTGCCCCTGGTTTGGACTTGTGAGCGCCTCTGTATGCGGCGTACGAGTGACACCCGTTCTGTACTGTCGGCACTAACCCATTCGGATAGTGTTGTGGACTCCGTTTGATTGACGGTTAGCTCGGGTCGTGCGGTTCCGAGTCCGCGAACACTCAGAGGCATGGTTCACCTGTGGGCGACGGCAGCTTGGCTTCGTTCAAGCTGGAGATGATCTGTTCAGCCATGGCTGGCCAGCGGTTGACGAGTTCGAACAACAACGTTGTCGTGATCGGGCGTTTCAACACCGAAGACAGGGTCCGGCAGACCGTTTGTCGCCTGCCGATATGCAGCTGCAGTGTGGTCTTCCAGCGTGTTTCCAAATCGTCACTCCATTGTTCCAGGCCCTCCAGTACGAACGGTGCAGCAGCAGCACCCGCAGTTAGCGCCCAGGCCATTCCTTCACCAGTGAAGGGTTCGACATATCCCGCGGCATCGCCCATCACAAGAAAGCGTTCCCCAGCTACGACATTTGCGCTACGGCTTAGGGCTGCAGTGAGTTGCCAGCGTTGGCCTTGTCGCAGTGCAGCCGGTACTGGAAATCCTGCCTGATTTAAAACGTGTTGTGCCGAATCAACTGCTCCTTGGCCTTTGGATAGGGAGTCACGATCAAAAGCCCCTGCCAGGTTGAGTAATCCGTCTTCCCGACGCACCAAGCCCACGTAGCCTTGATCACCAATCGCCATGTGAATGGCTCCAACCGGGTAGTGATTGCTGTCATCATCCACAACGCATCCAGCACCATGCCTTGATTGCTGGCGAATGCTGCTTTGGCCTGCTTCATTTTTGGGAAGGCAGCGTTGTGTCAGCCCAGCGGCCACGAGCACAACCCGCGCTTTGACATGGCTGGTAGCCCCACTTTGTTGATCTTTTAGACGTACTCGTCTGTAACCAGGGGATGCCATTTCAACGTTGGCTGTGACCTGAAAGCGAGCTGTTGCTCCTGCTTTGATTGCTGCTTGGATCAAGGCCTGATCAAAGCGTTCCCGGGACAGGGAGTAGCCGTTGGGTAGCGCCAACGTTGTCTCCCGTCCACGCAGTCCAAGGCGCAAGCTTTGTAATGCTCGTCCTCCGCTTTTCACAATCAAGTCGTTCTGCCCTCGAGAATTCAGAATCGCTTGCGCTTGGTTGTTGAAACAGCATCCACAGACCTTCCAACGCGGAAATGACCGTTGCTCAACGAGCAACACGCGCAATCCATGTTTTGCACAATCCAAAGCTGCAAGACCTCCAGCAGGGCCTCCTCCAATGATCAAGACATCCCAAAAAGTCATCTCAATGCCGTGCCCAGCTCAACAGGTACCGCTCTGGCCATGAGCGATTGATCTGTGCATCCTCCAGCCCTGCTTGCTTGGCGATGGTCATCATTTCATCGGGTCGCAAAGCGCCCCGTACTGACAGTGGACCATCGGTATGAACCACCCAGGATCGACTTAAGAGTCGAGTGCCAATCCAGGCCAATGCAAACCCAAGACGGCTACGAATCAAATCATCCACAAGCACGAGTTTTCTCGATCGCAGCGCCATACCTTCTAAAAGACGAATCACGTCAATCTCATCGAGGTGATGCGCGAACAGCGTGCAGTACACCACATCAAAGCTGATGTGGTCCGTCGGCTTTGCCAGAGCATCAGCACTAAAAACGGTGATTTCAGCTTTTCTAGTTTTTGCATTGCATCGAGCAATTTCGACGGCCTCAGGGTTGAGATCACAGGCATGAATGTCGAGTGCCAATCCCCTTCGCTTGGCCATCAGCGCTAGGTCGATGGCTGTATCACCACCACCACAGGCCAGCTCCAGAACACGTAGGGGCGTGGTTGTTTGCTTGATTGCTAGAGCCTCGATGGGACGAAATAGACCCGCAGAGCAGCGGCTGATCGTATTGATGCGCCTTAAACCCGTTAAAGCTTTTGCATGCTCTCTTGGATCGAGGCCCGGTTGGTCCATCACTTCCGGTTGACGATCGCGGTTGTCGAGAGCTGTGCCCCAGATCATCAAACCAGCCCTTTTGTTTCAACAAGCTAGGAAAAACATCGACTTGAGCCGCTGAGCGCAGTGGGGCTGGTTGATTCTCAGGATAATTTTGATAAGACAGCCTTCATTCATCTCCGCATTCCACAATCACAACCAACCTTGATGTCGCAAGCACACCTGCCGACCACCGGCGCTTTGACAGGAGTTTTGGAGGCACTTGCATTTTTCCGAGATCCCTCTTTTGCTCAACGACGTTTTCAAACGCACGGTGATGTGTTTGAGACATGTCTTTTAGGCCAACGCATTGTGTTCATCCAAGGGGATCAACCCATTGCTGATCTATTGGCACAAACTGGATGTCTTGAGGGTTGGTGGCCTCAAAGTGTTCGTTTGTTGCTAGGCAGCCGCTCCTTGGCGAATCGCAATGGTGACGGTCACAAAGCGCGCCGACGTGTTGTGGGTCAATTGTTTTCCAGTGCTGCACTGCGCCGCTACACGCCAGAGATCTCGGTACTCGTGCAAAAGCTGGTGGATGAGTTGTTGAACAGCACCTCTCCTCAACCACTGTCTCCGTTGTTGCGTCGCTTTGCGTTCAGTGTGATCGCCAACGTTGTGCTGGGACTCGATGATCGGAACAGAGATGAACTGTTTGCTGATTTCGAGATTTGGACGAAGGCTTTGTTTTCGATTCCGATTTCGATCCCGGGGACTCCTTTCACGCACGCGATGAACGCGCGAACGCGCTTGCTCTCACGCTTAAAACAGGTGCTTGCTGAGGACACGCCTATGAAAGGTGGCCTAGATCTCATTCGCGGTGGAGTGGATGAAGTTGGTATTCCACTTGATGATGAGGATTTAGCCGAGCAACTCTTGCTGCTCCTCTTTGCTGGCTATGAAACAACAGCATCGTCACTTAGTTGTCTCTTTCGTGCACTATTGATGAATCCAACTGTCAATACATGGTTATTGGAAGAACTGGATGCTCAGTCTGAACAAGAAGATCGCGATCGCTCCTTACCCCGATTGGATGCCACAGTTTTAGAGGTGATGCGTTTAACACCTCCGGTGGGAGGTTTCTTTCGGCGTACTAAAGCTTCAGTCATGCTTGCTGGTCTTGAAGTTCCTGCTGGTCGCGTGATTCAAGTGGTTCTGACTCCTTCATCCCCTTGTGATGATTCAGATTTTGCTGACTTCCGTCCTCAACGTCATCTGGACGAATCGTTTGACCAGACATTGTTGCCTTTTGGTGGTGGAGAACGGGTCTGTCTTGGCAAAGCACTGGCCGATCTCGAAATTCGCTTGATGGCTTTGGGTGTCCTGAAGAATGTTGATTTACACCTTCATCCCAATCAGGATTTGTCGTTGCAACAGATACCGAGCCCTACTCCACGGGATGGACTTGTTGTTGCTGCTAATAAAAAATCTAAGTAGTTCGATTTCAGTGGCGATAAGGCCCAGATCTTCTGTTCTGACTCAGTTGAAATTTGCAGGTTTTTTTGCATGCTCAGCTTTTTGAACTTGTATTAGACCCATCAAGACTCTGCGTTGCAAGAGCTACACGTTGAGCACGGTTTTTGAGGAAGATGTTGATGGTTCTGCTGCCAGGCCTCGTGCCCAGCTGCCCTTAGGTCCTTTCAATTTTCCGAGATCCCGTCCATTCGGTAGCGACCGACTCACGGTTGGTGGGTAAAGAGTTGTAAAAATGGGTTGACTCGATCTTGTCCTGATGTCCTCCTACTCAGTCATTGGCTGTGGCTACGTCGGAAGCTTCGTAGCGGC
>Ga0315315_10006082_pt1 | contig 11137 bp, 8 predicted proteins | sample M140m3416metaG_FD_203699 | JGI IMG/M metagenome (GOLD analysis project Ga0315315, IMG submission 203699) | Ammonia-oxidizing marine archaeal communities from Monterey Bay, California, United States - M1 40m 3416 | ecosystem: Environmental > Aquatic > Marine > Intertidal zone | place: USA... | reverse complement strand
CTGAATCGTTTTTCCCTGATGCAAAGGAGAGGCAGTTGCATAGACAAAGCCTTTAGATACACTTTTTAAATGATTTGCTGTAATTTCAATTCCTCGTACTTGAATATTTGGATCTTTATTAAGTATAAATACTGCAGCACTTCCCACACTTTCTGCCAGTGCAGCAGTAGCTCCTCCGTGTAGAACTCCATCTGGCTGATGAACTTTATTATTAACTGGCATACGTGCTTTGAGAAAATTTTCTCCTGCATCAATAAATTCAATCATTAATGTCTCCATTAAAGTGTTTTTACAAATTTCATTTGTTATCGATAATATTTGTTCTTTTTTCATTTTTAATTAAAGTATGGAAACAAAAAATGCCTTATGAGTTTTCAAAAGGCATTTTTATTTCAAGTTAAAGTTTAATTTACTCTTTCACTTCTTCAAAATCAACGTCTTGAACATCATCCCCGCCATTAGCATCAGATGTTGTTTGAGGGTTGCCTTTTTCAGAACTAGCCCCACCTGATTCAGCCTGTGCCTTGTACATTTCTTCAGAAGCATTTTTCCAGGCCTCGTTGATAGTCTCTAGGGATTTATCAATAGCCTCTAGATCCTTTGATTCGTGTGCTTTTTTCAATTCTTCTAAAGCAGATTCAATAGGAGCTTTTTTATCATCAGATAATTTATCTCCAAACTCAGATAATTGTTTTTCAGTTTGGAAAATCATTTGGTCAGCACTATTAAACTTTTCAGCTTCTTCCTTTACTTTTTTATCTGCATCAGCATTTGCCTCTGCTTCTTTTTTCATTTTATCAATTTCCTCCTCAGTTAAGCCAGAAGATGCCTCTATTCTAATATCTTGGGATTTATTAGTCGCTTTATCTAAAGCGCTTACTTTAATGATACCGTTGGCATCAATATCAAAAGTAACTTCAATTTGGGGAGTGCCCCTCTGGGCAGGAGGGATTCCATCAAGATGGAAGCGGCCTATAGTCTTATTATCTGAAGCCATTGATCTCTCACCTTGTAAAACGTGAATCTCAACTGAAGGCTGATTGTCTGCAGCTGTAGAGAATATTTGTGATTTTTTTGTGGGGATTGTGGTATTAGATTCTATTAGTTTAGTCATTACACCACCCATTGTTTCAATTCCAAGGGACAAAGGTGTCACATCTAAAAGCAGAACATCCTTAACATCACCCGTAAGAACTCCGCCTTGAATAGCAGCTCCAACAGCAACTACTTCATCTGGATTGACTCCCTTTGAAGGTTTTTTTCCAAAAAACTTTTCGACTTCGTCTTGAATTATAGGGATTCGAGTTGAACCTCCTACAAGAATTATCTCATCAATATCACTAGTGGACAGACTAGCATCTTTTAATGCCTTTTTAACCGGTGCCATAGAACGTTTTACCAAATCATCAGCCATCTTCTCAAAATTTGATCGAGTTAGTGTTGTAACCAAGTGCTTAGGGCCTGATTCTGTTGCCGTTACATAAGGTAAGTTAATTTCAGTTTGGGCTGATGAGGATAACTCAATTTTAGCTTTTTCAGCTGCTTCTTTTAAACGTTGTAAAGCCATAGGATCTTTCCTCAAGTCGATTGCTTCATCTTTCTTAAAAGAATCTGCCAAAAAGTCTATAATAACTTGATCAAAATCGTCTCCACCAAGATGTGTGTCGCCATTTGTTGAGAGAACTTCAAATACACCGTCTCCAAGCTCAAGTATTGAAATATCAAATGTTCCTCCACCTAAATCATATACAGCAATTTTTTTGTCAGATCCTCCTTTATCAAGCCCATAAGCTAGGGCTGCAGCTGTTGGCTCATTAATTATACGCTGTACCTTTAGTCCTGCTATTTCTCCTGCTTCTTTAGTCGCTTGACGTTGAGAATCGTTAAAATAAGCTGGTACTGTTATAACTGCTTCTGATACATCTTGACCAAGATAATCTTCAGCTGTTTTTTTCATTTTTTGTAAAGTCATCGCTGAGAGCTCTTGTGGACTATACAAACGGCCGTCAATATCAACGCGGGGAGTGTCATTATCACCCTTTACCAGTTTGTAAGCTACTACGCCTAAATCACTTTTCGATTCAGAAAATTTATTTCCCATAAAGCGTTTTATGGAAGCTATTGTTTTTGTCGGGTTTGTAACTGCTTGTCTTTTAGCAGGATCTCCCACTTTGATTTCACCGCCCTCAACAAATGCTATAACGGATGGTGTTGTTCTTTTTCCTTCTGCATTTGGTATAACAACAGGTTCATTACCTTCCATAACAGAAACACATGAATTAGTTGTTCCTAAATCTATTCCGATAATTTTACTCATAATTTTTATATTTTACATTAGATTTGTCAAGCATTATGCCACTCTTTGAATACTGACAGCATGGCAGTTTAAATAAAAAAATTAATTTTATTGTTGTTGACTAATCACAATTGATAAAACATACTATTTTTATATTTTAAAATATCATGGCACAACAAAAATATAGTCGAATAACAACTAAGTCGTTACAGGAGATGAAATCAAATGGCGACAAAATTTCCATGATAACTTCTTATGATTATACTTTTGCTGGTTTAGTAGATTCAGCGGGTATCGATATAATATTGGTTGGTGATTCAGCATCAAATGTAATGGCAGGCCACGAAACAACACTTCCAATTACTTTGGATCAAATGATTTATCACGCCAGTAGTGTTGTCAGAGGAGTTAATCGAGCTCTAATAGTTGTAGATCTACCTTTTGGCACTTATCAATCAGATTCCAAAGAGGCACTTCGTTCTGCAATTCGAATAATGAAAGAATCTGGAGCTCATGCAGTAAAAATGGAGGGAGGTGATAATGCTAGAGAATCTATCGAGCGAATTATTCAAGCTGGAATTCCAGTAATGGGTCATCTTGGTTTAACTCCTCAATCAATCTATAAATTTGGTTCCTACACAGTTCGTGCGAAAAAAGCCCAAGAGGCAGAACAACTAATCATGGATACTCAAATGCTTCAAGATATTGGTTGTTTTGGTATTGTTTTAGAAAAAATTCCTGCGATATTAGCTAAACAAGCCTCCAACTCGGTTAATATTCCAATCATAGGAATAGGTGCTGGTTCTGATGTTGATGGTCAAGTTCTTGTTCTTCATGACATGTTGGGAATGAATAAAGAATTTAGCCCACGTTTTCTTAGACGTTATGCAGAATTAGATAAAATAATTCATGGAGCTGTAAATCAATATATTGTTGATGTCAAATCAAAAAATTTCCCCAACGATAAAGAACAATATTAAAATTTGGAATTAGAAAAACGTATTCTTTTTGAGGATAACCATATTATAGTTATTAATAAAAAAGTAGGAGAATTAATTCAAGGGGACAAAACAGGAGATTCAACATTATCAGATTTTGTAAAAGAATACATTAAAAAAAAGTATAATAAACCAAATTCTGTTTATTTAGGGATAGTACATAGATTGGATCGTCCTACAAGTGGAGCTGTTATATTTGCAAAAACCTCAAAAGCTTTAAGTAGATTGAATGATCAATTCAAATCTAGAATCCCAAAAAAAATTTATTGGGCTTTAGTAGATGGCAAATTTCCTTATAATCATGGAACTCTTAATCATTGGATGACACGGAATAAAATACAAAACAAATCAAAAGCTCATAAAAATGAAGTGCCAAATAGTAAAATAGCTAAACTATCTTTTAAACGCATCAAATTATTAAATCATTATTGTGTCTTGGAAATAGCTTTAGAAACTGGGCGACATCACCAAATTAGAGCACAATTAAGTGAAATAGGATTTCCTATCAAAGGGGATCTGAAATATGGTTCTAAAAGGAGTAATAATGATGGAGGCATATGCTTGCATGCAAGAAGTTTATCTATAAAGCATCCTGTTTCAAAAGAAACTTTATGTTTCACAGCAGACCCTAAGAAAAAGGGGATATGGAAGAGCGTTCTTTTCGATTTATAGACAATGCTTTTTCCTTTATTACCTCTGCAATAGGTTTATTTTTAATTTTACTTTCCAACCAGGATAATATATCTAAGTATAGAAAGGAACGTCTTTCGTATGGATCGTTTTCATACTGCTTTAGCTCTTGATACAATGCCTCAAAAGCAGTTTTTAATTCGTGAGGATAAATATCACCGAGTCCTTTAACAAATCGAATCATAGCCATCTGAACTTCGTGTAGATCGTTCATTTTTATCAAAAACTTGTATGTCTCCCGAAGATGATTTTCTAAATGATAATCAAATCCTGCTTCGTAGTGAGCGAAAATATTAAGTACTCTTGAAAAACAAAGGAGATCTTCACGCATTTTTAAGCTTTTATTACTAATTATTTTATCCAAAAAGACAATGCAATTTTCATAATCCTCTGATCCAAAATAAACACAAGCAATTTTATAATAAAACATCATGATATGATGAGGATCAATTTGATTGATATTGTCATTGATTCCTTTTTTGATTTCTGGAATTAAAATTTGTGCTTCTTCAAAACTCCCCTCTAAAAAATGCATGTTTAATTTATTGCTAAAATAGAATTGGAAAATTAGAGCCCTTAGATTGTCGTTTTTTGGGAAACTATCCTGATTTGTCCAATGCTCCATTTGCTTAAGTTTTTGTTTAAATTTTGAAGGATACTTTATTAAAACTAAACTTTCCATCAAATAATTAATCCCCTTTAAATAAAAAACAGGATGGATGTTTATCATAGATGGAGATTCTTCAAACATTTCTACCCACTTTGACGCATAACGATAAGTAGATAAAAAATCTTGAGTTAAAAAACTATACCAAACATGTGCCTTGAAATACCAAAGTTTTTCTCTAAAACCAAGCTTTATAATATCAATTTTAGGTAAGTTTTCGTAAAAAAACTGAGTAATTTCTCTAAATTCTTGATCACTTTTTGCATATCCAGCTTTTATTAAACGTTCGTATAGTTGGAGGGAAAGATTTGAAAGTTGAGTGGCGAGATTGTTTTGAGCTCTTAATGATTCCGATTCTTTAATCAATGTTTCAGTCCTATTACTTAAACTTCTTGTTATGTATTGTGATTCTATAACTTTTTCTAATTCAACAATTTCATAAGAAATATATTTTTCCTCGTTTTTAGTAGCAAATAATTTAGCTTTTTCAAGAACCTTCAAGCTCTGTTTATATAATCCTTTTTGATAAAGAATAGTCGCAAAATCTAGTTGCTCACGAATTTGAATCCGAATATTTTTGTGCATTGGATTCATTCGTAAACTTATTAGAATTTGTTTATACAAGTGGGCTTTAAGATTTGATAATTGTTGCTTAGAGACAATCCCTCTACTTAAAATTAACTTTTCATCATATCGATTAATTTTGTCTAATAGCTGAAAGAGATTTAGGAATTTTGAATCTTCATTTGAATCCATTCTACCTACATATAAAGTAAATTGTCTTTTTTCTGATTTAGTAAGTGATTTTACTAGAACAAATAAATTATCTTTAGGCTCATTTGTCATTGTAATATATTTTAATTTAATATACTAATAATTAGTGAGTTAGGTAGCAGTTAATCTCTTCGAATATTGTAATACAAAAATAGCTATTTTATATTAATTCATGGTATGATTTATTTTAGTGTAATTAAATATGATTTAATTTAATGGACTTCGTTGAAATTTTTGATACAACACTTCGGGATGGTGAACAAGTGCCTGGCTGTAAATTAGATTCTGTAACTAAATTAATAATTGCAGAAAGACTAGATCAACTTGGTGTCGATGTATTAGAGGCAGGATTTCCTATTTCTAGCCCAGGAGATTTCAAAGCAGTGGAAGACATTTCTAAGTTAGTAAAAAATGCTCGTGTATGTGGATTGACTAGAGCTGTTAAAAAAGATATTGAAACTGCGGCTGAAGCATTAAAATCTGCTAAACGTTCTCGAATACATACTGGTATTGGAACCTCTGAAAATCATATACGCTATAAATTTAAATCATCTAAAGATCAAATTTTGGAACGAGCAGTTGCTGCGGTCAAATATGCAAAAAGTTTTGTTGAAGATGTAGAGTTTTATGCAGAAGATGCTGGTAGAACAGATAATGAGTTCCTAGCCAAAGTTTGTGAAGCTGTAATAAAAGCTGGAGCTACAGTTTTAAATATACCTGATACAACCGGGCATTGCCTTCCAGAGGAGTATGGTGCCAAAATAAAATATCTCAGAGAAAATGTTAGTGGTATCCACAAGGCCAGACTCTCATGTCATTGCCATAACGACTTAGGACTTGCTACCGCAAACTCTATCGCAGGAGTCCAGCACGGTGCTAGACAGATTGAATGTACTATTAATGGCATAGGGGAACGGGCAGGTAATACATCACTTGAAGAGGTAGTAATGATACTTCGTCAACACCCTAATTTAAAATTAGATACTCGAATAAATTCAAAAAAACTATATGGAATTAGTAAATTGGTATCTGAAAGTATGGCTATGCCTGTTCAACCTAATAAAGCAATTGTTGGTGCCAACGCATTTGCTCATTCCTCAGGAATTCATCAAGATGGTGTTATAAAAAAACGAGAAACTTATGAAATTATAGATCCGAGAGATGTTGGTGTAGATAAATCATCAATTATCCTTACAGCCAGAAGCGGAAGAGCTGCACTGGCTTATCGAGCTAAGAATATTGGCTATGAATTAGATAAATTACAATTAGATAAAGTTTACGAGCAATTCTTAATTATGGCAGATCAAAAAAAAGAAATTCGAGATAAAGATTTGCCAAAAATTATCAAAGCCAGTAATATTTGATTTAAATTCAATTTAGATGAAAAAAACTCTATTTGATAAAGTGTGGGACTCTCATGTTGTTAAAAGTATAACAGATGGACCCGATGTTTTATTCATTGATCGCCATATGATTCATGAGGTTACAAGTCCAGTTGCCTTTCTAGGGCTTAAAAAAAGGGGCCTTCCGGTGCTTTATCCTGAGCGAACATTTGCAACTGCAGATCATAACACTCCAACTGTTAATCAACATCTTCCAGTCGCTGATCCTCTTTCTAGAAATCAACTAAAAGCACTGGAAGAAAATGCGAAAAATCACGGAATTTCTTACTGGGGATTAGGTCATAAAAAGAACGGAATAGTTCATGTTGTTGGACCTGAGTATGGCATAACTCAACCTGGAGCTACGATTGTTTGCGGAGACTCACACACATCTACACACGGTGCATTTGGAGCTATTGCTTTCGGAATAGGAACTTCTGAAGTTGAAATGGTTTTATCTACGCAATGTATCATGCAGCCTAAACCAAAAAAAATGCTTATTACTATTAATGGGAGTCTCAATGAAGGTGTCACACCAAAAGACGTTGCGCTATTTATAATTTCTAAACTAACAACATCCGGTGCTACAGGATATTTTGTTGAGTATGCTGGAGAAGTTTTTAGAGATTTATCTATGGAAGGAAGGATGACAGTCTGTAATTTAAGTATTGAAATGGGCGCTCGTGGCGGGATGGTAGCTCCTGACCAAAAAACATATCAATACATAAAAGAACGTGAATTTACTCCCAAAGGAAGTGAATGGGATAAAGCGATGAATTACTGGAAGACTCTTTATACTGATGAAGGGGCTATATTTGATAAAGAGTTAACTTTTGATGGATCTGAAATTGATCCAATGATTACTTTTGGAACTAATCCTGGGATGGGCATGAGTATCACCAAAGCTATACCAAGTGCAAAAGAGATTGAGGGTGGGGCTTCTACTTATGCAAAATCACTGGCTTATATGGGATTTTCAGAAGGTGAAAGTATGATTGGAAAATCTATTGATTATGTTTTTATAGGTAGTTGTACAAATGGCCGTATTGAAGATTTTAGAGCTTTTGCAAGTCTCATTAAAGGATATAAACGTGCATCTAATGTAACAGCATGGTTGGTTCCTGGTTCGCATAAAGTCCTTCAAGCAATAAAGGATGAAGGTTTACTTGAAATACTTGAAAATGCAGAATTTAAACTTCGTGAGCCCGGATGTTCTGCTTGTTTAGCAATGAATGAAGATAAAATTCCTGCAGGAAAATATGCAGTAAGTACATCAAACAGAAATTTTGAAGGACGTCAAGGACCTGGTGCAAGAACTCTACTGGCAAGTCCACTTGTTGCAGCAGCAGCAGCAATCACTGGAAAAATTACTGACCCTAGAACTTTAATATAATATATGGCATACGATTCATTCAAGATATTAAAAAGTACTGTTGTCCCTTTGCCTATTGAAAATGTTGACACAGACCAAATCATTCCAGCTCGCTTTCTTAAGGCAACTGAACGAAAAGGTTTTGGAGATAATTTGTTTCGTGACTGGCGCTACAATCAAGACAATACGCTAAAATTAGATTTTGTATTAAATAATCCAATGTATAGTGGAAAAATATTAGTTGGTGAATATAATTTTGGTTCAGGTTCATCAAGAGAACATGCAGCTTGGGCAATTTATGACTATGGATTTAGATGTGTAGTCTCAAGTTTTTTTGCTGATATTTTCAAGAATAATTGCCTAAATGTTGGTATTTTACCCGTTCAAGTCTCATCTGATTTTTTAAAAATAATTTTTCAAGCAGTTGATGAAGATCCAAAAACAAATTTAACGATAGATCTTCCTTCTCAGAAGATAATAATTAATTCTACAGGAGAATCAGAATCTTTTAATATAAATTCCTACAAAAAAGAAAATATGCTTAATGGTTATGATGATATTGATTATTTGAATAACATTAAAGCCGAAATATCTAATTTTGCTTCAAATACGCCTCTTTAATTATAACGAATTAGTTTACAATGAGTAAGACAATTGAAATTATGGATACGACGCTCCGTGACGGAGAACAAACCTCAGGGGTATCTTTTTCAGTTTCTGAAAAACTAACACTGGCTAAACTTCTACTTAAAGAATTAAATATTGACAGAATAGAAATTGCTTCGGCAAGAGTATCTGATGGAGAATTTAGTGCAGTGAAAGAAATAACTTCTTGGGGGATACAAAATAACTGTATCGATCGAATTGAAGTTCTAACATTTGTTGATAATGGTACTTCTATAAAATGGATGAAAGAGGCTGGGGCAAAAGTCCAAAATTTACTCACAAAAGGCTCTCTAAATCATTTAAATTTTCAACTAAAGCAAAAACCTGAAGAACACTTCAATAATATTAAAAAAAGTATAGAATTTGCTCTAAACGAAGGATTTAAGACAAATGTTTATTTGGAAGATTGGAGCAATGGAATGGTTAATTCTCAAGATTATGTTTTTCAGTATCTTGATTTTATTTCCAAACAGCCTGTTAATAGAATTTTATTGCCAGATACCCTAGGAATACTTACCCCTGATAAAACCTCTGAGTACATTAATACAATCATAAATAGGTATCCAAATTTACATTTTGATTTTCATGGCCATAACGATTATGATTTAAGTGTAGCTAACTGCATGGAAGCTGTAAAAGCGGGAGTAAAAGGACTACATCTTACTGTTAATGGAATGGGTGAAAGAGCAGGAAATGCACCATTAGCAAGTGTTGTAGCTGTATTAAATGATTTTTTACCTGAAACTAAAATCAATATTAAGGAAGATTCTCTTCATAAAGTAAGTCAAATTGTTGCCACTTTTACTGGTTTCAGAATTCCTGCTAACAAACCAATTGTTGGAGAGAATGTATTTACTCAAACAGCTGGCATACACGCTGATGGTGATCATAAGAATAACTTATATTTTAATGATTTGTTACCTGAACGCTTTGGAAGAAAACGTAAATATGCCCTTGGGAAGACATCAGGTAAAGCTAATATTCAGAAGAATCTTCAAGAACTTGGTCTTACTTTAAACGATGAAGATCTAAAAAAGGTTACAAAACGTATTATAGCATTAGGTGATAGAAAAGAAAGAGTAACGATCGAGGATCTACCTTTTATAATCTCAGATGTTTTGGGAAATGATATCCCTAAGAAGGTTAAAGTTCAATCCTATGTTTTGACTCATTCTAAGGGTTTAAAACCCACTACTAGTGTAAGTATTCAAATTGACAATAAAACCTTCGAAGAAAATGCTTCTGGAGATGGACAATATGATGCGTTTTGGAATGCATTGCACAAAGTTTTTAGGGATCAAAAAATTGATTTGCCAAAATTAATTGATTATGCAGTAAGAATACCTCCAGGGAGTAATTCAGATGCACTATGCGAAACAACTATAATTTGGAGAACAGATAAGCAAGACTTTGCAACTCGTGGTTTAGATTCAGACCAAACAGTATCAGCTATTAAAGCCACAGAGAAAATGTTAAATATAATTCATCAATAAAATAATAGTATGCATTTAAAAATTGCTCTTTTGGCCGGTGACGGTATCGGTCCTGAAGTTATAAAAGAAGCAGTGAAAGTTTCAAACGTGATTGCTGAAAAGTACAACCACACTATGGAATGGACGCCTGCATTGACTGGTGCTGCAGCTATTGAAGCTGTGGGAGATCCGTATCCAGACAAAACACACGAGATATGTTTAGCCTCTGATGCAGTTCTTTTTGGAGCTATTGGACATCCGAGATTTGATAATGATCCTTCAGCCAAAATTAGACCCGAACAAGGCCTTCTTAAAATGCGGAAAAAATTGGAGCTATTTGCTAATGTTCGGCCAACTTTTACCTTCAATTCTTTGTTAGATAAATCTCCCCTTAAACAAGAACGTATTGAGGGTACTGACTTAGTTTTTCTCCGTGAATTGACAGGTGGAATTTATTTTGGAGAACGAGGCAGGAAAGACAATGGCAATACTGCATTTGATACCTGTACATATACAAGAAAAGAAATTGAACGTCTGGCTATTAAGGGTTTTGAACTTGCAATGACTAGATCTAAAAAACTTTGCTGTGTAGATAAAGCAAATGTTTTAGAGAGTTCTCGACTATGGAGAGAAACTGTTCAAGCTTTAGAAAATAACTACCCTGAAGTTAAAGTATCTTATGAATTTGTTGACGCTGTTGCAATGCGATTGGTACAGTGGCCAAATAGCTACGATGTATTAATTACAGAGAATCTTTTTGGTGATATTCTAACCGACGAAGCTTCTGTGATTTCAGGCTCAATGGGTTTAATGCCTTCAG
>Ga0315315_10006080_pt1 | contig 11139 bp, 6 predicted proteins | sample M140m3416metaG_FD_203699 | JGI IMG/M metagenome (GOLD analysis project Ga0315315, IMG submission 203699) | Ammonia-oxidizing marine archaeal communities from Monterey Bay, California, United States - M1 40m 3416 | ecosystem: Environmental > Aquatic > Marine > Intertidal zone | place: USA... | reverse complement strand
CCCGGCCGAGTTCTACGCGTCCCTTGGCGGCCGGCCGTTCCGGCGCCCGGCGCGGTGGAGGAGGAGGCGGGGGGGGGGGAGGCTCCTCCCCCCCCCCCGGCCCGACGGAACCGGGGACGGGCCAGGGCGATCCTCCCGGAAGAACGGCGGGGGAGGCGGCGGCGGCTCCCCCCCCGCCCCCGCCGCCATCCCGAGCGACGGCGACGAGAGCGACGAGAGCGACGACGGCGACGGCGACGGCGGTTGCGGTGGCGGTTGCGGTGGCGGTGGCGGGGAGGGACCCTCCGACATGGCGCAGGCCCTCCGCCGCGCCTTCTCCGACCCCCCCCCCGCGCCGTCGGCCCTAGCGATCGGCGGGTCCAACCGGGGGTACCGGCTCCTCCGGAGGATGGGATGGTCCGAGGACGGAGGGGGGCTGGGGAGGCGCAGGCAGGGGAGGATGGTGCCTGTGCCGGCCGTGCCGAAGCGGGACCGGGGGGGGGTGGGATGCGCGCCGAGGGGAGGGGGCGGGGGGAGGGGGAGGGAGGTCACGCCGGGGTGTACGCACCGTTACCGGTACCGGCACGGGCACGGGCACGGGGAGAGCTTGGTTGCCGCCGCCGGACCGTCCAGGGTGGGGGGGAGGCCGAGGAGGAGACGGAAGGTGGAGGCCGAGGAGGAGGCGCGCAGGGAGAGGCGTGCGCGGCTGCTCCTGAACTCAGATCTGCCGCCTGAGTACGACGACTTGATCATGGAGCTGCGTGGGTAGCAGGGCCGAACGCGCGAAAGCTGCTGCGCAATGGCACGGCGCATCAATTCCAATGGGTCCTTTCCGCCCTGTCCTGGCTCATTGGCGCAGTTGACTATTGGCAAGATGAAGATACTCTACTCTAGCTAGTAGTAGCTAGCCTCTAAGAGCTCTACGAGTAGTACAGTAGTAGGCTTATCCTTATTATTCTTATTTCTTTATTTGGTTCGGCGAGCAAACGTGCCACGACTGAATTTATTCCTCAGAGGCTCGCCGACTCCGACCCTCCACCGGCGGGCTCCGCCCGAGCTCTGTGTTCTTCTTCTGTGCGCGACTGTTCCGTGCGCGTTCAAAAGGGCCGCCAAGATGGCGCCGCCGCTGCTGCTCGTCCTGACCTTGGCCCTCTTCGCGCTCCCCAGAAGAGGCGGCCTGGGGAATCGGGTCACCGCCATCAAGAAGGACGAGCGCGTCGTCCTGTTCCCCACCCTGTCCAAGCGGCTGACGGTGGACACCGACTGCAGCGCCGACTACGCCGACGCGGCGGGATGGGAGGTGCCGATCCACGGCTGGGTCTTTGAGCCCGAGGAGTCCTCCCTCCGCCGGAGGGCCTTCGTCAACCTCCTGCGCAGGGCCCTCGACCTGGAGCGGGGCGAGGAGGCGAGCGACATCCTCAAGCGCAGGGTCCGGCCGTTCCTGTGCGACAATGAGCGGGGCAAGGCCCTGACGCTGGAGCTGGTGGGAGGCAGAGGCGGAGCAGGCGGCGGGCCCGCCGTCATAGCAAGGAAGAGGATGCCCCGCTCCCATCGGGACGGGCACTTTCGCGGCTCGTTTCGAATATCGGATCGGGACGTCGCCGCCTTTGGCAGGGTCGAGGGCGACACGGGAGGAGACATGTGTGCGCTGACTGTCAGGATTGTGCATCCCGACGAGGACCGATTGTTTGCCGGAACCACCCACCTTCTCCCCCCGACCGGACTGTCAGTGATTTCTGACATTGACGACACCATCAAACTCTCCAATGTACTGGACAAGCGAGAACTAATGAGAAACACATTCCTAAAGGAATTCCATGCCGTCCCAGGGATGGCGGCTTTGTACCAACAATGGGCAGAACGACGTGGCGCCAACTTCCACTTTGTGTCATCAAGCCCTTGGCAACTTTACGAAGCCATCTCTAATTTTATGCAAAGGGAAAGCTTCCCATCGGGGTCGTTCCATCTCAAGCAGGTTCGTGTCAAACCCGCGTCAATTGCCAATCTTTTGAAGGATCCCTTCCTGACCAAAGTTAGAACGATCGAGGATATAGTTAAGGCGTACCCGCAACGGCACTTCGTCCTCGTTGGTGATACGGGAGAGAGAGATCCAGAGGTATACGGCGAGATGTGCCGGCGGTTTCCTAATAATATTTTGAGAGTCTACTTGCGCGACGCTGGGGAAGAGTCGACACCGGAGAGATTTGACAAAGCATTTGCCGGGGTTTCGAACGAGCTATGGACCGTATTTAGCGACCCCTCGGCGATCGAGCTGCCAGAGTGAAGGGAACGCTGAAAATTGAGCGCTTGTGAATCTGAAGTATGGCATAATGGGCTTTTCAAGGGGTAGATCTGAATTTACAAACGAACTCACACGTCAGGTTTCCGTGTATTTTGACTACATTGAGACCTAGCAGCAGGAGCTCGTAGCTAGATAGATTCTACGTACGAAGACATACACACAGCTGTAACTTTTTTAGCTGTACTGCTGTGTGCTCTGTCGTACATTTGTCCCCTGCGAGGGAACTGGGACACACTGTTCCAGTCCCAGAGCAGTCCTCCACAAAAACTCAACAGAAATTGCAAAGCTCACCGCCACGAGATCATTCTGACCACCACTCCCACAAAGAAAAACCTAGATACGGTGTTTAGATCAGATTCGGTATGCAGAGACATTGCCCTCAGAAGAGCGGAGCAACTCTCCTCAAAGCAATCCCTAGAAGATAGTAATAAGAGCTTGAGCCTTAGTTAAGTTACTCTATAAACACCGCTGTTTGCAACTATTTTCCGTAGCCCTATGTACAAAAATACTATACTTTAACCGCATCGACCAACGCATAACCCTGGCACACGCAGCAAACTTTTCACCTCCCACCTTCCTCCTCCCCTCCCCTCAGGGCAATGATCAACTCCGCGTAGACGCAGATGCCTCCAAAACCTTCGTTAAGATGAACTACCCTTCGAAAACGAAACAGGCACGCCCAATGGCATGAGAAAACTGGATGAAAAATTACAAAAATACTACATGCATGTACTCTATTAGGACATACTACTAGCTAGTAGTATGCATACTACTAGCCTAGTAGCTACTAGAAGTAAGTATATGCACATACTGTGCATACTTGCATGTAACATCCTAACCATAACCATTACGCATACGAGCTGGTATACGAGCTATTACGTGCCTACGGGCTATACAGTACGAAAAATTCCGATTAGGTTTAAAAATAATAAGGGTTAGGGTGTGGTATACTAAGGAGGACGTCATCAGCATTACGAGCTCGTAATCTGCATACGTTCGAATTTTCATAGTAGATATTGCGCGTTTTGATGACACCTCTGGTACATTTCAGGTGTCATCCTCCGGTCTTCCGTCGTCAATGGCGAAGAAATAAGCTGTGGGCGAAAAAAGCTTTCCTCGACACCATGATTGACTTGGCACTTCACATCCACCACGTTCGATTCACTCGCCTTGCTCTCCCACTTTCGCTTTTCCCTACAGGACCGACACAAAACAACGTGCCCGGAAGAGCTAACGCATCGAAGCCTGTCATCGTCCTTCGATTAGCAACCAGCACTAGCCATGGAGTCTCCTACGAATGAAAACCCGTCAAGCTCTACGGGCTACTCAAACAGCAGTTCTTCTACTGCTAGTGCCCCGTCTATGCCGAGTGCCAAACATGGCAAGAAGGAGTCATCCAGCGTCGGCGACACGCCGGTGCCACTCCCTCAGGGCGAGGTCGTGGAACCCATGGACATGGAAGCTCCGTCCTCCAACGCCGCCACCGCCGACGGCACCATGGGCGAGGCTGCTGTGCCTGCCCACGCCATCGAAGCCGCCGTGCCAGGTCCTTTTGTTGTATTTCAGGGCATCCCCGGGGATGGCACGGCCAACACCATCGACAGCTCCCCCACCATGGACTATCTAGGATCGACGCGCTCTGGCAGTCGGTCCAGGTCGAGCTCCAGCGATGGCAGAGGCTCTTCTTTCAAGAGCCAGCCTGCCGAAGCTGCTGCACCACCAGCTTCTAAAGAAGACGAAAAGATGACGCCGACCGAATCCCTAACCACATCTATCAGTCCAACTTCCACAACCCAAACAGATATATTCGTGGAGGACATGGAGCTTCCTTCATTGACTGGCCTTGTTAGCTCTGGTTCGACGGTGTCCCAGTCTGACAGCCTCAACCCTGTAATGGCACTGCCTGAAATGGCCAGCGTTCCGGGACTTGCGAAAGAGGCGGAGGTAGACTTCCCCGTACCGTCTACATTGGGCTTTGTAACGCCCCCTCCATCGCCGTTTTCACCTCCGCCAGGTGGTGTCAACGGCAGGAGCAGGAGCAATGCAGCCGCCCCATCGCTTTCGATTCGACAACCTCGCCTGGACTCACATACGGTCAATGTCAATTTCCCCTTCGACAGAGCTGTCCCAGACGAAAACCCGACCCTAAACCACAGGCAGCGCAGGGCTGCCCAAAAATGGGAAGAAGAGTCCCGCTCTCGAGAGGTGCTACAGCGAGAAGATTTCTTGCTGGAGGAAAGACAGAGAGAGATCACCGCCTCAGCTTTTGCTTCCACCCGGGAGAACGGAGATGGCGCGACCCAGCCACGAAAGGTGAACCAAAGTAAGAGGCTTTCTTGGTCCCATAGAAATGGGCACCTTGCGGTTCTATCGGAACTTCCATCGAGAGACAAAGAGGGTCAAGTTATACCACCTCGCATCATCGGAGATCTGGCACCAGGATGTGCCATTACAGCTGTCGAAATGTTAACGGTCGACTCCGAGACATTGAAACCGATTGAAAAAGACAGTACCAAGGGGTCACTTCGATTTCTTTTCATCGATTCGCCAATTTCTGGATATGTCCTCTATAGCTGTGAGTCCGGATACACATATCTAGGAGCTGGCCTACCTTCACGCTGGGCTGAGCCAGACACTTGGGTTTGGCGGGTCACCTGCCCAGATGGGGGATTCGTGAGGGACGGTCTTGAGCTTACAGACAATCTCATTGAAGTCATTCCTTATGGAGCCTTTGTCAAGGTTTTGAAGAAGACAGTGAATTCTATGGGACTCAGTAGGCTACGAGTTGAGGCGATTTTGCCGGAGTGTCACGAAGCCACAACGTTGGATGAAGCCTCGTGTAATGCCAGGAGCGAACGCACGAATATCGACTACGGCGACCAATCTCTGAGCCCTCGCTCGACGTCATTTACTCATAACGTCAATGGGAAGAAGGCAATCGTCGGCTGGATATCGGAATGTCTTAATCCCCTCTCTGGGCAGCGAGGTCCCATTGTGCAGCCTGTCCCGTTTCCAGTTCCCATCCAGTACCGCGTTACGTTGCCAGAAGGAGCCGTCATCCGGTCAGATGTGGAACTCTCTTCCAATCAGATAGGCCATGCCCCCGTCGGCACCATTCTCAATGTTGTCGGCCGCTCTTTCTCTGAGCACCCCACAAATCAGTGCGTGGAGCGACTCAAACTCGCCGGAAGAAGAGGATGGGTCAGTGCAAGACTCAATCTACTTTCTCCCTTGGATGAACTTTTGGTGGAATTGGTCGCGGTTGACAGCAAATTTGATCCCAACGACCCAGGATTGTACCACCTTAAGGAGCAAGCTGAGGTGAAGTCTTTGCAGAATAATGACATGAGCGATGGAACTCGTTATCCTGGATTTAGCTCTTGCCACGGTTTCGACGATGATAGCGATTGGGAAGACTACCAAGTTGATGGTCAAACCGGATCAGGATCCATGCCGACCCCAATCCCCTCGAAAATGGGGGGCTGTGGAGCCACTGCCGGAGCATCTTCAGGCCAAAACGGAACATGTCTAATTTGCCTCACTGAAGAACGAAACGCAACAATCGTCCACGGCGGAACAGGTCACATCGCATGTTGTCTCACCTGCGCACGGATCTTGAAGGCACGAGGAGACAAGTGTCCAGTTTGCAGATTATCCATCGATGCTGTCATCCAACAATTCTGGGCGTGAAAACTATTTGACTCTCCTAAAGAGGCAAACTACGGAATTTTTCGATCACTATACTTAAGCTAAAGTAAACCAGTTGATGCCTTTATGTCGTTCGCTGCTGCATCGAGCGCATCCAGGGCAACTCCGACACATATGTCGGCCCCGATATCTTCTGGAATCCCACTAGTGCTGCTGCATTGGATATCCGGGCGGACACCTCCACCGACCATTTCCCCATATTCGTCATACCTGGCGCCCCCAACACGCGTCACATGCTTTAATGCCGGAGTCAAATATTCTGCCACCACGATACGTAATCCACCACCATCAGGCATAGGAAAGGTGTGCAGTATCAGCCCCTTACCATAAGTCTTGCTCCCCACTGAGGCTACTAGTCTCCCATTGTCGTGAAGAGCCGCCGCAAATACTTCAGCAGAGGACGCTGTGCCTTCGTTCATGAGAAGAACTACCTTCTTTTGGGCAAGAACAGACTTCCTCTCTTTCTCAGACATTCGAGCTACACTCGCAGACAACTGTGAATCCTCTCCAATGTCCGATGAATATGTAGTGCGGTGAAGATTACGTTTGACACCCTGTTCCCGAAGCGAAGCGTACATAGAGGGAGGGCTCCAGCTTGATGCGCCCTCCTCTTTGAAGAATTCAGGATCATCCTTTTTGGCATCCTCAATGGTGACCCAGGGTGGCTCGCTCGAAAGAAAGTATCCTGGAAAACGCTTATCAACAAGATACTTTTCAACCTCTTGCGGGCCGAATCCCCCCCGTGAGTTCTGGGTATAGATCAGGACCGAGTGCGGATCTCGAAGTAGAGTGCTTGCAGTCAGCATTGCCTCCTGCACGATACCACCGTAGTTGTTCCGAATGTCCAAAATGTACGACTGCGCACCTGCCGCCTCGAGCTCCCTCACAGCTTTCACGTATCCCGAAGTTGCCGCTCTAGAAAATCGGGTCAACCGAATGTACCCTACTGAGCTACGTTCATTAGATAGCTTGTCAACAACCCGCTCATTTGGACCAAATGGCGACCTACGAAAGAAGGAATCCGATGATTGAAGGAGTTTGTAGTGGACAATGGAATCACCTCCTTCTATAGAAGCTGCTGATGCGCTCCTAACCAGCGCAAGAGGATGCGCCTCCGTCTCAGATGGCAGCAACGTCAGTCTCGATACACGGTAACCCAACACACGGTCGCGAGCCTTTTCCACTTCGGTCCCAACAATGGGCTTAGCAACCAGGATGGACCGAGGTCGAACAGCTTCTTCAAAATTATATTTTGCCAGCCTTTTTACAACCTCCTCTCGACCAATCCCCAAGAACTGCACTTTACCCGAGACCCCAACTATCCGATCACCCACCACAACGCCGGTCCTCTCTGCGATGGAGTCAGGCGCGACCGCCGTCACAACGGGAAGATTGGCAACGTCGATAACGCCTAGTGGCTTCCTTGAGGCTTTCTTCCCCAAAGGAAAATGAGCATTTTTCTCTCTTGAAGCAGCTAAGACCTTAGTCTTCAGTAGAAGGTCGTCACTAGAAGCAGTAACTCGAATCTGAAGTGTATCCGGTGCGTCCTGCGGGGCCTCTACTATAGCCCCGGAATCCATGAATCCTCTAGACGTACACTTCAGCTCGGCTACCAGTTCCTCCTTTGTAAGGTACTTGCTGTAAGGGTCCCGAAGAGTCGATACCAGCCAATTGATGGCGGAGACGGAACCTTCTCTCGTCGCAAAGGCCTGTCTAGGCATATTTGTAAGCTCCGGAAGTGGTGGATTGCTCTCCGAATCTGTGCCTCCTCCAATCTCAACCCAATCGGCCCTCTCACGAACGATCCTTCTCCGCTCCGCAATCTTCCATCTCTCCAAACCCTCGCTCCCGCCCTTGGCACATGCGCGGAGGGCACTCCAATTTGCGTAGAAAGATCGCGAGTTGAAGTTGTAACCGCCTGTCGGATCATAATACATGGTATTCACGGTGCCAACAGCGTAGTCGATTAGTGACTCGTTGGCTGCCGCAACCTCCTCCGCCGAACCGCTTTCGAGGGTTGCTCTATACTTCCGCTGGGCCGGGTTGAGCGGCGGAGTTTGTCCCTCGATCATGCTGTAATCGATGGCATTACACGGCAAAAGGATGGGCGGAGGTGGGGAGAGGATAAGAGCAGGCGCGAGGATACAGAGAGCGGCGTGACCAAATGTGGTTGGGATCGCGTCCAGGGTCCTGGCGACAATTGAACTTCGGGGAATGACTGGTAGGGACCACCCGCGCGAAGCTGACGGGGCCGAAACCAGGAGAAACAGCAGGACGGTAGGCGAGGCAGACCTTTTGACTCTCGCTGTCTCTTCCCTATACCGCTTCATCCGACCTTCATTCAGATGAATTATTCCAAGTCTATAGTAGGGTCTCAGGTCGTTTTGCCTTAAAAGCGTCGATTCATGAACAATGAGCAATGCAGAAGGAAGAAGAAAACACACATTGGCTCGAGTGAGCTGGTATTTTCAGCCACTGCAATATAAACTATTCACTAGAAACTGGGGTGACATATCAATGACAGCCAGTGACGCACAGCTACCGGCACGCGTAAGGCGCGTGGCCCATTTCCACGAACGTGCAGCAGGGAGCATACAATAATTATTGTTGCTATGGGCATACTACGTGAAGAGTCTAGACGTTAGCTAGTACATGGTGTAGTACAGTAAGTACTACTAGAGTAGTACGAGCTAATTGAGATAAATCTGCAAATTTACTAGCTAGCTAGTATATTGTATTAGGGATTCCTACTGAGATTCCTGTTACTACTCTAGTAGTACTAGCTAGTACGTATGCGGAACCAGCTCCGCCGGCACCGTAACAGACGGCAACAGCTGGTGGCGGCGATGGGGCGAAAGGAAAAGTCGTTGCAACCCATTTGAAGTATCCATCCTACAAGATAGCGGCGCACGATCAATATTCTTCAAGCGAAGCTGATATAATACGCTTCGACCCATGCCGTGCAATAGTAAACTCTCCATCGCCTTAATTCTCAAGGCGGCACCCCTGGCTGCCTCCTTCACGACCAATTATGCGTTGCTCGCCCCAAACCATGCGGTATTTGTACAGAAAACGTTTGTGCGAAAGCCTATCCGAATTCATTCTGAGCGGTTGGAGGAGTCGGTTGATCAATCCTACGAACCATTCCGATCCCCGCTGCCAATTGATGATCCATACAGTACGACGGTCACCGTCAGTGCCCACCCACCTATCCACTGGACCGTTCCGGGCATGAACCTTGGCTATCGCGACGAATCGGGCCAATGGCACGACAAGGACGGGCCCAGGGAGGGACCCCCCACCAACTACTGGCGGCAAAGCATAGACGAGAGGGGATATAAGAAAGATATGGATGTTGTGGATGCTGCCCTGCTCAATATCGATTTGGACGCCACCGTGGAGAAAGCTGAGAAGAACGCCAGCATTCGTTATCCGTGGTTGTCGCGCAAGTTGCTCGGGACCTGGGCTCCAGTTCTGCATGCGGGTGAGAAGGTAGTATTCAACGACTCTCCCGGTGACAGCGAGGGGACTATTGATTGTTCTACGATGATCGACATCCAGCGCGCCACCGGTCCCAAACTTGCCCCCAAGAACCACTACGGTGTCTTTTACGCAAACATGGAAGAAGGGGAGGAAATCCGGGTCGTGTCGAGCGACGGCGCAGTCAACTCGAGAGTTAGTGGAACAAAGGAGAACCGGAGCAGGGTGATAGGCAACGAACAGGCTGGAAAATTGGTGGCACCGATCTACCTTGGAAAGATTACATACCTCAGTGACTATATTCTTTTGCAGCGTCGACAGAATGGAAGCATAGACCTTTGGCTTCGTGTGGATGAAGCTTACTTGGGCAAGTTGTGAATGACCTTCAAATTTTTGAGCCGCAAATCGTCTTCGTTATGGACTACATGTGCTAGATACTTCAGACACACCCATGTGGCAATTGCCCACTCTCACTGCCTCCTTCCTACTAACTATGATAGTATGCTGCATCCGTTGCCAAGCTCCAAGGTCACAAACACTGTTGTCGTCTTGTCAAGATGAATTGTCTGAACGGACGACGGACAGATGGGAAAAATTCGTAATCGTTCCATCGATCGTTATGCATATTATTTACGAGCTTGTAGTACTTGGTATTTACTTTTCGTTTCTTCCTTTGCGTTCCAATTGTGCGTTCTATTTTTTGATCTCGTATCTCGTGATATCCACATTTCCATTCACACTTACCAATGACAATGAACGCCGCTGCCACCCTCCTCCGCCGCGCCGCCCCAAGTGCCCCGTCCGCATCCGCGGCCTCCGCCTCGGCCTCCCGAGCCCTTGCCACCGGTTCCGACGAGCCCCTACGGAGAACGGCCCTAAACGACCTCCACAAGGAGCTCGGCGGCGACATGGTCCCCTTCGCTGGGTACGAGCTGCCCGTCCTGTACAAGGGGGAGAACGGCGGCGTCATGAAGGAGCACCTGTGGTGCCGTGGCGACGGCAAGTCTGCCCTGTTCGATGTGTCGCACATGGGTCAGGTAGGTTGGAATGATACATATGGAGCTACTAGTAGTAGTAGCGCATCACAAGTGTTTGCTGTCCATGACTCTCCGCTGACTCCCTGTGTGCCTCCGAAGTCCATCTCACAAAAAGTTCCCCTCCCCACTTGCGACAATGATCCACCCCCGAAATAGATTCGATGGCACGGAAAGGACCGGGTGAAATTTCTCGAGAAGATGGTGGTCGGCGACATCGCTGGCTTAGCCCCCGATGCCGGCTGCCTCTCCCTTATCACCAATGAGAGCGGCGGCATCCTTGACGACACCGTTATCACTAACGCCGGCGATCACATCTACATGGTAGTCAACGGCGCCTGCAAGTTCGGTGATATGAAACACTTCGACAAGCATATGGCTGATTTCGACGGTGATGTGTCCATGGAATACTTAGAGGACGAAATGCAGCTCCTCGCCCTGCAGGGACCGGGTGCGGCCAAGGCTGTGGCGAAAGTTCTACCCGACGAATTCGATCTGGTCAACATGGCCTTCATGACCGGTACAGACGTAACAATCGACGGCGTCGACGGATGCCGCCTCACTCGGTGAGTCGCCGCGTATGGCTGCTTATTTCTCTGGGTCCTCAACCAGCGGGCGGACCTCTAGTTTCGAAGT
>Ga0315315_10006077_pt1 | contig 11142 bp, 7 predicted proteins | sample M140m3416metaG_FD_203699 | JGI IMG/M metagenome (GOLD analysis project Ga0315315, IMG submission 203699) | Ammonia-oxidizing marine archaeal communities from Monterey Bay, California, United States - M1 40m 3416 | ecosystem: Environmental > Aquatic > Marine > Intertidal zone | place: USA... | reverse complement strand
CCCCCCCCCCCCCCCCCCGCCCCCCCGGCGCCGCCGCCCCCCCCCCCGGCCCCCCCGCGCGCCCCCGCCCCCCCCCGGCCCGCGGGGCGCCCCGGGTCGGCGGCGGTGGCGGTGGGTCTGGAGGAGATGGGATTGCCGGTGGGCGAGGCGGAAGCGGCGAGTCCGGTGGTGGCCGTGGCGCAAAGCCATTCGACCCAGTGTGGAGCACACACATCCCCAAACTTCTTATCACAGGGAACGGTGGAGCTGGGGGGGGCACCCGTGGCAACGGGGCCGGTGGTGGGGACGGCGGCGTCGAAGGTGGGGGCGGAGTGTCGGGTGGCATTGGCGGCGGCCGTGGTGCTTCGGAAAGAGCCTCTTGTTTCATTCCACATAGGCACTGTGTTTCTTGCGAATTTTCAAATATGAATTGACGGTCGTCCGCTGACAGTGTTGAGACTACGTTGGGATCAAACAGTTTGAAGGAATCTAACCCAAACCGGCCGATAGAGTGGCATTGCATTGCACAGCTGCTACCGTCGTCGTCTCGCATGCTGTGGTGCGCTATGATAAATTGGGCATCGCTGTCCGCGTTTGTCTTGTAAAGTCCCCGGAATAGCCCAACAGACGCGGATGGAAGTTGCGTGATAGAACTCGAAAAAAAACGAACCCCCTCTATATACCACCGATCTGACGGGTTCTTCGTCCGCGCATGGTATATTCGTCCGATCCCAAGTCGACTTCGCCCTAAGAATCGTTCGGTGCCATCCACGCCAGGAAATATCGAATATGGAGAGTCGGTTTCGCCATCCATTCGCCGCCCGGTGGAAGGGCCGCGTGCGGCCCTTGAATCCAAAGCTTCCGGGACGATTGCCGAGAAGTCCATCGTAGACTCGGTGTAATCGTTTCCTCTGTATAATCTTGTGTAGCCTGAAGTTTCGATCGTCACTACGTCTATTAGCCCGTCATTGTTCAAATCCACGAGTTTGATGTCGGACGTCTGTTCTGAGGCATCCCCGAATCTAAACGAGGCGACGGTGTTGGGATTTGTGAGGTCTGGTATTAAGGCGTTGCGACTAAGAGAACCGTCCGAAATCGCAAATCGGTAGCAGTGATTCTGCGCATTCGAGTTTGCGAAACAACAAGCCAGTATGTATGTATTTTCATGTTGATCATAGTGTCGGTAACTGTCGACGGCGACACTCTCTTCGTCGACGCTGTCAGGAAATTCTAACGGCTTTTGAAACCCGTTAATTTCCAAGTAAAATAGGTTGGGGTGTTGCCGCACAGTCCCGACGCAGAAAACGTGAATCCACGAATAAATGTCGACTGGACCCACAAAAACATTGGACGGTAATAAAGGCGCTGGTGGCGGAGCCGGCTCGGTGTCGCTGTGCAAGAAGGGCTGCTTGGTAGGCAATGGGACTGCGACTGCACAGAATGTAGGTATTTGCGATCTAGATGGGGTAAAGGAGCCGTGACGTTCGCCGCTTCCGGCTGCAATGTCACCGGGTGAAGGGCGGTCCACATAGTATATTAAGTCATCCGCGTCTGAGAAGGTCACCAAAATGCCAATTCTCGTCAACATCACATCTTCCATGTGCTCTCTTATGAACATGGAAATGGATGTGGGCACTCCGTAGTTCTCATCCACAATGAGCGCATTGAACGTGAGGCGCACGTGGTCATTCAAGATGGCAAACTCACTTGGAAACCGTTTTATGGAGTACAGAACGACGGAGTGGTCCTCATACGCAATGGCTACCGATATCGACTGTGTGCCGTATGGGAGCACCGCATGACACGTTTCTCCGATACAAACAGGGTGCGACGCCGGGCATTCAGTTGCGTTCCCACATTTGAAGTCCTTCAACTCAGACATCTCAGAAGGCCACCCCAGCTGTGTTGTAGGAGCGTTGGAGACGATAGCATCCATTGCGAGAATGGGTTTCGTGGCAAAGGCGCGCCCTGTATGAGGAGCTGCGTGCCATTCGTGTGCTCTGTACTCGGGGGTGGCGCTGTCCGGAGAATCAACAAACGGACTGCCACTAAGAAATATTCGATTGCCAACCACCACGTCGTCGTGCCCATCGAGGTTAAAATCAAAAACAAATATCATCTCATCAGAGTGGCCGGTTCCAAACGGAACGCCTGGACCAAAAGCAGCATTTGCCGATCGACCAGCAAAGCTCTCGTTTGATGGGACGTGGTAGTAGTGCGATGCCATTGCGTTGTGACGCGACGTTTTGCAGCAGTCGTATTTGCTGGCTTCCGTGTAGCCTTTTTGGTAGAGGGAGAAGTCGGCGGTCGTCACCCCACTTTCGCCCGTGGATTCTGTTAAAAACTCAACGCAGTGCCGGTACGTTCTGTAAAGCACCGTACGCTTCAGAGAATCGACTGTTCTGAGTTGCATGTAATTGCAGTCGTCCTTTGAATCGCAGTCGGCCGCGGCTTGCTGCACAGTGGCCACCGTCCAATCGCCCACCGTCTCAGTTGTCCCGCCGTTCTTGCACTCTCGGACGTTCACAGCCACGGCATGATACGAGTCGCGAAGCTCGTTGTCGGGAAAAATAGGGGTCTTTGTCCGTGAATCGCAATCCGGGTATGGTGAAAACCACCCCAGCGGCCGACTGACTAGATCAGACTCTACCATCTCGTGAAAAGGAACTTCCCGTCCAATGCCGTGAACGGTAGGACAAACGCCGTTGAGTGTGTAGCAAACCGGGCCAGAAACAAACTGTGGGTCGGAGCGACGTTCATATCCATCAGACGCGTCGATGCACCCACAAAACAATGTATACGAATTGAAGGCAAACAAATCTGCATTTGGATACCCTTTGCAGCTTCGAGCGCAGAGGACCGCGGTTGGCTGCAATGAGGTTCTGATCGGTATGCCTTGAATTTCGACATCCTCCTCTACAATGCACGTCGCGTTGGGTTTTGGCACTTGACCACCTAGAAAGTTTATGGACGATGTCACGCACTGGTCGTTTGCTTTGAAGTGGCCCCCTGAAACGTCATCAATTGTAGAACGCACGCCAGCTGGCCACTTCCACTGCGTGTCCGAATCGGCGCCGCGCATTTGACGCCTTTGTCGGCCACTGAATGGAATTTTATTTGTCTTCATTCCACATAGACAGTAGGCCTGCACCAGAACCAGGTCCGAACGCGCGAATTCATCTCTCATCGCACCTCGGCGGTCGTTGCACTCCGCTTGAGAGGGAACGCATTGCGTGTCGTGGCCTGTGCGCCCGTGTCCGATTTGACAAATTTCGTTACACCGGGTGACTCGCTGAAGTCCAAGCCAGTACTTTTCGTTGTTTGACCACGTTGCTTCATTCGACTTGTCGTCTGGCTCGTCGTCCGAGACCCAGAAGCTCGTTTCCACGCGACAGCAATGGCCATCCGGGATGCTTTCCGAACAGTCCGCAATCGGAGGACCCGAAAAGGAGCGTGTAACGGAGTCTCCGAAATCGGGCTGGCGGAAGAATTTGTCCCACTGCACAATTCTAGATCTGCTCGGGTTGGTAACCAAACCACCAGTGTCTTGCAGCTCGCGACCGGCGTCGTTGGGTGGCAATGAGGGCGCCCCGACACACTCATGGACGATGCCATCGTTAGAGACATGTGCGCATCGAGCAGCCTGGACAGGGAGCCACGACTCATACTGGCAAGTTGCATACCCGGTGCTAGAGCCCTGATGAAGCGCGTAGTGCACTGGACACAGATCGCGTATGTTCGCAGAACCATACTGGACAGACCAGGTTGTTTTGACATCAACGCACTTTGAAACCATAGTTCCGCTGCATGCCGGGCGCGAAATGGCGGCGTCGTTGGGTGGCAGTGAGGGCGTCCCGGCACACTCATGGACGATGCCATAGTTAGAGACGTGTGCGCATCGAGCAGCCTGGACAGGGAGCCACGACTCATACTGGCAAGTTGCATACCCGGTGCTAGAGCCTTGATGAAGCGCGTAGTGCACTGGACACAGATCGCGTATGCTCGCAGAACCATACTCGACAGACCAGGTTGATTTGACATCAACGCACTTTGAAACCATAGTTCCGCTGCATGCCGGGCGCGAAACGGCGTCTTGCGCCAGACGACGACCATCAAAGGCAGCGAGTGGGTAACAACTTACTGCTTTGCCTGTTGGATTGGCGGGAGCGCATCGAGCGCTCTGAACAGGGAGCCACGTTTCATACTGGCAAATCGCGAATCCAGGTGAGCTGGTGGTGAAATCGTATGGACTTTCATCGCTACTGGAAGGGGTGTAACTCCATGCGGAAGCGGTGTAAATCATATAGTAGTTTTGGCAACCTAGACGACTTGCTGGTGCATCGGAGCACCTGTCAATATACTCCCTCCCTCCGCAGTCTGGTGCCGATGGCGGTGACGATGGCGATGGCGGGGGAGGGGTGAAGGGCAGCGGGGGGGAAGGGGGCGGAGGCCTTGGTTCTGGTGGAGGCGGCGTGGGCGGGTTGGGTGGTGGTGAGTGCGAGCACCCGCCCACGTCATTCTCGAATATGTCGCCATGCACCGCGAACGGCGGCCACTGTTCGTCGATTGTGTCGGACCACGACCAGCACTTCGAAACCGATACTGAGTCTTCCCTCGTCGCGCTGGGCAGAATTCCCGAGGCGCACTGGAAGCTTTCATCCGGTGGCGGTGGGGATGAGCGTGGCGATTCAGGAGGCGGCGGAGAGGGGGGTGGGTACTGCAATCCCGACTCTCGGAGCGCCTGCATGATTTTCATTGGCGTGATGATGTTCGAGCCGTCCTGCGAAACAATACACGTACAGAGAATGGGTGAATTTCAGATTGCCCGCGAATTGTGTGGCTTGAAAGGGCCGCACACCTGGTCTGGAGAGCACGCATACTCGCTTTGCTGGTCGTGTGTAAACTCCGACCACCACATGCACGCTCGCCACTCGGTGCGCGCGTTCAGTCCACCCGCCGAGGCTCTAGACGAGTCTTGGAGAGAGGGGTCGCAGTCCAGCCCGGAAGATGGCCGCGAGATCGCGAATGCGCTGTCGACGGGCACAGATGCCCGAAAGTGGGCAATGTCAACCACGCTGCGAGCGTGCTGAAAGAAGCTCTGCCAAAGCGTTAGCTGCTGCCGGTCACGTGCAGCGACGAAAAGAGAGCACGTGCCTGTCGCGGGCTCGAGTGCGCTGTCTTCCATCAACCACACGGCATGCATTGCGATTAGTCGTCGGATAACAACGTAGTCGTGGCATTCTTCCATGGTGACACTTTTAATGGAGTCCACCGTTTCGAGAGCTTGAAATCCGGCTTCTGTAGATGGCCGCTCGTCCACACCAACTTGCAACGTTGTGAGTCGACCGTATGAAAACTGCGCGCCGACCAGCGTGCTCGTGGTTAGCAGTTGCGTGTAGGCTTCTCTATTAAGCCCGTGGCGAGAAACCACGCGATCGCACTCGTAGGCACACGCCGAGCGCGAGTACACGCCGTTTTCGACGAGTTCGGTGACGATTGAAATGACCGAAAGCTGTGACGACGAGCGGAAGATGGGAAGCGGGTTGCCGCATCCTTCGACTGCGCATGTGATGGCGAAATCGTTGTTGGCCTCATCAACTGCGGCCGGCGCTTCGTTGACGTTGGGAGAGAAGATGCGAATCCCCGATGTTGAGTGGGGTGGTTTTCCAGGTGGGAAGGGGGGTAGTGGCGGGACGGGCGATGGCGGCGGCGAGGGTGGGAGGGGCGGCGAGGGCGGGGGCGGCTTGGCGTGAATTAGATTCAAATACTCGAAGCTTTCTGAAAACACGTGTGCGTACGAACATTCGACGGAGGCCTCGCACTTTTCGCGGCATAGGACATCAAAAGGTGCCGAACTTTGCCCATCGTGGTATGACTCGAGAACCGACCCAGATGAAATAACAACACCCCCGCCCACGGGCGAGCCTTGGCAATAGCCCGTGGACGCGGGCAGTGTGCTGTTCTTGGTCCACACAAGCGTTCGTCCGTGCTGCAAGCGGTTTGGGTCAATAGGCGTTGAGTGGAGTGGGGTGACGTTTCGGGACAGGCGTGTGTAGTTCGACTCCGATCGCGCACCTCGTCGGGTCGTACGAACTCGCAGTATTCGACATCGTACCACTCAGCCACCGACCCAGGGTCTCGATTCCAAATTGGATCGAATCCCCATTGAAACAGCGAGTTATCGAAGCAGAAGCAGCTATGGTCAACCGAGTGGAATCGAACGGTCTTGATCGCCACCTGTCTTGAAACGGCATCGATTGCACACCTGGAAAGGCAGATCGTTTTGGTTTTTATCGAGTAGAATGTGACGATGTTGCTGCGGTAGGCGCGACTCGTGTCGGCAATGTTCATGAGCGTTCCAAGGTCGGCATCGATGTGCTCCTCCCACAGCTTTCGATGGTAAATGGTGCTTTGCAGCTCGGGCACGAACAGCCCGATTCCAACGTCTCTTTTCATTGTATACACGTGGGTGTTGTTGGGTTGATTGGGCCCAATTTTTAAATGACGGGACAGGAACTCGAGTGCACGCGAATCGTCGGGTGGAACATGAGAGGTCTTGTTTGCGTGTGCCGACCTTAGGTCGGAGTCTTGGTAAGCGTAGCACGAGCACCGGCCGTTGTTGTGTGCTTTTCCCTGGTCGACCACTGTGAAATCCAGCTCCATAAACTCGGAGTCGTCGTCGTGGCGTCGCACGCAGTAGCTTGCGCAAACGTCGGCCCAAAATGCAAGTCCACGGCTTGTGGAAGGATCGGTGTTGTTGGCCATTGTTTTCCATTGGTCGGCAAACTCTGTATTATTTGGCCACCAATCCGGCTCGTTGTTGTTGTACCAAAACATCGGCATGCGAGAGAGCAGCATCGAATTGCGCTGGCCGTAGCTGTCTCGAAAGCCACTGACCAAGTGAGCAATGCGGGCCTTGCTCGCTGGAGATTCAACCCAACGGGAGATCGCGTAATTTGCACCAACCAAGAATGCATGCCCTTGGCCAGACTCCATTGCGTAGCCCCTAAGCAACGTCGTGTGCGCAGCGTACAGCACGGCCGACGATACCACCTGAGTCGCGCGTGCCCTTACAGCAATTTCTGCCCAGCCGCTATAGCCTGCCCCTTCGTTGGCGGACTCGTCCTCGGTGAAGCTGTGAATACACGCACGACAGCATGGCAGTGAGCTGGAAACTCATGCCGGTCGGAGATGGGGACCAAGAGATCAAGGTGCAACCCATGGGAATCGTAGCCACGGCATGCTCAATCCTAGCAATGGTCGTGTTGGGACTCGCAATGGGGTGGGTTTTTGTGTTTTTGCGGCGTGCACTGGACTTGGAAACGTTGATGCATTAAGGCTTATCGCATACCAATGACATCCACAGTCGGAATAGTAGCCCGGAGGGGCTGGGGGCGATGAGGGACTCGGTGGAGGCAACGGCGGAGGGATCGACGGGGTGGGCGACGGTGGTGGTGGACTCGGAGGAAGGGGGGGCGGCGCGGGGGTATATTCCAAAAACTTCTGAGTCCTCCTCCCGAAGTGAGGAAGCGGCTTGTCGTCGGCATCTGCGTCGCCAACCGTCCTAGGTCCGCAGTCGGTGCAGTCGGTACCTGCGCGAACGTATGGGACACGGGAGGTGAGCGGTTCCAGAATAGAAAACAGCAAGCATGACTAAGAGCAGGGGCGTGCGAAAAAGCGTGTGCGTGTGGAGCATGTAGGGCTTGAGTTCGATTTTTAACATCGCTCACCAAACCCACAACCACCGAGTTTTCTATATGATGTGAGGTCTCCTCCGTCTTCGCAAACGCCATTCCTGCTTTGCCCTGACCAAGAAAGGTCCCGCGACACGTTCCCTGAAAGGCAGCTGTCAGTGCATAGCGTTCGGTCGGCCAAGACGCGTGGCGGACATAGCGTATCTGTGCACTGCGAACCAAGGCTGCAAGCAAACAGCGGCCTCCTTGTATACGCATCGTGTCCGACCGGCCGTGAGTTCAGACCGCCGTCGGAGCAGTACTCTGTGAAATTACAAGGATTCTGGGTGTTGCAGGCGTACACTGGTGGACGAGGAGATGGTGGTGGAAGGGGGTTTGGTGGCGGCGGGCGGGGTAAGGGCGGGGTTGGATTGTTATTGAACGACTCGTCCATGAGGGACGAAATTGTCCCTGGTCCACAGTCAGTCCTGTGAACAACGGGTTGGAAGGCATCGAGTTAGAAAGCATGGGGAGGGGTCGGGGATGTATGCAAACACATTCGGTTGGGTGCGTTGTACTTACTTGTCAGTCAAAAAGCCACAGACGTGTGTCACCTGCCCATCGGCAATCGTGAAAAACAAAGACGGCAGTTCCGGTGTAGAAGGCCGCCCATCCTGGCAAAAGCCGTCGTCTGCGTATTGGCAGCTATCGTCGCCTGTGAAAACGACGTATACACTCTCCACACGCGGGCGACGGCCACACAGGCTGCAGGAGGTCGCGTAAGCACAAAGAGCCGGTGAAAACGAGCCATATCCTCCATCTCTGCAGAGAAACGCGTCGGCATTGCAAGTCTCTTGACACCCGTTGAATGAGGTAGAAACATTCTTGTGCTCAAACGGAGGCGGAATAGATGGGGGGGGCGCTGTCGGAACCGGGGGAGGGGGCGGGCTGTGGAAACTGCGAACACAATAGCACAATGTGGTCAGAACACATCGCTACAAGGCACGAAGGTGGGAGAATGAGGGTTCAAGACGTCAAATACGCACTTCTCCCCTGTGACTGTAAACGCTCGCAGTCGCCCAAGATGTTGGTTTGCACAGGTCAATGCGCATGTGTCTCGCCCGTCATCGTCCCTTGGACACGCAAAGGCGTGCATGGGGCCGCTGCGCAAGGAGATGTCCAGTGTTCGCCCATTTACCAGGCGCTGTGACAATGCTCCCGTTGCCCCCAGTGATGTCTCTCGTGGTTTCCCGCTGGCATCGACATTCGGAATGTTGGTAATCTTCCACTCTTCCGTAAAACGCACGGGCGGTGGCGGGGCAAACAGATAGGGAGGCGGGGATGCGTGATTGGAGCAAGCACAGCGCGGGTGGATAGACATCTTGCACCGCGGGCGCGTGTGTGCATTGGAAGTAGTTCCATCGGGGAGGAATCGATAGGTGCCACCTGTTCGGTCGCCATAGGCACAGCCAACAAAGCAGTCGGTTTCGACGTCGGTTGCCTCGCATTCGCTTGTAGTAACACGCATATTCACAGAGTATCCGGACCGCGCGTTTGCAAATTGGCGTATAATCTCCTGGCACAATGAGTACGCTACCAGGTTACAGTCCGGGTCGGAATCAAGTTCTCTTGCTTTGAAGCGCTCCGCATACTCCAAAATGGGTGGTGGGGGCAGTGGCAATGGCGCAAGCGGTGGCGACGGAGGAGACGGGGGAACCAAATTTGGAGGTGACGGCGGGACAATGGTACAAGTCGTCCGCCACTGTGTGTTGATCGAGCTGTGTTGAATCGGTTGGCATTCTTTGAGTAAGAACCCGAGGCACGAATACGCAGCACATTCGGGCGATTGGCAATTCGTCCACGAATCGTGCTCCTGGCCGGCCTCGTGTGCACCGTCGCACGCATGCCAGCACCATGGCCTGCAAAGCGGTGCATCGGTGCCGTAGGCGTGTATGTGCTGAAACTTGCCAACTTGATCTAAAAATGCGCTGCATATCTTCCGGTGCGTGTGTCCCTCTCCGATGTTGCCGTCACATACCGCCTCCGTGAGCGGAAGGATCACGTTCCGCTTCCATATGGTCAGAGCATGCCTTTTCATAGAAGGCGGTGGAGGTGGAGCCCGTTGTGGGTCGAAGAAGGTCCTGAGCCTCGTAGTTCCGGGCGGTGGGGGCGGAGCTGCCGCGGCTGCAATTGTGATGATTCCAGATGCCATTTTTGCATCGCATGGCTCAAGACTGGCATACATTTTGGATGCGGTGCTTGAGGTGATTGAAGAAACCAGTATGCATCTAAATTCGCCATGTTTGTATACCAGCCGTGTTCTTCCCTCTGTGAACCAATGCATGGTCACGTCGCCACTGGTCGCGTCAGGAGAAGCTGCCCAGAAACTGTATATTCTATCTTGCCTAGCAAGTGCCACAATAAACCCAGCTTCGAGCATGTTGCGTGGATGCGGAAGGCCCCCTGATCCAGGCGCCGCATCCCGTGGGGTCTGTGCCGAGATTGCCGTGGCGTCAGCATGCGTCAAAACCCTGGTGTCGTATCTTGTTGTAGGAAGGCCGATGCAAAGCGGGTCTGCAAACCCTGGACGTGCTGCGTGACAAATTTCTTCACTTTCAATTAAGCGAGTAAACAACGCCGCTCCAAAGTCTTCGGGTTTGCAAGCACCAGAATTGCGCAATAAGAAGCATCGTCCTTTGCGATCAGTAAGAGAAAAGGGGTCGTCTCGCTTGTGGGCAAAAGCCCGACAGTTCTCCGAGTTTGTGATGTTGTCATCCAAACTCACGGCCTCGCACAATGCCTCACACACCGCAACGTCGATTCCCGGAATACCAACTGAGAGCCGGCGCATTACAGGGTGGTCGACGAGCGCGTCACTAAGAAACGGCTTGTAATCGAATTTGCGCTGCATTAGACGCCTCCCGTACGTAGTGGGCTGCGCCGCGAGTGAGTCTTTCGCCGCGTTCATAGAATCTTGCATCTGTAAAACGGCCTGTGCCATTATGGAGCGCAGAACGGGGTTGTTCTCTCCAAGTTGGAGTATCATGTCGTTCGCGGTCGAAATTGTTGCTTCCACCTCGCGGGTGTACTCGTCGTCCTCTCCGAGAGGCGCTTTTGGGTAGGACCCGCCCTCCCCACTAACCACTCTCGTATTGTACGAGTCAAGTGCCGTCTGTGCCGATGAAAGCTCGTTCGGCGGGGGGGGAGGGGGCGAAGGTGAAATAATTTCAGCGAAGCAGGCCTTAGCTCTTATACGCTTTTCCGTGATGCGCTTTGTGAAAACACATGCCGATCTGTACTCCGTGTGGGTCGCGCCCATGTTTTCTCTTCTTGCATCGATGCCAAACTGTTCGGCTGTGGGAATCGGCGTGCACGGCTCGGCGTCGTCGTAGTACGGTGGCGGCGACATCGGCGGTGGGGATGGGTTGGGGGGGGTGGGGCCGTAACGCAGAAGCGAGACCGGGGCGGGAGGCGGGGGTGGATTTGGGGA
>Ga0315315_10006076_pt1 | contig 11142 bp, 8 predicted proteins | sample M140m3416metaG_FD_203699 | JGI IMG/M metagenome (GOLD analysis project Ga0315315, IMG submission 203699) | Ammonia-oxidizing marine archaeal communities from Monterey Bay, California, United States - M1 40m 3416 | ecosystem: Environmental > Aquatic > Marine > Intertidal zone | place: USA... | reverse complement strand
GATAGTGAGTCCCTTGACAAACTAAGCTTTAAAAAAACTGTTAGCTCCTCTCCTATGAATGATCATGCAACTACAGGGATGTTTTGGTTTAAGAGCGCAAAGGTATTTCTAAGCTATTTAGAAAAAATGATTTGGGCTAATGATACGATAGATGGAAAATTCTATGTTGATAAATTATTAAATTACTACATTGAAGACAGCCTCTGCGTTAAGAAATATGATGTAAATTATATTTGTTGGGGTACTCCGGATGATTATGAGCTATATGAAAAAACGCTTAATTATTGGAAGAATTTCTACAAGCATAATAAAAAAATATCATCTGCGATGAAGGCAAAAAAACAATTACTAAAAACATGACTCCCAATCAAGATTTTCCTCAAGGTTTATCAATCGTCATACCAATATTTAATGAATGCGACAATATATTAAAGTTATTCAATAAGCTTGAAGAGTTTAGTGCTATTGCAGATTTCCCTTTTCATTTTATCCTAGTCGATGGCTACTCATCAGATGGCACTCCGGAACTAATCGAGCAAGAAATTAATAGGCTTGCAATGAAAAATATAGATCTTGTTAGAATGGATTCTAGGTGCGGGTATGGATTTGATATCCTGCAAGGACTGCAAATGGCTAAATTTGATACAGCGGCTTGGACCCATGCTGATTTGCAGACAGACCTTAATGATTTAATTACAGGCTATAAGTTAATTAGTGAATCTTCATTTCCATGTGTTGTGAAGGGTAGAAGAATTAATCGTGCATTTTTAGAGAGATTTTTTACTTTTGGAATGCAGATATTTACTTACTTTCATCTCAAAGTATATTTAGATGATATTAATGCCCAGCCAAAAATTTTCAAACGTTCTTTTTATCAGAGTTTTCTAAGTGATAGAGCTCCAAATGATTTCTCTTTAGATCTTTTTACTTTGATGCAAGCCAGAGCAAATGATATTTCAATTAAGAGCTTTGATGTTTTCTTTAATCCTAGAGTGGCGGGGGTGGCCAAGGGCGGCGGCGGAAGTTGGAGAAATAGAGTTGCTTTGATCAAACGAACAATTAAGTACATTCTGGCAACTAAAAAATAACTCATCCCTGCTCCAGCTATTTATTATTGATTGGAAACCCTGATATTATATTTAAGTCTCTTTAAACTCTATATCTTATATGATGCAATTTTTTAATAGGTATTGGCATATCATTTTGGTGTCAATTATTGCTATTGTTTTTCTGATTTCTCGATTCATGGTATTTGGGACACATTTTACCCATTATGACGATATATTTGGCCCTTATCTCATACAGGTGATTGCTAACTATGATGCCGAATATTTTGCCTCGCAGGTAACAAAATATGGCGTTTCTTTGGGGGCTGGAATGCAAGATTGGATCATCAATAACCTTATTGAAAATGATCTTATCTTCACTTTTATCAAAAGGATGATTGGTGCATTTAGCATCTCTCTAGTGAGTACATTCGCTCCTTTACAATTTATTTTTACAGCATTGATATTAAACTTTGATCTTCCATATGAGGATTTTATAAAAATCATGAGATTGCCATCATTAATTTCTGCATTTGCTTCATTTGCATGTTTAATCTATTTCGCACGCCTTTTTAGCGGTCAAATTCAGATTATTTTAATGACTTGCGGGACATTACTTTTAACTATCTCATGGATGCTCATTATATATGCCTCTCAATCTGAGAATTTTATGCTGGGCTTATTTGCTGTGTTCATAATGTTTTTTCTGATTGAAAGATATGCGCACATTACCCCATCTTTTAATTATTCTATTTTATTAGGTATTGGATTATCTATTCTCTGCTTCAGTCATTATCAAGTTATATTTTTTCTTCCTGGTTTTTACTTAGGCTATCTTTTTGCATGTAATTCACAAAACTATATCAAAAGATTTATTTCATTAGTCCCAGCAGGGCTCATTAATCTTGTTTCTGTAGCGATTATATATTTTCTTTTCTTGTCCGAGAGGCTGGGAGTAAATCCAGGAGTTCACTGGAATGCTGGCCTGAATCAAGAGTTTGTTTGGCAGCAAGAGTATTTTTTAGATGGATATATTAATTTTTTTACTAATTTTTTTAGCTTCTTCTTGATTAACGCGGCAAAGGTTATGTATGGTATTTTTGGTTTTAGAGAGTCATTTGATGGGTTAAGTATTTCATATGCATGTTTTCTCCTGCTTATTTCATTTTATGGTTTGTACCAACTCTACAAAAGTGAGGATTATCGCAATATTTTTATATTCATCATCACTACAATACTAATCTGGATTGGATTAGTGCTTGCTATGAAACTTACCTTCAGTCCAACCCGTCATTCCATCGCCTTGATTCCTATTGTTATAATTCTTTTTTCCTTCGGGTTGGATGGAGTTTTTACTAAGCTTAAATTGCAGGCAAATATTAGAAATACTTTTATTATTTTATTTTGCTCTCTTTCCCTCGCTGGCTTCCTGAGCTCGTTTTCTAAAATTCATTCGCAACGGATAAATCCATTCTTGTCGGATGTAGACGTTCTTTCATTAATTAAAGAGCACTCTGTAGTAAAAATAGCCGCAATTGGTTACACCGGTGACCTTAATTTTTATCCAGAAATAGCTGATTCTTTCGAGCATTACTGGTCAAATAAACATCCATTTACCCATGTATATCAAAACACAAATACAGAGCATAAAATATATGACAAAAAGTCCATTATGATTGTTTGTGCAAATTCCCCAATATGTGGAATTAATAGGAATGAATTTCTTGCTGTTAGTGAATTAGATGAAGATAGGGCCCCGAATCTTTATGATCAAGAGCCATTATATCAATACAGCAAAGATTCAGAGGTAACAAATGGTTTTTCTAATATGGCAGGATCAGGAACTAGAAGAATTTTTCTTAAAATATATCAATACTAGCCTTTAAGATTAAATCATAATATTTTTATCATTTTTTTAATCTGTTAAAATAATAATCTATTTAAATATTTACTATACTTATGAAAGAAACAGTCTGCTTAGTTACCGGTGGCTTTGATCCAGTTCATAGTGGGCATATTGCATATATTGCTTCGGCTAAAAAATACTCTGATTATGTTGTTGTTGGTATTAATTCTAATCAGTGGCTCATAGATAAAAAGCAAATATATTTGATGCCTTGGGAAGAGCGAGCTGCGGTAATAGAAAACTTAAAATCTGTTGACCAAGTTATCGCATTTGATGATGGTGATGGCTCTGCTGTGGATGCCATTCATCAGTGCTTAAAATTTGCAAAGAAAGTTATTTTTGCTAATGGTGGAGATCGAGGCAAAAGCAATACTCCGGAAGTAGTTGCCTTTCATGATGATGAAAGGGTTGAATTCATTTATGGGGCTGGCGGAGAGAATAAAAAAAATAGCAGCTCTTGGCTTATTTCGGACTTCACGGACAAGTATGTGTCTACTTTTTTACCTTCAGGACTATCTAAAGTTACAACTATTCATGCGCCATGGGGATGTCATACATCATTTCTAGACGCTGAAGGCTTCAAAGTTAAGCAATTAACCGTATATCCTGGTGGAATATTGAGCCTTCAAAAGCATCATCATAGAATGGAACATTGGGTAGTAGGAAGTGGGATTGCAACTGTTGAGCTAGATGGCGCGAAAGTTATTCTTAACCCTGGGGAGTATATTGAAATACCACTTCAATCTGTTCATCGTCTGAGCAATGACGGTAAAGACAATTTAATAGTGATTGAGGTGCAATGTGGCGAAATTCTTGAAGAATCCGATATTGTTCGCTTAGAAGATAGTTATGGTCGCAAATCTGAATAACCCCTCCAACATCGTAATTTTTGGAGCAGGCTATGTGGGCATGTCTTTGGCTGTCCTGCTATCTCAGACTCATCAAGTGCACGTTGTTGATACTGATGCTTCTAAAATTACTCAAATCAATAATAAAGAAGCAACTATTAAAGACAGCTTAATCCAAGAATATTTATCAGAAAAAAACTTATATTTAACCGCTTCGCTTCCCAGTCGAGAAGTATTTCAAGCATCCCAAATTTATATTATTGCCACGCCAACTGATTATGATGAGGAGAATAATGCTTTTGATACTTCAAGCGTTGAACAGGTAATAGAAGATATCCTCAACAATAATAATGATCCAGATGCTTTGATTATAATTAAGTCAACTGTGCCCGTTGGTTTTACTGAATCCCTTAATCAGAAATATCAGACAAATAGAATAATTTTCTCACCTGAATTTTTAAGGGAGGGCTCTGCCTTGCAGGATAGTTTGTTTCCTTCAAGAGTTATTGTAGGTGGGGTGCATCCAAATAAACAGATAGTTGCCGATATTTTAATTAATGCTGCTTTAAAAAAAAATGCCCCAATTATGCTTATGGATTCATCATCTGCTGAGGCAGTAAAATTATTTTCTAATACCTTTCTTGCAATGCGCGTTTCATTTTTCAATGAGTTAGACAGTTTTGCTATTGAAAAAAAACTTGATCCTTTGATGACAATTAATGGCGTTTGTGCTGATCCTAGAATTGGAGATTTTTATAATAATCCCTCTTTTGGTTATGGTGGATATTGCTTGCCTAAGGATTCCAAGCAACTTCTAACTAATTACTCCGATGTTCCTCAGAATTTAATGCAAGCAGTTGTTGATGCAAACTTAACCAGACAAAAATATATTGCAAATCTCATCATTCAAGGTGGATTTTCGGTAGTGGGTATCTATAAATTATCAATGAAGGAGGGCTCTGATAATTATAGATTCTCGTCAATCCTAGGAATAATAAAATTATTAATTAAGTCTAGCCTAAAAGTTATTATTTATGAGCCTGATATTCATGAGACTTCTTTTCAAGGTGTTGATATTTGTAATGACCTTGATCGCTTCACGGACCAAAGCAACATTATATTGGCCAATAGAAATAACCCGGCCTTGGAAAAAGTTCAAGCGAAAGTCTTTACTCGAGATCTTTTTAATAATAATTAAGAAGCTTATTTTTATAAGCATACGAGGCTAGTATTAAGTTAGGTATTTGGGTTGAAGTTACGATATAATTGACAAAAATTTAGACCCTACTTCTATGATCTTAATTAAGCATTTTTATTCTACGATACTTATATCAGTTATTGCTTTTTCTGCTCTTTCGTCAGCTCTTTCTGCTCAAACTAACCCACAACTTTCCGAGGAGTTCCTTGAGGGACTTCCGCCCTCAGTAAGAGATCAAATTGAAGTGCAGAATTCTGTAGTGGAAGAGGGTGAGTTAGAGGATCTTTTCCGCTCAGATACTTCATTGGAAAAAAACAAAGTAATTCTCAATAAACTAAAAGATCAATTAAAAGCATTAGAAACGCAATTAGAAGGTGAAGAATTAAACGGTTCTCGAGATCTAACTAGATATGGAGATGTTTTCTTTCAGTCTCTTCAGTCATCATTCATGCCAATCAATGTTCCAAATTTAAATGGTAATTATTTGGTGGATGTTGGTGATCAGTTCAAACTTCTTCTCACAGGAAAAATATCTGAGGAAATTGATTTAGAGATTGGTAGAGATGGTTCTGTGCCAATTCCTGAATTTGGAAAAGTATATGTGGCTGGAAAAAGCCTATCTGATGCCCAGGCTCTTATTAGTTCTTTTATTAATGTTAAGACAGTTGGAGTTTCCTCTTATTTAAGCCTGGCGAAGGTAAGAGATATCCAAGTTTTGATGCTTGGCGGCGTAGAAAGCCCAGGCATATTTACTATTAGTGGTGGCTCCAGTGTTCTTAGTGCATTAAATGTAGCTGGAGGAATCTCAGATAATGGTTCTTACAGGAAAATTGATGTTAAAAGAAGCGGTAAGGTAATTGATACAGTAGACCTTTATGACATTTTTGTCTTTGGAAAATTTAATGCTACCAGCACCCTTAGGTCTGGAGATACAATTTTTGTTCATCCATCATCTTTCACTGTGCCTGTATCTGGCGGTGTGAATTACGAGGCTTTATTCGAAATCATGCCAGGCGAAACTGCAGGATCAGCTATTAAGTTTGCTGGTGGATTTTCAGAGGGTTTTTATGGATTTGATAATATTGCAGTCGAAAGTGTTGATCTAAACGGAACTAAAAATACAGCAGTTGCATTGCAGGAAGCTCAGAATTTTATATTAAATCCTCGTGATTCAGTGATTGTTCCATCTTTTGTTAATGAACCTAAGTCTGCACAACACGTAATTATTGAGGGAATGGTTCATAGGCCAGGAAAATATATTATCAAAGAAGGTGCAAAACTGTCAGAGGTTATCGAACGTGCTGGAGGGTATAAAAATGATGCTTATACTTTTGGGGGAGCATTATTTAGACAGAGTGCTCTAGAAAAAGAGAAAATATTTGCACAACTAAATTACTCTGATACGGTCAATTATATTGTTTCTAATATTGGAAAACCTAATCGCAGTGTCGATTCGTCAGCTTTAGATTTACTTGGGGAGGAGCTGAGATCTCAAAATTTTACTGGTAGATTAGTTGCAGATTTTAATATTGCAAGTTTTAGGTCAGACTCATCATCAGATATCCAGTTAGCACACCAAGATAGAATTGTTATTCCACCCCTTCAGAAAATTGTATATTTATTTGGAGATTTTAAAAATCCCTCCAACATAACGTTTGACTCTAGCTTTTCAGCAAAAGACTACGTCAAATTAGTTGGCGGGCTTAAAGATTCTGCTTACAATGAATTGTTAGTAATTGATCCTGATGGCACAACTCATCTCTTCAATTCTAAATCATTACTCTTTTCAAAATCTGTAGACATATACCCAGGAACAATAATATATGCACCTAGAGATATTGGTAAGCTTTCTGGGGTGCTATATGCATCCACTGTATCGCCAATTTTAAGTAGTTTAGCTTTATCATTAGCTTCTTTGAATAGCATTAATAATTAGATTTCAGGCTGATGCAACTTTCTGGAAGACTTGGCCAATCCTCATTGGTCTTTCTGATTTTCTTCTCCCTTAATATCTATTCTGATATAGATGACTATATCTATCCAAAATCTAGCTACCCAAGCTTTAGTAATAGCGGCACTATTGGATTAATTCAAATGCCTTCAGCAAGAATGATGCCAGCGGGCTCTATAGCATTCTCATGGAGTAACGCTGATCCATATTTAAGAGGTTCTTTAGTAGCCACACCGTTTTCTTGGGCTGAAGCTTCATACCAATATACTGATGTAAATAACGCGCTATATAGTCTCAGCAAAGACTTCTCTGGAGATCAGACCTATAAAGATAAGAGTTTTGATGCAAAGTTTTTACTTATAAAAGAATCTGATTATATTCCAGCACTTGCTATGGGTTTCAGAGATATAGCTGGAACAGGAGTATTTTCTTCAGAATATCTTGTTGCCTCAAAGAGAGTAAATAATATTGATTTTACCCTTGGTTTAGGGTGGGGTGCTTTCTCTGATAATGGATTTGAAAATCCATTGATAAAGATTGATGATTCATTCAGAGAAAGAGATGTTTCGGAGAACGTTACCCAGGGTGGAGAATTTAGTACTGGATATTGGTATTCTGGTAAGGTTGGTATCTTTGGTGGAGCTGAAATATTCTTACCAAATTTTAATGGACTAAGGTTAAAAATTGAATATGACTCAACAGATTATGAGTTTGAAGGTTTTCCATTTGGCGTTAAGTCTTTTAACATGGCATTTGAAAATGTTCGACAGCCTGCTTCCAAGATAAATATTGGATTGGTATATCCTGTTAATGAAAAGTTCCATCTAAAATTAAATTATATTAAAGGTCATACTATTAGCTTTGGATTTTCTATGCACGGAAATTTTGGTAAGAAGTTCCCACTCATTCCTAAAAATGATAAGCCTAAACCAGTTAAAAATTCTCGAATAGTAAAACAAGTAACTGCAAAAAATGATGTGATGCTATACAAAGCCTCTCTTCTTCATCTTAATGAAAGGCGTACTTTTCTTCAGAAAGCTGATGTTGAAGGCGATAAATATAAAATTGTTTATAGTCAATCCAATCATGAGAGTTGGCCTAGGGCAACTGGAAGAACTTTAAGAGTCTTAGATGAGATTTCACCGCCAAAGATTAAAACATTTGAAGTTGCCAATACTAATGGTGGAATTGGAATGTATAAATTTACAATTGATAGAGAGCAATTTTCAAAATATAAAGATGAAAAATTATACAATTTAGCAATAAAGGACGCTGCACTTGAACCATACAGCTATTCTGCTGATGACTATGCATTTAAACCTGAGGTAAAATTACCTGATTTATTTTGGACCATAGTCCCAACTATAAAACAGCAGATTGGAGGTCCTGATGGCTTTTTCTTTGGTAATATTCGTTTATCTTTTAAGGGTGAGCTTGCCATGAAGAAGAATACATCGATTAAGATGGAGTTTTCTCACGGTATTATTGATAATTTTGATGAGCTCAAACTAGCCTCTGATAGTGTATTACCTCACGTCAGAACAGAAATTGTTAACTATTTAAAATCTGGCAGAGGAACCATTATAGAAAGACTGCAAATCGATCGCTTCTTTAAACCAACTCCGAGTATTTATACCAAAGTCACCGCAGGTCTTGTTGAAAATATGTTTGGAGCTATAGGTGGAGAAATTTTATATAGACCTTTTTATGCGAACTATGCTATTGGTGCAGAGCTTTGGTTGGCTAAGCAAAGAGCTTATGATCAAATGTTCGATTTCCTAGACTACGAAACGGTCACAGGACACATAAATTTTTACTACAAAGAACCTAGATCTCAAGTGACGTTTGCATTAAAGGGAGGAAGATTTTTAGCTAAAGATTCTGGTATAAATTTTGATATCTCTAGGCGGTTCAAGAGTAGTTTAAAAATGGGGATATTTTTTTCATTAACAGATATTTCTGAATATGAATTTGGTGAAGGCAGTTTTGATAAAGGCTTTTACTTCTTCCTTCCAATTGAATCCTTCTTTGATAAGTATAGAAAAGGGTCTGCTGGAATAGGATTAAGACCCTTGACAAGAGATGGTGCTGCTATGATTAAGCATACCCATTCACTCTTCTCTATTACCGACCAAAGTCAATATATAAACATAGCTAGGGATTGGGATGATTTATATGACTAAGCCTTTTACCATTGCTCTTAGTGTTCTGCTGCTCGGCAGTTCCTGTTCATATATTTCTTATAGTAATGCGCTTCCATTGATTAAGAGCGCTATTATTGGTAATGATGGAATAGAACTGACTAATGAGTTTATAGCAAGGCAGCCATATTCATTTATTAGAGTTGACCTGGGAAAAGGTGCAAATATTATTATGGTTCTTTTAAAATCAGAGAATAATTTTTATACATGGATGTCTGCAACAGGAGAAAAACTTGTCACCTATAATGGTAAGGTTGTTACAACTTCTGGTCTACCCAGTAATATTGAGATATTCAATGGTTCAGATTTTAAATTCTTTGGCTCCAAAAAACTTTCTTCAGGGATTTTTAATGTCATGCTTAAGAATCCTCAGGCATTCTTAGAACATGACTATGCTCTTTCAATTATTGAAGACGATTCAACTCTCGATTATTTATTAATTGAAGAAAAGATTAATGTGAAAATTTTAAACAATACCTATTCTAATTTCTACTGGGTTGATAGAACCTCTGGTAAGGTCATAAGATCTAAACAGGCCATTAATCCTAGACTTCCCCGATTAAGAATAGATTTTGTCTATAAATATTAATCAATTCAATACCTATATCTTGCAAGGTTTATCTCATTACTATTTGATAAATTTTATGCAAAAAAAACCACCTAAATAGGTGGTTTTTAATCTTTATCTTTGGTTAGTCAGCAAGTGCTGTTGCTGTAACTAGGACTGATACACCTTCTTGAACAACTGTTTCAACAGGAGTATCAATCGTTATGTCAACAACATTCTCTACATCATAATCTATTTCAGATAATGTGACTCCATCAGTGATGGTTGTAATCTCTACAAAACTTACTGTGTCTGAGTCAACTGGAGCTGATTCAGCTATAACGTAGTAGTATTCACCAAGTTCGGCAATACCATCATTATCAGTTTTGTTTGCTATGTTTTCAGCTAAAGTAGCATCGTATGCGATCCCAGTAACTGTTGCTCTTGTAAGTGTTACCAATTGCATATTTGACTGAACAACTCCGTTAACTTTAGAAAGATAAGTTGTTTCTGTTGATACTTTTGAATCTGTGGTTGTATTAACCCTAGATGCTGTTGTAGTAGAAGTTACAACTGGAACCATCACAGTTTTTTTCACATCTTGTGTCTGTGTTTCTGATGAAGTAACAATTATAGTCGGTGCAGGAGTCGGTGCAGGAGTCGGTGCAGGAGTCGGTGCAGGAGTCGGTGCAGGAGTCGGTGCAGGAGTCGGTGCAGGAGTCGGTGCAGGAGTCGGTGCAGGAGTCGGTGCAGGTGTTGGTGCAGGTGTTGGTGCAGGAGCTGCTTCTCCACCACTACCTGAATCAGCAACAGCTGCAATTGCAGCAGCGGCAGCAACAGCGGCAGCGATAGCGCCGGCACTTAGAGATCCAGTTGCAGCTTCTGCAGCTTTCTCTTCTGAACCAGAACTCTTAGGTTCGTCTGCGTGAGCACTTACCCCAAAAATTGGTGCAAGTAATGCAAGTAAGTAGCTAAGTTTGTTTTTGATCTTGGCCATTATTCATAAACTCCAGTAAACAGTTAAATTGTATTATCTTAAATTAAACGTAATAAAGCAACATTTTGACCTAATCTTAGATTAATGCAAGAAATAGGGCAATCTTTTTTTGATGCTAATTTAAGGGTTTGAATATTATCTCAGTAAAAGTGTTAATGCAATTAATTTTAACACCTATTTTTCGGGAAAGTTTAATATAAAAATTAAGATTAATAGTAATTCTTTATTTTTAATATTACATCATTATAAAAATGTTGAATATTTGTCGTTGAACATAGAATCTATAGTAGTATTCGCATTATTTACGGGATGTAGCGCAGCCTGGTAGCGCACCTCGCTGGGGGTGAGGTGGTCGTCGGTTCAAATCCGGCCATCCCGACCATTTATTTAGATTTATTGATTACTTCCTCAGCATACCAATTAATCTCAGCAATCATCCCCTCAAGAG
>Ga0315315_10006075_pt1 | contig 11143 bp, 4 predicted proteins | sample M140m3416metaG_FD_203699 | JGI IMG/M metagenome (GOLD analysis project Ga0315315, IMG submission 203699) | Ammonia-oxidizing marine archaeal communities from Monterey Bay, California, United States - M1 40m 3416 | ecosystem: Environmental > Aquatic > Marine > Intertidal zone | place: USA... | reverse complement strand
TATGGAACAGGTAATGCATCATTTACTGGATTGTCATCTACAGGATTCCAAGATGCTATTGAAGAAGTAAGAGCAGAATTAGGAGCTCATACTTCATTAGGTACTACACATACAGCTACAGCAGTTGGAGCTATTAACGAATTAGAAACTGCAATAAGAGGAAGTGCAGGTAATTATACAATAGGTACAGATGCTAATGACTTAGTTGCAGCAGTTAACGAAATTGAAGCTGCAATGAGAGGTTCAAATAGTAATTATACAACTACTGTTTCAGCTGGAAACTTTAGAGATGCTCTTAATGAGCATGAAGCAGATATTGGTACTGTTGGTTCATTATCAACAACTGGTACAAATCTAGTCGCAGCTGTAAATGAACATGATGCAGAATTAGGAACAATCACTGCAGGAGCTATGGGAACATCAGCTTCAACTGTAAGTACCGCAATTGCAGAACACGAAACACAAATAGGTAATGTTGATATTACAACTATTGCTTCAGGTAATAATACAATTACTGGAGCTTTAAGTCAATTACATACAGAATTAGGAAGTGCTTCATTAAATACAAATTCTAATACACATACAGGTGCTATTAACGAACATGAAGCAGATATTGGTGATATGACATTCCTTCATGGAGTATCTGGAAAAAATGAACTTGCTTCTACCAATATATCAGCTGCTTTAACAGAACTTTCAGAAGAAAAATTAGACCTTATTAATACTGGTTCAGGTGGACAAACAGTAAAAGGTAATATGTTCTATGCTAAACAAGGAAGTTATGGAACATTCAAATTTAATACAGGTACAGTACTAGATTTATCAGATGCTACTTTATTAGTTTCAGCTGCAGGCGGAGTTGCTAACTTTGGTTCAGCATTCTTAAACTTAGACGCTAATACTAACCAAATGGGTATACAGGTCGATAGAGACCATGTCACTCCATCAGGTTCAATGACTAACCATGATGTTAGATTACAATGGAATGAATCACAAGTAGCTTCAGCTCCAGATAGAGGGTGGCAATTAATTGGTATGGCTACAAATGGTTCTACCAATACTGCAGATATAGTCACATTCTATAATGCTCAAGATTTAATAGCAAGTAATACTGAATCTGGTATTGCAGTCACATGGGATTCAACAGCTCAAAACTTTGATTTTAATGTTAATGACCCAACAATTACTTTAACCGGTGATGTGACAGGTTCAGCAACAATGACAAATTTAGGTAATGTAAGTATTGCCGCAACAGTAGCAGCAAATTCAGTTGCTCTAGGAACAGATACAACTGGTAATTATATTTCAACTATTGCTGGTACATCAAATGAAATAGTAGTATCAGGTTCTGGTTCTGAAACTGCAGCAGTCACTATAAGTTTACCTGATGATGTGACAATAGGAAATAACTTAGTTGTCACAGATTATACAAGAACAGCAGGATTAAGAGTTGGAACATCTGGCTCAGACCCAGGTGATAATAATTTTGCAGTTAATGGTAATGCTACTATAGCAGGAAATACTACAATTACTGGAAACTTAACCGTTAACGGAACTCAAACGACATTAAATACTTCAACATTAGAAGTCGAAGATACATTAGTATTAGCAGGAAGTGGTTTAACAAGTGAGCCAGCAACAGGAGGCTTTGGTTTAGAGGCTGGTCCTGTTATAACTCAAACAGTTAATGGTGCAGTTTCAAGTTCAACATCAGTCACATTAGATAGTGGAACTGGTGTAATAGTTGGACAAGGCGTATATGGTACAGGTGTAGCTTCAGGAGCTACAGTTGCTGGAATCAGTGGTACTTCATTAACATTAAGTGCTGCTTCTTCAATTGCAGATGGAGCAACATTATCATTCTCACATACAACAAGAGCTTCTAACGTAACAGCTTCACACTCAATAGTATATAACTATGCAACAGATAGATGGGAAGCAGATGGTTCATTAATATTATCATCAGCAACAATGGGAACAGCAGACGTAGCAGCAGAAGGAAGTGCGAGTCATGATTTAAGTGCTAGTAGAAGATTACACTTTAATGCTGGTGCAGGTACATCAACGTCAGCTGCTTTAAGTGGTAATGATATTGATATTACAGTTAATAATACTGACAGAGGTTCAGCACAATTATTCTACAAGACATTTACAACTGATAGTGGGTCAGCTGTTGCAAGTGCAAATAATGATACTCTTACTCTTGCAGGTGGAAATGCAATCACTACAACAAGAAGTGGAGATACAATAACAATTGCTCATGATGATACATCATCTGCATCTTCAGTAAATAATAGTGGAAATACTTTCATACAAGATATTACTCTTGATGGGAATGGACATATAACAGCTTTAGGTTCAGCTTCAGTAAACCCATACGATGGTTGGAGCTTAACAGTAGGTGGAGGCGATAAAGGAAATATTGCTGAAGCTGAAAGAGTATCATTTGAAGCAGGTGGAGGATTAGGAGTAGGTTATGCTGCTACAAATAATGTAGTCACATTTAGTCATGCTGATACATCATCTCAAGCTTCTGTAAATAATAGTGGTACAACATTTATTCAAGATGTCACATTAGATACTTATGGTCATGTCACAGGTTTAGCTTCTGATTCATTTACTTTAGGTAATGGACAATTAACAATGAACACTTCCGGTGGAGGTATAAGTGGTTCAGATACATTTACTGCTAATGCATCAGGTAATACAACATTTACTGTCACACTTGATTCAGACATGGCATCATCTAATAGTACTATTGTACAAAGAACAGCTAATGGAGATATAGTTGCTGACTTATTTAAAACAGACGATGCAAATGATATTACAGCTGGTAGTATTACTAAGATTTGTGCAGAGTCTGGCGATGATGGATTTATAAGACATGCTAGTGCAGCTGCAGTAAGAAGTTTCTTAAGTGTAGCTTCAGGAGCTACAAATACTACAAATCCAAACAATGCTACTATTACTATTGCTGCTGGTACAAATTTAACTACTGGTGGAGCATTTACAACTGACCAATCATCTAATGAAACAATTACTTTAAATATGGCAACTGGCGGAGTTGGTGCAGGTACTTATGGTTCAACAGCTGATGGTACTAAGATTGACCAAATTACAGTTGATGCTTATGGAAGAGTCACAGCAATTTCAACAGGAGCAACAGGTACAAGTTCAGCTAATACAAATTACTATTTAGATGGTATATCTAAATCTGGTAATGTATTAACATTTAGTGTTGCTGGTGCAACAAACCAAACATACACATTTGGTTCTAATGCATTTAACTCTACAACAATACCAACTAATAATAATCAATTAACAAACGGTAATGGATATACAACATATACTTCAAACCAAGCAACTGATAATTCAAGCAGTGTTAAGTTTGACGCATTAAGAGTTGGTGATACAACAGCAGCTCCTGCAAATACTATTCAATGTACTGGAGACGTTGTAGCTTATGCATCATCAGATGAAAGATTAAAAGATAATTTATTACCAATAAGTAATTCATTAGAAAAAGTTGGACAATTAAAAGGTTATGAGTTTGATTGGAACGATAAACAAGACGTTCATTCAGGTCATGATGTTGGTGTAATAGCTCAAGAAGTAGAAAAAGTTGTACCAGAAATTGTAGAAACAAGAGAACACGACGGATATAAAGCTGTTAAATACGAAAAATTAGTTCCATTATTAATAAATGCAATTAATGATTTAAAAGCTGAAGTCGAAGAATTAAAAAGTATAAATAAGAAGGTATAGAGGAATAAATGGCAGTATACTCTAATATAGTTATTGACCAAGGAGCAGATTATTCAGCTTCTATTGATGTGACTGACGCAGATGGTGATGCAGTTGACTTAACTGGACATACAGGTAAAGGTCAAATAAGGAAAACATATTCATCATCAACCGCTGTAGATTTTGCAGTTAATGTAAAATCACCAGCAACTAATGGAGTATTAAGTATTAGTTTGACAAATGTTCAGACTAATGCAATGAAAGCTGGACGTTATGTATATGACGTAGAGATAACAAGTTCAGCAGGAACAAAAACAAGAGTTTTAGAAGGACAAGTAGAAATTTCACCAGGAGTTACGCAAACATAATGGCTAATTATAAAGCAAGAATTAATCAAGATGCCAACCTAAAAAGTAAGGTTAAAGGCAATCCAGATAAAATTGTAGCTCAGACTCTAAAGGTTGGTAACGTTGGATTATCAGATTTAACTGATGTTAATCCTACCAATCTAGGAGATGGAGCTGTTTTACAATATAACGCTGCAGCATCTCAATGGGACGCTAAAACAAATGTTGATAATGGAAACCTAGTAATAACAGGGGGAGTATTTTAAAAAATGGCAGCATTAACAAGAATAAAGCATCTTACTAGTTCGGGAACAACCGCACCTAGTAGTTTATTAAAAACTGGTGAGTTAGCATATACATACGGTAGTGGCACACAAGCCAATGGCGGCGGAAGAGTTTTTATAGGTGTAGGAGCTGAATCCGGCGGAGTCGCAAGTGGTCAAGAAGTAGTAGGTGGTAAGTATTTTACTGATTTATTAGACCATGCACATGGAACTACAACTGCAAGCAGTGCATTAATTGTAGATAGTGCAAAACATGTAGACGTATTAAATATTGGAAGTTTAGCACTTGAAGCATCAGGTGGTTCTGGACAGGTAGTCACAGCAATATCAACTGATACTGCAATGGGTGGTGGGTCTGCTTCTAACGCAAACCTAGCAACTCAATTAGCTATTAAAACATATGTAGATGCTCAAGTCACAGCTCAAGATTTAGATTTCCAAGGTGATACAGGTGGAGCTTTATCTATTGATTTAGATTCAGAAACATTTACAATTGCTGGTACTGCTAACGAAATTGAAACAGCAGGTTCTGGTAATACAATCACAATAGGATTACCAACTAATGTAGATATAACTGGTGATTTAGATGTAGCAACTTTAGATGTTGCAACTTCAGCAGAAATTGCTTCAGCTAAGATTGAAGATTTAACAAATAATAGAGTAGTAATTGCAGGTACTGGCGGAGAACTAGAAGATGATGCTAACTTTATGTTTGATGGTTCATCGTTAAATGTAGGAGCTGGTAATTTTACAGTTGCTCAGGCTACTGGTAATACAGTTGTAGGTGGAACATTACAGGTAAATGGAAACGTTACTTTAGGTAATGCTTCATCAGATACAGTTCAAACACAAGGTAATTTAACAGTTGGTGGAAACTTAACAGTTTCTGGAACAACTACATCAGTTAATTCAACAACAACTACATTAACTGACCCAGTAATAGAATTAGCAAAAGATACCTCATCAGCCGATGGTCTTGATAGAGGTATTAGATTTAAGTGGCATAATGGTTCAGCCGTTAAAGACGGTTTCTTTGGATTTGATATACAAACTCAAAGATTATCATTTACTCCAGATGAAGATTTAAGTGGTGGAGATGATGCTTCAGCACCATGGGGTGATTTAAATATTGGAGACATTTATGGTACTGGTGCTACGCTCGACAATATTAAAATTGGAGTCACAGGCGCAAATGAAATAGATACAAGTTCAGGAAACTTAACACTTGATTCGGCTGGTGGAACAGTCACAGTTGATGATAATTTAAGCGTAACTGGAACAGTCACATTAACAAACGATTTAGCAGTACCTCAAGGTGGTACTGGAGTTTCATCATTTACAGATAATGGTGTATTATATGGCGATGGAAGTAATGCATTGGATGTCACAGCAGCTTCAAGTGCCAATGGTTCTGTTTTACAAGCAAATAGTGGTGCAGCACCTGCATTCTCTAATATAATAGATGGTGGAACATTCTAATATAAATATATTATAACACATATATATGTGTTTGTAAACCTTCCTTATATAAGGATTGAAACGAGGAGCCAAAATTGGCAAGAAATACTAATATTAAACTGAGGCGTTCAGCAACAGCTGGCGCGATACCAACAACAAGTAATTTAGACTTAGGTGAGTTAGCGCTTAATACCTATGATGGTAAACTTTACGCTAAAACTACCGAAGGTTCAGCAAGTGAAGTTATTCAAGTTGGTTCAACTACAGATTCTTATCATAAAATAAGAAAAAGTCAAACACTTTCCTTTGCTGTCACAGTTGATACAAAAACTACTGACCATGCACATCATGGTTCTGGTTCTAGTTCAGGTTATTTTATTGATGGATTACAATCTCCTCATCTTCATTTAGTCCCAGGGAACACATATAGATTTGACCAATCAGATTCTTCTAACTCAGGTCATCCATTAAGATTTTGGTATGACGCTGCTAAAAATACAGGTTATACCGTTGGCGTAACTACAAATGGAACACCAGGAAATTCTGGTGCATATACACAAATAATTCCAACTGATACTACTCCATTGGTATTACATTATCAATGTTCATCTCATGCACACATGGGTGGAAGAGTTGATTTTGCTACAAGAAACTTTACTGGATTTGATACAGATGATTTAACAGAAGGTTCAACTAATCTTTATTTTACTAACGCACGTGCGCGCGCGGCTGTATCTGTCACGGACGCAGGCGGAGACGGTTCACTTGCATATAATAGTAGTACTGGTGTTATAACATATACAGGTCCTAGCGCAGCTGAAGTAAGAGCTCATTTTTCTGCAGGAACTGGTATAGGAATATCAGGTGGAACAATATCAACTTCAATAACTCAATATGCAAATAGTGATGTTGATTCTCATTTAAATCAAAGTAATCCTACATCAGGATATGTTTTAAGTTGGAATGGTTCAGATTATGCATGGGTAAGTAATGCAGGATTTACTACTGCAAATGCCAGAACAGCAATATCAGTCACAGATGCTGGTGGTGATGGAAGTTTAGCATATAATAATTCAACAGGGGTTATAACATACACAGGGCCGTCAGCGGCTGAAGTAAGAGCTCATTTATCAGCTGGAACTGGTGTCACATATTCAGGTGGTGCAATAAGTATCGGCCAGGCAGTAGGTACATCAAGTAATGTTTCCTTTGGAACTATTAGTGGTACAGTAATTACAGGTTCAACATCAATAAAAACTCCTTTGATAGAATATACAGATGGTGATGATGCTATAACAATTGCCGATGGTGGACATATAACAACTGGTGGTAATTTAACAGTCACAGGAAATCTAACAGTAAGTGGAACAACTACTACAGTTAATAGTTCTACATTAGATGTTGCAGATTTAAATATCACAGTTGGTAAAAATGCTACGACAAGTTCTGCTACTGATGGAGCTGGATTAACCTTTGGTGCTTGGTCATCAGGTACTATACCTACATTAACATGGAATCACGCAAACTCTAGATTTGCAATGAATAAAGACCTTGCTACTAATCTAGTTGGTAATGTCACAGGTAATGTTTCAGGAACAGCAGCTACAGTGACTGGTGCAGCTCAAACAGCGATTACAAGTTTAGGTACATTAACAGCACTTACAGTAGATAATATTACTATAGACGGAACAGAAATAGATTCTACTGGAGGATTATTTCTAGATGTAGCAGGAGACATTGTACTTGATGCAGATGGTGGAGATATTACCTTTAAAGATGGCGGAACAGCAATAGGAAAATTTTCAAATAATGGAACGAATTTACAAATAAACGCAGAAGTTGCAGATAAAGATATATTATTTACAGGTACAGATGGTTCCACTGGAATCACAGCACTTAGTCTTGACATGTCAGATGGTGGTTCTGCTTACTTTAATCATGATATAACATTAAATACTTTTAGTGATAAGCTAATATTTGGAAGCGCAAGTAATGTGTTAACATATAATCAATGGTTAATGAGTGCAAGTGGTGGAGCAACAATTAAGAATGTTGCAGGTCCACTAACACTAAATCCTGACGATTTTACAGCATTTCAAGTTAATGATACAGAAAAAGCTAGAATAGATGGTACTGGATTTGGTATTGGAACTACTTCACCGGCAGTCAGTTTAGATATTGGTTCAAAAACAGATGCAATAAGAATACCAAATGGAACCACTGCTCAGAGACCAACAGCGGCCGCTGGTCAATTTAGATATAATACAACTACTTCACAATTCGAAGGTTATACAAGTTCTTGGGGAGCTATTGGTGGCGGTGGAGATGCATTTGGAACCATTGCAGTTTCAGGACAATCTAATGTAGTTGCTGACCAAGAAAATGATACACTTACTTTAGTTGCTGGAAGTGGTATGACAATTAGCAGTGCAGCTGGTTCTGATACAATTACGTTTGCTGCAACTTCAACAACGTCTCAAGATGCTGTTTATAAAGAATATGTGTTTGCTCCATCAAGTTCTACAACAACTTTTACTGGTTCAGATGCGAATAGTAATACATTATCATATACAGTTGGATATATAAAAGTATATCTTAATGGTATATTATTAAAACCAACAACTGACTATACAGCAACAAATGGAAGTTCAGTTGTATTAGTAAATGCTGCTGGAGCTAATGATACAATACAAATTTCTACTTTTGTACAAGTAGTAGGAAGTGGTGATTCTTCATTAAGTGAATTAACTGGAGATAACTCAACTACAGCGTTTACAATTGCAGCAAATCCAAATCATGAGAATAATACTCAAGTTTATATTGACGGTGTCTATCAGGAAAAATCAACTTATTCAGTTAGTGGTACAACTCTAACATTTAGTACTGCTCCACCAAGTGGTTCATCAATTGAAGTTGTTATTGGAAGTAGAAACGTAACTGTTGCTGACATAGAAGGATTAACAGTAAGTAATGGTTTAACTGTAAGTAGTGGTATAACCACAGATACTTTAACAGCTTCAGGTGCTGGTTCAATAACTGGTAATTTAGATATAGCTTCAAGTTTAAGACATATTGGAGATACAGATACTGAATTATTATTTGGTACTAATGAGATTGCTTTAAAAGCAGGTGGTGCAACACACTTCCAAGCTTCTAGTGACCAAACAACCCGAATATATGGTGGTAATACAGCCGCTATAGTAATTAACGCTTCACAAAAGGTTGGTATAGGAAGTGCTTCACCAGCTGTCAGTTTAGATGTCGGTACAAAAACAGATGCAATCAGAGTTCCAAATGGAACAACAGGAGATAGACCAACAGCAGCTTTAGGTCAATTAAGATATAATACAACCACATCAGAATTTGAAGGATATGCTGATGGTGCATGGGGTAAAATAGGCGGTGGCGGAGATTCATTCGGAACTATCGCTGTTTCAGGACAATCTAATGTAGTTGCAGAACAAGAAAATGATACATTAACATTTGCTGCTGGTACTGGTATTACACTTACAACTAACGCTAGTAGTGATACCGTCACAATTACAAACTCTGCTACTGGAGCAAACGCATTTGGTAATGTTGCAGTAAGCGGACAAACAACAATAGCTGCAGATAGTACGAATGATACACTTACTATAGTGGGAGCAGGTGGTATAACAGCCACAACAACTGCTGGAACAGATACACTTACATTAACTGGCCAAACTTCAATTAATCCATTCACAACAGATTTATTTACTACAGCAAATAATTCAACTACAGCATTTACTTTAAGTGTCACACCACCAAGTGAAAATAATTTAATAGTATTTTTAGAAGGCGCATATCAAAATAAAAATTCATATACATTAAGTGGAACTACTTTAACACTTGATTCTGCTCCAGCTTCTGGTTCAGAAGTAGTAGTTCATATAATACAAAATGGAGTTGTAGGAGCTGGAAATACAGTCGATGAATTTACTGGTAATGGAAGTACAGCAGCTTATACATTATCAGTCGCACCTATGAATGAAAATGGTACATTTGTATATTTAGATGGTGTATATCAAGAAAAATCAACTTATAGCGTTAGTGGTACAACATTAACATTTGATACAAACGTAACAAATGGTCATAGTATAGAAGTTGTCACACCAACAGTCACAGAAATAAATCAACCAGCTACTGATTCAATTAATGCAATTGGAATGTTTGACGATACAACCATAATGGGTTCAACAGTAACGTCAACAACTTTAACAACTACAAGTGCAAGTACAATTGCAACGCATGCTGCAGCAACATATAGAACAATTAAATATATAGTTCAATTAACACAAGGAACTGATTATCATTCAACTGAAATTAATTTAATACATGATGGAACTACTGTTTATATCTCAGAATATGGAACATTATTTGATAATGCAGTTCTTGGAACATTAAGTGCTACAATTTCAAGTGGGAATGTATTATTACAATTAACACCTGGAAGTAATAGTAGTTTAACAGCGAGGGTTGTTTCAACTGCAATTCCTGTATAAATAGAATAATAAAACGTTGGAGAGTGAAAACGTAAATGGCAAATAAAAATTTCGAAGTCAAACATGGTTTAAGTGTAGGTGGTACAGAGCGTATTACTGCTGCTGGTGCTGGTGCATTAACAAATCTTACATTAACAGGTAATCTTACTGTTCAAGGTACTACTGTCACATTAGATGCTAGTACTTTACAAGTAGCAGATAAGAATATTGTTTTAAATTACCATGCCTCAAATGATACCTCTTCATCTGCAGATGGAGCTGGTATAACAATTCAAGACGCAGTAGATGCTTCAAATAATGCAACTATAAATTGGAGTGCATCGAATGATAGGTTTGATTTTTCACATAAAATAAACATACCTACTTTAGATACTGGAACAATTACTAATACTGGTAATTTATCAATGGCAACGGATAATGCCACTATATACATAGGTGCAGATTTAGATTTAAGGCTTACTCATAGCGGATCACATGGGACTATTACAAACAATACTGGCAACCTTACATTAGATGTAGCAGGAAATATTGTACTTGATGCTGATGGTAGTCATATAGTTTTTGCAGATGCTGGTACTGAATTTGGTAGATTCTCTAATGAAAGTACTGATTTAGTTTTATACTCATTAGTCAATGATAAAGATATTATACTTAAGGGTATTACTGGTGGGTCATCTTTTGCAGCTCTTACTCTTGATATGTCAGTCGGTGGACAGCTTAAAGCTGCGCCTTTAGGTGTATCTACCCCAACCTTTGCTTTTAGTAACGATAGTAATACAGGAATGAC
>Ga0315315_10006074_pt1 | contig 11147 bp, 7 predicted proteins | sample M140m3416metaG_FD_203699 | JGI IMG/M metagenome (GOLD analysis project Ga0315315, IMG submission 203699) | Ammonia-oxidizing marine archaeal communities from Monterey Bay, California, United States - M1 40m 3416 | ecosystem: Environmental > Aquatic > Marine > Intertidal zone | place: USA... | reverse complement strand
TGCCACGCAGAGATTTGAAGGTTACGTCAAGGCATTGACCGAAGCGGGAATCGAGTTTGACTCGGAGTTGATTTACCAAGGCGACTTCAGCGGTCAGTCGGGTGTGATGGCGGTGAACTCACTAATTTCAAGAGGCATTCATTTCACGGCAATCTTTGCTGCCAACGACATGGTCGCCTTCGGTGCACGACTCGCACTGAGTCGCCACGGCCTCCGGGTGCCAGAAGATATTTCTTTGGTTGGATTTGATGATCAGGCCGAGGCCGCTTTCGCAACGCCGCCTCTCACCACGATGAAACAGCCAGCGGTTGAGATGGGCGAAGCTGCTGCTCAGGCGATCGTGAAATTGATCCACAACGAACAGTACGAACTTGCTTGCTCACCGGTTGAGCTCCAAATCAGGGAGTCGGTGGCAAGGTTGCGGTAGGACACAATTGTCGAAATTGCGTCTTAAATGAACTGGGATCCTTACGACACTGAATATCGTGCGGATTCAAAACTTTTTTTATTTCCATTCTTCCTTGTGAGAATCAAAAGGACTTTTGACATGTCACGATCGAGGTATTCGAGGCACGGCTTCACGCTCGTCGAGCTGCTAGTCGTCATCGCCATTATCGGCGTGCTTGTTGGTTTGTTGCTGCCCGCTGTTCAAGCGGCACGTGAGGCTGCGCGCCGCATGAGTTGCAGTAACAACTTCAAGCAAATCGGATTGGCGATTCACAATTACCATTCCGCGTATAAACAGATTCCTACTCAGCATGGTGGTACTGGCCTTCGGGTTGGAGCCGGTAGCTGGTGGGAAGGTTCAGCGACAACCAACCACGAGGAGCTCAGTGCTTTTGTTGGTTTGACGCCGTTCATGGAACAGCAGGCACTGTGGGAAAAAATCAGCAACCCCAGTATCGAAACTGTGACCCCGGGATTCACTATCCCGACCCCATCGGGAATGTGGTCAGCCATGGGCACCAACCCTCGTACTGACCGCGGTGGATTTCCCTCACAAGAGTACGTGCCTTGGGCAACTGAAATCCCAACCCTTCGCTGCCCCAGCGATCCGGGTACTGGTGCTCCTGCTCTTGGGCGTACCAACTATGCTGCCAGTGTTGGAGATTCCTGCCATCGCATTCAGGACATGGGCGCCAAAGAAGGTAGCCTGCAGCCAATGAGCCAATGGCGTGCTGAGCGTTATCCTGCCTGTGATCGTGGATTCTTCCAAATCAAGAAAGAGTCCAAGTTCCGCGACGTGCTGGACGGTTTGTCCAACACGATTGCAATGGCCGAGATCATCACTGACTTGGGCGATCTGGATAAGCGTAGTGCTATCTCGGTTCTCAATGGTGGTGACGCTGGAGGAACTGCAAACGGTCCTCAGTCAGGTCCCAAGTGGTGTGTTGATCAAGGTCAGATCAACCCAGAGTCGCCGAACTTCTTCTGCGACAATGATCCCAACTGTAACAACCCACCAGCACTTGTCCGAAATGGCACCAGTGCACGCGGTATGAACTGGGCGAACGCCATGGCTCCCAACTCACAAGTTTGGACCATGCGACCACCCAACTCAGAGACTTGCATGGCTGGTTGGTACGATAACGTCGGTTCGCTTCCCGCAAGTAGCCGTCACCAAGGTGGTGCTCACGTACTGATGGGTGACGGAGCCGTGATCTTCATGACTGACTCGGTTGAAGCGGGTGATCAGAATGCACCTGTGATCAGCTACTACAACAAGCCTGGTAAGCCCAGCCCATACGGACTGTGGGGAGCCCTTGGTTCTCGTGGTGGTAAAGAGAAAATCGAAGAGCAACTGAACCAGTAAGTTCGGCTTGTTCGAAAATTTCACACAACCTCGTCCGCATAGCGGGCGAGGTTTTTTTGTACTCAAATTACCATTAGGCTCTGGTTGTTCACCATCCCGACTTTTTGCGAACACGTTGCTGATGCACATGAACGGAGTCATTCGAATTGCTTTGCTTACAGCAAACTCAACTGCGTGCATCGCCCCCTCTGCGGCGTCCACCCAAGATTAGCAGGATACCCGCGACACCCGACGCAACTGCACCAACGAGAATTGGGTACTGCGGTGCAAGACCTGCCAGTATTCCACCACCAAAGCACAGCAGCGCCGAACCAAAGACACGTACAGAATGAGCCACCCCCAACATGCGCCCCTGCGACTCAACCGAAGCTGTATTTGACAGCAACGTTGACATGTTGGTTGTACCAATGGCCATGCAAGCTCCGATCAACGGCAGCAGAAAACACAACCATTGCCACTGTGATGGAGTGATCATCAATACTAAAAGCAGGCCCAGCGAAATTGCGCTGGCAGTGGTGATGATTCGTGGTGTCCAGCGTTTACCAATGGGCTTGATCAGTAACCACTGTGTACAGACCATCGAAACACTTGTGTAGGACATCAGCCAGCCTACCTGTGATGACGTAAACTCCCACTGCTGAACGAAGTAAACAGGATTGAACTGAAAGACAAAGTCGATACCGAGATAGAGAAAAAAGTTGACAAGTAAGAGCGAACGGAATGAAGCGATGCGAAACGCATCAGCCATATCTCGCACACCCTTTCCAAATTCGAATCGTTGGCCAGCATTGGGTAACGGCCCTGAATTTGGAAAACGCCAGAGAATCAGCAGCACGCACAAAACGCAAATCCCAGCAGCTGCGTAAAACGGCAAAGAATAGGAAGCGAAACTGAGGTATTTCTTATCGGCAAGATGCCCACCCAGAACTGGGGCGAAAACATACGCCAAGCTGCTTGCCATGTAGATCAATCCAAAACGCTGTGTCTTTTCAGCGCCAGTAGACCAATGAGCAACCTCGGCTTGCGCAAGCACAAGCAGGACTCCCGCAAAACCGATAAAGAATTGCCCTGCGATGATGATCCAAACAGTGTCCACCTGAATCGACCATGCAATCGCCCCATTGCCCAATGCAGTCACAGCCATGGCAACGGCAAGAACCCACTTTCGGCCATAACGGTCAGAGATTTGTCCCAAAATAGGTGAACCAGCAAACTCACCAAGTCGCATCATGGACATGGCGACACCGAGTAGGAAAGCGCGGGCTGCAGCACTGGTGCCGGCAGCCAACACACCATGCTCCACTGGGTGCAGGAACATCGGTGAGAGCACCGGGGACACCAGAGCGCTGGCGAAGAAACCGAGGAAAACAACGGTGTAAATAAGTGGCATCGGAACAAAGCTCGGGTCAGGAAGAGAACGTGGCAAGTTACTCATGGGGAATGACGTTCGGCAGACGGCGATACGCACGTCTTTGCCACAGTGTTGCCACACATAACCACACAGCAATTATTCGCAGTGTGACCATTCACCAACGGAGTTTTTACGACCTGTAAAAGTCGCATCCATCCGTATCACCGCTGGCGTTGAAGACCACGCCAGTGATTCGCAGCAGCAGTTGCATGCCCATCACGCCGGTTGTAGGGCGTGTGAGGATTGTAGTGGGCTTTCACTGTCAGATCAGGCGAGCAACCGTCTGAAAACTGCGAGACTGACAGATAGCCGCGTTCCACCGACTCTCTCAGGGTTGCAAAGCGACATGGCTCAGGCAGCACAGATCATCAAACCAGCGGTAAATCACCAAAAACACCGTCCAAACAGCCAATCCCGTCAAACCATTGGTCCGGTAAAAGCTTCAGCTGCCCCAGCACAGAGCACACTGGGGATCTGACCCGCTGAGGGTGTACCGATCGCCCCAACCAGAAAAAGCTCTGTAGCTGCTTTGACTTACATAATAATTCACTCTTACTCACTAGTTAAACTTTGACTTTGGATGAGCGTGAGCTAAGGAACTGTGGGCAAGGTAGCCTGTTTCCGTTCCCGTCACGATTTTCCTCGGCGATGACCTTCCCTTCATTCAAAACGATACGACGTTCGATCATTGTTGCAGGTGTGATCTCGACTGGGCTTGTCATCAGTCACTTTATCATGAGCCTGCGGGCAAATGAGTTCCAGTCCACCCTGGCAGCGGTAGTGGAATCAAAGCGTGAAGCAGTCGCTCAACGCCCGTATCTTGAGCGTCTTGAGGAAATTGCAGAGCGTGACCGGGAAGTACTGGCTGAAACTGAACGCTGGTCCAGTCTGATCGAAGAGACGACACAAAAAATGCTAGAGAGCGATACGCTCATCGCTTCACGTCCACCATTTCACGTGGACATTCCCCAACGCCTTGACGGGCACTGGGCATACCAATCTCTTCAGCGGATGAACGTGCCGCCTTGCGATAACCCCAACGCACGTAACCCGATCGACCATTTCATCGAGGCAAAGCTACAGACAGTCAATAAATCGCTTGGACCGATCGCTGGCAACCAGCGTCTGACCCGGCGTCTGTACCTCTCGATCACAGGCATGCTACCGCAGGAATCAGACTTGAGCAGTCGCCAAGTGATCACTGCTGACGAGGCAGATGACTTGGTCAATCATCTGCTGGCAAGCACGCGATTTGGTGAGCATTGGGCACAATACTGGCTTGATCTCGCAAGATATGCTGACAGCAATGGTTACGAAGAAGACGAAATACGTCCCCAAGCTTATGTCTATCGCGACTTCGTGATTTGGGCATTGAACCACAATCTACCTTGGGATGAATTTGTGCGTTGGCAGATCGCTGGTGATGAACTGCAATACGAGAATCCAATGGCGGTTGCCGCAACTGGATTTTTAACCGCTGCTCCCTACAACACGTTCATGCCACAGGAGTCAGAACGGTTTGATGAGCTAGATGACATCGTCTCAACGGTTGGCAGCGCGATGATCGGAGTCAGCGTCGGCTGCGCCCGCTGTCACGACCACCCCTACGATGACATCGCCATCGACGAGTACTATTCACTGGTCTCGATTTTCCGCAACACAGAGCGGAAGAATCACTACCTCGACCAAATTGCCGGTGAGCCATTCCGTGACGTCGATATTTGGAAAGAAGAAGTTCATGAGATCCTGTTGGATGGTGCTCGGGATGACAACATCGAGGACCTCGAGCTGACGGATGAGGAAAAAGCGATCCTGCGATTGCCGCTTGATCCTGAGAACAAGGAACAAATCCGGCTGCTTTCGATGTGTGATCGTTGCCTGATGGTTGATGACTCCTACGTCGACGAAGATTCAGAGCCAGCCGAACGTGATCGCGAGCGATACGAACTACTGACCGAAAAGATCGAAACTGCGACGGAAAAACTCCCCCCGGCTCCCTTACGCGGTCTCGTCATCACCGGCAGTGACGCGGCGACGATTCCCGTACTATGGGGAGGCTCCCTATTCCAACCGGGAGATGAAGTGGGGCCACGATTCCCCGCTGCGTTTGCGATCGCCTCACAACCGGAAATTCACGAAGGTTGGCAAAGCTGGGACCCAAACCACAGTGCCCCGAGACCACGATCCGCACTTGCCCATTGGATCACCGACCTGCAAGCAGGTGCAGGACCATTAACGGCACGTGTCGCAGTCAATCGGGTCTGGCTGCACTACTTCGGCACGGGACTGGTTGATACTCCGAGCAACTTTGGCCGGGAAGGATCTGAGCCGAGCCATCCTGCCTTGTTGGAATGGCTGGCATGTGAACTGGTTGACAGTGGATGGAATATTCGGCACATCCATCGCTTGATTCTGTGCAGCGCCACCTTCCGGCAAAAGTCGGAAGGTGAGCAAAACGTTGCACGCGATCTATTTCACCGATGGTGGCCTCAACGCATGACTGCTGAGATGTTTCGTGATTCATTGCTGCAATTGAGCGGTCTTTATAACGACCGCATGTACGGTCCTGCTTTCCATCCTCCCATACCACGAGCTGCCATTCTGAATCGACACGAGGATGATCCCGATGAAACATGGCCGACGCTAGTGGTTGACCGCCCTGAAATTTATCGCCGCAGCGTTTACATCTTGAAAAAGCGAACCAACCCGCTTCCATTCCTTCAGCTATTCGATTCGCCAGGCGGTCTCATTTCATGCCCGCAGCGACGGGACACTACCGTGCCCACACAATCACTCGCCTTGTGGAACGATAGCGTCACGAGAATGCAGGCACAGCAAGTTGCTGAACGTGCTCTTGCAGACAGTAAATATGACCTTGAGAACGCAATCAATCAATTATTTTTACGTCTCTTGGGGCGAAACGCCGACCCACAGGAAGTTGAGCGAGTTGAACAATTCCTCGATCAGGGCAACGAGTTCGGTGACTTCGCTCAAGTCCTACTGATGAGTAACGAATTCTGGTACTTCAATTGATCCGACAATTCTCCATTTCCCCACTTTGATTGATCCGACTTACCATGTTCACACGCCGAGAATTATTGTCACGCGCCGGGGGTGGGATGGGGATGCTTGCCCTATCTTCCCTGCTCCGTGACAACAACGCGGTTAGCTCACCTGTTGTGCATCAACCGACGCAGAAAGCGAAATCCGTCATCTGGCTGTTCATGAATGGTGGCCCTTCAGGCATCGACCTGTTTGATCCAAAACCACTTCTCACAAAATTGGACGGCAAACCGTTCCCGGGGAAACTAAAGACGCTGTTTCCCTATCCGGGAAACATCATGAAATCGCCATTCGAATTCACCCAGCATGGCGAAACCGGCCATCATGTCTCAAGCGTTTTCCCACACTTGGCCAAGCATGTTGATGACCTTACTTTTTTGAATGCCTGTGTCTCGAATGAGCAAAACCATGTGCCGGCCTGCTATGTCGTGAACACAGGCCGACAGCAAGTGGGATCACCCAACCTTGGGTCGTGGGCCACTTATGGGCTCGCTAATGAAAGTCGTGAGCTTCCTGAATACGTTGTGATGTACGATCGCCGTGCGGCACCCGAGGGCGGCGCGAATTTATGGAGTTCAGGCTTCCTGCCCGGAGAATTCCAAGGCACATTGTTCCGCCCAGGAAAGCACCCCATCCTGCACTTGGATCGACCTCAAGGATTGAGCACTTCGACCCAGGATTCACAACTCCAGTTGTTAAATTGGCTCAATCGGCGTTCGGCCACCCACTATCCAGACAAGACGCAGTGGGAAGCTCGCACAAAGTCATTTGAAATGGCTTACCAAATGCAGGCGTCTGTGCCGGAACTGGCTGACCTATCCAATGAAACAGCAGCCACTCATGACCTGTATGGATTGAATGACCCTGACTGCAAATACTTCGGAGCACAATGTCTGCTGGCACGCCGGATGGTGGAAAGAGAAGTTCCATTCATCCAGATCTATCATGGAGGTTACGAAAACAACTGGGATCAGCACGGAGATCTTGCAGGTGGGCACAAAGATAACTGTTATGAAACAGACCAACCCATCGCAGGACTCTTGACTGACCTCAAACAACGTGGCCTGCTCGACTCGACCCTCGTGATCTGGGGCGGAGAGTTCGGAAGAGCCCCGGTCTCGCAAGATAAAGATGGGCGTGATCACAATCCTTACGGATTCACGATGTGGATGGCGGGTGGTGGTGTCAAGCGTGGCTACCAGCACGGTGAAACTGATGAATTTGGGTACCTGCCAATCAATGGCGCGGTCAGCATGCCTGACTTGCACGCAACGGTTCTGCATCTAATGGGGATCAACGAAGAAAACCTCACCTATCAGTTTGGCGGTCGCAAACAGACAGCGACGAATGGTCTAGGCCACGCCGTGCACGAAATCATCGCGTGAGCACTCAACGGCGTTTTAACCAGCAATATCATCACAATCGATCCAACTCCTACAAGACAATTTGCTTTCGGGAAACCGACAGATTAAGCCTGATTTATTTCCGAAGCAGGTAAAAACTGACATAGCGTTCCAGTAAGCATGCAGTTCGGGGCATCACTATTCAACATTACGCGCAGGCATTTCGGAATCGCTCCATGATTGTTTCTTTACGCAAACGACTTCAACGCCGTGGCGGGGCCATGGTCGAGATGGCTGTCATCATCCCAGTTCTGCTCGTTTTTCTGCTTGGTAGCGTGGAAATCGGCCGAGCCGTGATGGTGAAACACGTTTTGGAAGAGGCAGCACGAGCCGGATGCCGTGTCGCCGTCGCCGAATACAGCGACAAAGCCGATGTCACCGAGATCGTGAAGTCTGCAATGGATATGGCTGACCTCTCCGGCTACACCGTGACCGTCTCTCCCGATCCACCTACCGAACTTGGCCCGTTTGAAACCGTTTCTGTTAACGTCAGTGTTCCGTACACCGACGTCTCCTGGTTCGCCCCCAGCTTCATGACAGACAAGACACTGACGGGCGTGTGCGTGATGCCAGCTGAATCCGAGGGTGATGAGCCACCTGGACCTGGCGGTAAGAAGAACAAGAAGAACAAGTCGAACGACAAGGATGGAAAAGACGGAAAAGACGGAAAAGACGGGAAAGGTGGAAAGGACGGGAAAGACGGAAAGGACGGGAAGGGCGGAAAGAAAGGAAAGAAAAGCAAGAAAGGAAAGAAAAGCAAGAAAGGCAAAAAGTGAGCCTCCTGAAACCGCAGGGCTTACAAGGAATCATGACAATGCAACTTCATCCAGATTCGAAACAGCGACACCGACTGAGATCGGTGAAACGGAGGCGGTCTGGCGCAATCATTGCCTTGATTCCCGTACTGATCCTAGCTCTCGTTGGTATCTGCGTCCTGATGATCGACTTGGGCCACATCACAGCCGTGAAGAGCGATGCACAGAACGCCGCTGATGCAGCAACACTTGCAGGGGCACTTCAACTGCGGATGCAGCGTAAACCGGGTGGCACTTGGAAATGGTCTGACATTGCCAACCGCATGCGTGAGTTCTCCCAAGCAAATGATGTTGGCACGGAGGCATTGAAGTATTCGGACCTGAGCATCGGACGGTGGAACCCGAACAACAGCAAGTACAAATCTGGTGGCAACTTCTCGAAAAAGAATGCTGTTAAGGCCACTGTAAAATGTGATTGCGACCTTTTCTTCGCTCATGTATTTGGCACGGCCATTTCGACTGTCGAGGTTCAATCAATCAGCGCCTTCGATGTCAGTCAGGACTCCAACGGTGAGACAGTCTTCTCCATACCTTACGTGGTGCGATAGACCTTTCTGGCAGTTAACCGATCGGCGATTTCCTCTTGGAACACCACAACCCGGCATCGTCTCGCGAGCCAAACACACTCAAACTGTCGCACGGAATCTTAGGCACGGGGAACAGTTGAGACGATGAAGAAAGTAACAGGTCCCCTGCAATTCTCAGGCACGGATGCAGCACGATTCCGTAGCCTGCTGAGTGAGTTCAATTACAGCCCTTCAGGAATCGCAGACATTCTGGTTCAGGGCAGCGGCGAAAGCCAGTTGGGTTCCAGTCAACTCACCAATGCTTTGAGCCATTCACCACTTGAAACGATTCTGAGACTATTTCTGCTTCACCAACCGATCGATGTTGATCTGATCCGGGGAATTGTAAAAGAAACAGATCTGTACTACTGGGCTCGGATGGGTCTGATACGCATTGAGCAGGGCACTGTATTGCCACTTGTTCACATTTTCCCATATGCACAGATGCTATTGGTTTGCGATCACCCACCTCATATTCGTGGCGAAAAGTCGCTGCCACACCTGGTCCAAAACGAAACTGAATCAGCTGAAACAGCTGACTTCGTGACAGGTTTAAATGACACCTGTCTCCAACTTGCGAAGGCGACCATACGAAGGCCTAACGAGTCGTTTCTCGATTTGGGATCGGGCTGCGGTATCCAGAGTTTCCTAGCCGCCAAGCACAGTCAATCCGTATTGGGCATTGACTGCAACCCGCGGGCAATCAGCATTGCAAGATTCAACACAATCTTGAATCAAATCAATCACGTTGATTTTCAACAGGCTGACATGCAACGTGTTGGCACTTCGAAAAAATTTGACTTCGTGGTATCAAACCCACCTTCAGTGATCCAACCTGGTTTCCGCGCTTTTCATCGTGACAATGGCTGTGCTGCAGACCATTTCTGCAGGAACCTGGTTCAAAACACACCATTTCTTCTCCAAGAAAACGGCTGCTTCCAAATGGTGTTTGACTGGGCCCAGATCAAGGGGCAACCATGGCAACAACGTCTTTCCACATGGTGTGAAGAATCAGGTTGTGACGCATGGGTCATGCGATGGAAAACAACAGACATTTCCGAATACGCCCAACACTGGAATCGTGAGTGGAAGCATACTGCTGCGTTCGCTGGCATCTATCAGCGTTGGATGAACTGGTACGCCGAGCAGGGCATTGAAGCGATCAGTAGTGGAATGATCACCATGCGGAAAGTAAGCACTCGTTCCAGTTGGTTCAGAGCCGACGACGCCCCCCATGATTTCACCTCCGAAGTGGGTGATGACATTCAACAGCTTTTCGATTCCTCGGAGTGGCTGCAAGCCAGTGACCAGAGACTATTGAAAACATGCTTCAAGCTTCATCCAGCTGTCTGCCTTGATCAAAATCTAAAACAGGCATCGGGCGCGTGGGTCATTGAATCCGCCAGTCTACGTCGAAGAGACGGGATTCCCTATCACGGTGAGGTCGATTCACTGACAGCCAATCTGCTCCCACAATGTGATGGACACACCAGTTACGGTGACCTACTTGTCAGGCTCGCAGCAAGCAACCAGCGCTCGGTTGCCGAAATCACGCCGGTCTATCTCGATGTTTTGCGGCGTTTACTGAGACGCGGATTCCTGTTAGCAAACGAGACGGCACAGCCCCTACCAGCTCATGCAGTCATAGAGAACGCATGTACTCCCACTCATTCAGCCCCAGTCGCGACAAGTCAGGTGTGAGATCACAGAAAACAATACTCGGACAACCGGGCCTCTTGGCATCTCACCACGCGACGCACAGGAGTTAGTTCAATTGCACCAAGCATTCCGGTTTTGCGGCGTAATCAGTGGCAGCCCGCGTAACCGATTGTGAATCACCCCACGCCCGACCACAGCTGAGTTCAAGGAACAAAGATTGAAATCACCTTTGCAACAATCGTGACACACAACTTTCGGAAAGAAAAACTTGGTTTCATTTTAGGAGATTGCCCTGCGTGACCTACTATTCAGCGGGGGTTCAGTGCTATTTCAATAAGTTGGGGCAAGGCTCAAAACCAAACCTGCCATGGTGAACCCTGAGAAACGACGGACCTTCGATTTCTATCCGCTGGAGAG
>Ga0315315_10006072_pt1 | contig 11148 bp, 3 predicted proteins | sample M140m3416metaG_FD_203699 | JGI IMG/M metagenome (GOLD analysis project Ga0315315, IMG submission 203699) | Ammonia-oxidizing marine archaeal communities from Monterey Bay, California, United States - M1 40m 3416 | ecosystem: Environmental > Aquatic > Marine > Intertidal zone | place: USA... | reverse complement strand
TGCTGTCCTCCGCCAAACGCGATGGGATGTTTCCCTCTCACTCCAACGGGTACCTTTTCATCGCCGCGCTTGATACTTGTGTGAATGCTTTTTATTCCTTTTGTCGTTCGGCGGGCTGCTGTATCGCAAATCACCTCGGCAGCTAGCTTGCCGCTCAGAACGGCGCCCTCCATTGAACCAAGGTATTTCTGACTCGCGAAATCACCTGCCAGGACAAAGTTGTCGATGGGCGATTCCTGCGAAGGGCGGAACTTGTTTCTACCCGGGGTGGCGGCATAAACACTTCTGGGTACCCGAACCACAGTCGACTTCCTAACGTTAGCACCACCTTGTGGTGCTTCAGGACCTATTTCCTTAGGGAAGAGTCGCTCGAGCTCCTTAACAGTTGCATCAACGATCTCTTCGTCAGGCGCCGCGATCCAATTCTTTTCAGAACCTGCAATCGGAGAACAAGGCGCAAATACCAACTCCATCATGGATGCTTCATCGGATGCATATTCAGCACAACAGGTAGACATATCTGCGTAGACGGAGAGAAGAGGACTTCGCGAGAAGCATAAGCCGTCGATCGAAGACAACTTTCTATCAAACCAAATCTGCAAATTAATGACTGGGATTCCCTCTAATTCGTTGAGTTGCCGAAAATATGGCATTGAGGACCACTTTTCCGGGATGAGGCGCTTGACGACATCAACAGGCATAGCAGACACATAGTAGTCAGCTGTTACAGTCGTTCCATCAGCTAATGTCAACATTTTGACAGAGTTGTCAGGATTGACATCAATGCTGGAGATCGGCTTCCCGGTGACTACCCCCCCGCCACGTGCAGTTATGTGATCGACGATAGGCTTGCAAAGACGATCCGGCTGATTTCCATCCAAGAAGGCGGTCTGGGAACCGTCCGCTTCATTGATAAATCGGTTCATCGCTGTCAAAATCACTGTCATGGAAAGTTTGTCAGGATCGATGAAGTCCAGCGCCTTACCCATGGCGATGAAAATCTCCTCGTTGATTCGCTTTGGCATACCGTACTTTTCCATGAACTGTAAGACAGAAAGTTCATCCTGGGCATCGATAAAGTCCTGGCCCTCGATTAGCATGGGTAAGAGCCCGGGCACCATCTTGAGCTTTTCCTCTAGTGTGAGCATCTCTGTGTTGCCGAGAATTGCGGCTGCCATGTTAAAGGGGCTTGGGACACCGGGAGGAAATTTAAACGAGGTAAATTCGCCTGGCAGTTCCTGCATTGCGAAGGTCATCTGGTGTTCCTTCCACTGCAGTCGATCTTCGATGCCAAGCTCCTCGATTAAATTCATCATATTCGGGTACGCACCGAAAAAGATGTGCAGGCCGGTCTCAATCCAGTCTCCATCGGCGTCCTGCCACGCGGACACTTTACCCCCGAGGACGTTACGTGCCTCGTAAATCACAGGCTTGTGGCCAGCGTCTGAGAGGTATTTTGCGCATGCGAGACCGGAGAGACCGCCACCAATTATGGCGACAGTCTTGCTGCTCGATGCAGGAGATTTTTCGTCGGAAAATTTGCGAGAGAGGTCGGCTGCGTCACGAAAGTTCTGAGTCTGTTTTATTCTTGGCGGGGTTTTTAAGCGTGCTTGACTCATAGTCAGCGTAAAGGCATCAGCTGGCGCGAGCATACTGGCTGCTGCTGCTGCCATTGCTGCTGATACTACAGCGAGGCATCCTACCATGGTCCAAGCGAAGCGGAGGAGAAAGATTGTGTTGTGGAAACAAAAAGTTTGGGGCAATTTGTAAAGTATGAGCTCATCGATGATGCGGGTGTACATGATGTACTCTCTAGTACTATACGCTCGTAGTCCTTATGCAAAGTCAGGTGAGTACTATGATAGTACTTACTAGTAGTACATGTAAATCATGCGAAAATGCGAGAGAGGGAAAATTTTGTTGTTGTCAGGTCAGTATCATACAGTCAGCGGACTGACCACTGACCTCGTATGCTCGGACATGCATGTATGTGTACAACTACTCTAGCAGCTGTACGGACAGGGAGAACCCGAAGGTAAATTACAAGCTCTTTCTAATAAAAGTCAGTAGATGGTGCTTTTCCACCCCAGACAGTGTATCGTATGCATACTAACTACGACGTACTAGAGTAGTAGGAGTGTCGGATCGCACAGTCATGTGCAAAAAATATAAAATGGACTCAAATAGGTTCACAGAATTGGGCATCTAAGATTCAGCTTTGGCCACGTATTTGAATACAGTAGCTTCGAGTAAATCTGCAGCTAAAACTGTGCATGACATGGATTGGGCGGTATCGGCGTTAGCTCAGATCTACTCCAGGAGGTGCTGCGATGGATCTCTAGGATCAGATCAGCGGGGAGACCAAGTTCCCAAACAACGACGAGGACGAGGCCGGAGATATGAGTGTGTTCCAGTTGCTGAAAGAAAACTGGAAGTACAATGGGACGCATTTCCGTCGCAGAACTTTCTCACTTGGTCAATTTCTCAGCTGGGAAATGTTGCCATATTAAGTGTATATTGGCATCTTCAGCATAAACAGTGCATCGTAACCCCAATAAAAATTAGCACTACGGCAGAAATGTATGTGTTCGTGCCACGAGCTCTTTCTTCTTTAGGCCTTTGGAGGTACTGGGTATGTGTCAGGATTGTTCGCTGCCATTAGCTCCAGATATTCGCGTAATTGAGCCCTCTGTACTCTGGTGAGCTCCGGTGTTCGCGCTGTGCGGTCACCCTCAGCCCACGCGGCAAACTTTCTCGATTCTTTCAAGGACTTTGTCGCGCGTACGTGCGTCGCGTCCATGTCATCCACCATGATACCCCGGGAGAATTGGAAGTATGCGAATTTAAACGCAGATCCTGCGACGAAAACACTAGTTCCAATTTTGTAGAGGCGCTTCTGCTCTTGCGTCAATTTCCGAAGGAAACCAAACCTTACAGACATCGCTAATGACGCGCTGGTGCATCTCCGATACTCGTCAGCTGCCGGAAAATACGATGTATTTCAATATATGGTTGGGGTCTTTAGTTCTTCGGATGTACTGTAGCTTCGCGAGCAAAAAGGAAAGTGTGAACAAAAACATTATTCATACAAGATGCGAGCGTAGAATCCATACAGTATGCATAGTATGTACCACTATAGCATGCATACTACGAGTACTACCCTAGCTAGTATGCATAATATGCATATACCATTAGCAAGTGTAATCTTCAGCAGACACGCGCTCTGCGCGTGCCGATGATCCGGCAGGCTCCACTTATTTCCTGACCCTGGTGCTCCAACAGATCGATCTACTACGACTACTAGAGTATGCATACGACTCGTAAAGTACTAGAGCATTAAGTATGGATATTATTATTTATGTCTTCCGACATGGATAGCTATGTACTAGCTAGCTAGGGTATGGATAGTATGTATGTAACACGTACTACTAGAATACTAGCTAGTAATATGCATATTATTATAAATATGCACATACTCTAGAGTTATACTTAGTATGCGTCGTCATTTTTATTATTATTACTAGAGTACGAGCGTAGTATGCTTTGATGATGACGTCAAATTCTCTGAGTTGGTATGCATAATAAGTATTATGCGTACTCCTAGTACTATGCATACTAGAGTACGGATACTACTCTAGTATGCATACTAGAGTACGAGCTCGTAGAACTGATACAGTATGCGTAGAGGATATTCTATCTGTGACTCATTCGGGCTTTCCTTATCTCTCATCTCTCTCATTTCACATAACCTGTTTTATCCGTTTTGCTCTACTACTACTACTACTACTACTAGCTCGTATATTAATATATATATATACTAGTTCTAGGAGCGTAGTATATAAATAATGAATAGTAAGAGCCAGTAGAGTATGCATAATACACAGTGTATGCAGCTACACAAGAAAACAAGTACACTATAGTATGCATTGTACGAGCTCGTATGATATTATGCGTATGCATGTGCATATCACTTGAAGCCCGCCCGTAGATTTACATACGAGCTCGTACTAGTACATGGCACGATATATCTGACCTGTTCTTGCCTCGTTTATTTATCTCAGGAGTCACGTCGTCTCACCGTTGCATCGCTGCCCGAGTACTTATCTCACCCATACTTGCCTCATTTATTTAATTGTAGGAGTCGCGGCGTCTCGCCTTTGCATCGCCCCCCGCCACCTTCGTGCTATTCATACCTCAACCATAGGACAACCATAGGAAGAGTCATGCGGCACAACACTCACACGCTCGTCGTCTTGGCGCTCGCTTTGATTATCGTTTCTGGGCCTGTATCCTCATTCGTTCAAATTGCCGGCAGATATAATATGCATTCCTCGACCGTTCTATTCGGGAGATCAATCAAGAGGGGGCAATTAGCAGACAATATATCGCCTGGTTCGGTCATCAAGACTACCAAGAAAAGGAAGAAGGGCGGCGACTCGAAGAGTTCTTCTTCCGCGTCATCGAGTGCGGCATCAGCTGCTGGCTCCGGCGGGGTATCAAACAAGTTGTCGCAGTGGGCAGGGATCGATACTTCCGAGGATGCCATGGAGGTCGAGCTGCCATCAGTGGCAAGGACGAAAGGCGGGACAAAAAAAAGATCAAATCGGAAGGAACGAAATGCAGAGCGTCGTGCAGAGGAGTATGTACGTGCTGCCGCCGTGAACAATGCAATTGATGATCTCGACGACATCTTGAATCCAGTGGACGAAGAGGGTAAACCTAAGAGGAAGCGCAAGGTCGAGTATGATATGGATGTTGTTTTGGGAAATCTGAAGACATTGATTGACAATCCAAATCCAAATTCTGGCCTCCGGGTCCTTACAGCCGGCCAAAAACTGAGAAACTACAGGATGGCCTGGGCGGGATCGGACGAGGCTGTCTGCCACCTAGGGACGGGACTTCATAATGTTCCATTGGCAAGGTTGGAGGAAGTCTTCCTGACCTTGGGAAAGAATCGCATTGATGTGAAGGAGGTCATTCGTATCCTTGGACCATTCCCTAATATTCGAAACACACTAAAGGGAGGCACAAGGATCGGGAAAGAAAAGTCCCTGCTACAAATAGAGTACGATTCCATGATCGACGGAACGGGTAAGGAAATATTGGCGGGAACTGAGAAGAATAAAAAGATTGTTGACCTTGACGTTCTTTTCGCTGATGACGATGCAATCCTTTGTGTGGTGCCACCTTCGGATGCCGACAAGGGTAAGAATCCACTAGACGGCGGTGGGTCTATGGTGCTGCTTTTCTTTAATGAAGAGCAGATGGACTTGAAACTTGAAATGATGCGCGTAGCATAAAATATTTTTTGAACAATACGAAAGGCCAAATTTGATTCTATCGCCATAGTATGAAGAACTCTTGGTAAAAAACGCCTTAATCCAAAATGGCTCACATGGGCACATGCAAAAGGTCTTGGGGGAATTCTACGCCATATACATGTATTATTATTATATAGGAAGCACTTGTAAAATTTCTAAATTAGAAATCCAAAACCACGACCGGTCTAATATGCTGGCTACCGTAGACAGAGGAGAAATAATATTTTATGCTCGTATGATAGTTATTGGCAAACGGTCGAAAATAATTTTACTCATTATATTTCCTCCAAAATAATCCCTCGATGCGTTGCCTCCCCTCATTTCCTATCGAGGAATCAATCGGGAAAGCGCCCGTATATTCCACAGGATTAACGGGGGCATTAACGGGTGGTGCACTCCCGTCGATCTCAAAAATTCCCGACAGTGTCTCATATGCAAGCAGGGTGATACTGAACTGGAAAGACGTACGAAGGGTTCGAGGAATGCAACCCTTGAAAAATGCCGTAATTCCTTCCTGCTCATACATCTTTACTGCGCAGTCCCTTACCCCCTCATATGCAAAATTTCTGTTTCGGGGCACAACTTGAAGACGAGTCTTGATGCAATCGGCAGGCGAAGTTGCCATTGCCGCTGGTATACCCGCGAGAGTGCCTGAAATCATAATATCCCCCGACGAAGCGCCTATCCTACCCCCTGCCCTCTCATTATGGTCCACGAGATAATCCTTGCACGCAGCATATGTTGGGAAGTATATCGCACAGAATGGGATGTCTCGAAGCAAACATGCTCTTGCTCCTAGATACAAGCCATTGAACCCAAGTTGCTGCACAATCATCATTGATGACAAATGTTTGTTGGTGAAAGATCCAGCTTGCCCAGGTGTTCGAATAGGCCTCTCTCCTTGGAGCTGCAGACGAATCTTAATAAGCTCCATAGGATTGCTCACCAACACTTGACATGCTCCCGCAGTTGCTCCAGTCAGCACCTCGACTGGAAGATTAGTCGACGAGCCACCATCAGACACAGCGTCCTCTTTTATATAGACCTTGCGCAACATATCATTTACGGTCAGTTTGATTGCCTTTTCGGGGAAAATGCCGATCAACTGAGGAAGAAGTCCTCTGTAAAGGCCAACAAAGCGCTCAGACTTGATTACTGTGATGATGCAATCAACTGAATGCTTGTAGATCCTTTGCCCATCAATCCCGATACGCTGGTTCATCATTCGGGTTTTTACCAGATCAAGAGGAAAGAGAGCAGTCGCTCCAATTCCTGCTGCAGCTATGCCGATGGAGACGCGCGCGAAAACATTCCTTGCAGAAAACATCATTCCTTGTTCCTCAAAAATAATGTGATCGGCAGCGGCTTTTGAAGGAGGTGTATCTTTCTTAACGGCAAAGTCTGGTGGGGGTGCAAAAGTCAACTTCCCATCACGTCCGGCCACGGCTTCTAGACGAGGCGCAAATTCTTTTCCAAGTACAGATGATGTGTCGTCAGCAGAAATGAAACCGTTCTCGTCCAAATCAAAGAGACGAAAGATGATGTCTACTTGCTGACGAGACAAATGGTCTCCAAAGCCAATAGCACGATTTGCAACCTTCAAGTCATCGGAAGATACCGGTCCACCCTTAACCTCGCACGCTCTTTGGATGAGGCTTGAGATCCCTTGTAGCTGGCTTATAACATCCTGGAAGGCAAGGAAATCGCTGTACCGAAACTGCATTCCGCTCGTTGATCTCAAAGCAATACCCTTTTCTCCGTCATGGGGACTCTCAGCAGCCGCTAGTTCGTCATTGTCTCCTGGACCACTACCATAAATTGTTTTCAGTCGATTTGTCATCCCCGATGGCAACGTCCAGCCGCAACAAGTTGTGAGAACGCGTATGAAATTGTCAGCAGGGAGAAAGCCGCCGCTGGTGCCGTGCGACCGGATCTCATGTAAAAATGCTTGGCGCGCGATTTCTCGTTGATAGTCTGCAAAAAATTGAGGAAAGCTCAAATATTGAATAGAATGAGTTCCATCGCTACCAAAATGTCTTTCTACAAACTCCGAGGTCATATCGAAATAGTCCGTGCGTGCTGCCATTCCACCAGACTCATCTGGGGTGTGTGCTTCAAGAAAAGCCTTGAAATCGTCAAGATTAATCGCTCCACGCCTCCTTCTGTCCATGACTAAGAAAGTGATATCTATTTCTGGGTCTGGCCTTGCCATCAAAAGATGATACAAACAGAAATCAGGCAAATCGATGCGGAGGCCATCGTTTTTCCGCAAGATTCGAAACGTATTGGATATTCGAAGCCACGTGGCTTCGTCGTCGATCTCCTCGCCGTCCTTTTCGGCCATCGATCTAACGAACTCGTCCATAGTCATTTCGTCTTCTTTGGAAGCATACTTAGCAAACCTACTTTCAATGTTTTTGCTCCGTAGAACCCGCTCTCTGAGTGTTCGCGCCGGGACAACCCAGCACTCGACCATTTCCTTGGAAAGGGAGTCTGATTCTAAATCCGCCTCGGGAGAAGCCCTCATCTGCGAAGTACGCACTGTAGCGGAATGAGCACGATTGAAAAGAACAGCACCCTGCCCGAACATATTCCCAGGTCCTAAATTTGTAATGAATGCTTCTCGTTGGGGCGTCTGATGCCAAACCTCAGCATTTCCAGATCTTATGATATAGAGGTTCGCCTGATGCAGGTCATCGTTACTGGATCGATCTGTGGTCACTTCGAGCAATTGGTTTGAATAAGATGGAGGTGGCACGTCTTCCCAGCCATCCAGGTCAGCCTCGGCGAGATCTACTGACGCGTTAAACAGTTCCTCTTCTTCATCGTTTGGGCGAGGTGCCAAGTGATCTTCGTGCTTGTCGTCGTATCGTCCCTCCCTAATGATAACCGTTCCAGGTTTATATACTCTAAGGGTCGCTTCTTCTAGGAATCGCTCTATTTGCTCACTATCGAGACAGGTAAAGACAGATGAATTGTGCAAAGCCAAACGTATGAGGTTCTGGTCTTCTTCGCTCTTTTCCTTGCCATCGACCGTTGTCATCGCTGAGGTCAGCCTCGGCGGTGGTGTCATCTTGCCTTTGGCTTAGGTTTGTAATCTGGACATATATCATTTACGATTGAAATAGCCCTTTCCGGACACCTAGCGCTGGCATATGGCGTCCAATATCTTGCGTGGATAGAGCGAAGTTCGGTTGGTATTCAATTACTCGACTGTCGACTGTCGACTATCGCTGATCGCTTTTGGGTATCCATCGATCGGTCTATCATCTGACGACCCGACGACTCGACGACTCGACGATGCGTCGTCTTCGATCTTCGATTACATTGACGTGCAAATTCTCAAGTAAAATTCTGTCCAGAGACCAGAATCAGAATCAGCTGCAAAAATCCACAATACAGTACATGAAATAATAATAATAAAAGCATTTTTTCGTTTTCTCGTTGATCAGTGTGGTCCGTCTCTAAACGCGTGTGGGCCAACAAATCTCTGTAGGCAATGCATAATCGATAAAGTATCATGGTAGATCTGGCCGGTGCTAGATCGAGAAGAATTGTGGCAATTACGGTAATCCCCTTCTTGTTCCCTCGATGTCCCGCTTTCGCAGCCTTCTCCCCCTCACCTCCTAACGTCCTTCGACGTAATGGCCCACAGTGTCCGATTGTGGGGAGGGATATGACCTTAATGGTAAATGACGACATTGGAGGTCCATGTTTTGATAATTCCTTCCATGATTTTAAACCCGCGTGGAAGAAAACTGCTGGTTTCTTCTTCGTAGGGATCATTCTATTTTTCAGCAATGCGACTCCTCCAGTCCATGCTACAGAAACGTTAGGTTTATTCAATCTAAAAGCGTCGGCGGTGAGGCCAGAATCCTCGTCGGCGCAGGTTGGAAGTGGGAGTGGGGCACAATCATCCAGAAAGTCAGAGTATTATTCCATCATGAGATCGGGGTCGATTGAAGAAATTCGGGCTGCCAACGAGGCGTTGTTGGAACATGTTGTGGGGATTACGAATTCCATTTACTACGACAAGGCGGGCAGCTTTACATCTCGGGATTTCTCTGATAAATGGAGAGCCTTAAGAGTTTATGCCAAAGAAGGGGATACTGGCCTCAACAGATTGAAGGATGAGGACAAGAAAAGGGGGGAAGATCGTCTGGCTTGGCTGAAGAAGCAGCAGGTGGCACCAATGCCGGAAAGTGTTTTTGACAGTCGGGAAAGTGTTGTGGAGGGGATGAGGTGGATTGTATCGGAACTTAATGATCCCTACAGCAAATACTTGGCTAGGGAGGAGCTATGGGGCGAATTACACGGTACACCGAACATGGGCTTCCTTGGCCTGGGGGCAATAGTCGAAGCTCCTCAAGGCCCTTCCGTTCCGAGTGTAAAGTTGAACAAAAGAGCAAAGGGAAACCCAGGCAAAAGCTTTCTTACCGTAACAAGAGTAGACAATTTGCCCATAGTGACCGCAATTGTCCCCAATTCCCCTGCAGAAAGGGCTGGGCTTGTTGTTGGTGATAGGGTGATTGCAGTTGGCTCCGACAAGTTCTTGGGCTCTAGAGAAAAGGTGGCAACGAAATTGGAAAAGCGTTATAGAGCAGATAACTACATTGGTTATCCCGTCCTCACCATTGCAAAGCCAGTATTTCGCTTCGCCCCAGTTCAGAATCAAATAAGTGGCCATGAGAAAGAAGAATTGGTGGGATACAGGCCGATGAAAGTATCCATACCGACTTCTCTTGTCGAGCCGTTTCGGCTTTTCTCCAGGCAAGAATCTGAACCTTCGAAAGCTACGGTGTTGCCCGAAGTATCAGGAGGCAATTCAATTGTACAGTGGAAGCTTTTGACTGCAGAAACCTCTATCTTTAGCCGTGCTCACGGTGGCAGCATTCGGGGCCCGTTTGATTATAGAGGTGTTGGCTACATTCGTATGACAAGGTTTTCCAAGACAGCGACAAAGGATTTCACGAAGGCCGTGTCTGACCTCGAATCTGCTTACGCACAGTCTTATATTATTGATCTCCGCAACTGCTACGGCGGTGTGATTCAGGACGCCATGCTCCTAGCGAGCTCGCTGCTGCGCGATCCCAGCTCTGTACTGTGCTACACTATCAATGCGCGCGGGGGATTTTCTCCTCAGACGGTTGAAGATTTCGTTACGAACCCACGCTATCCTGGATACTTTTTGTCTCGTGAGTCATCGTCTGTAGTACTGGACCAGGTCAAGCGAGAGGGTCTCGAGGATTCTTCCACAGAGCAAAAGGATGGCATTCTTTGGGTACCGTCCACAAGCTACGTTTCATTGCACGAGCAAAGCATACAGAAAGGTCTGAGAAAGGCTTCGTACTCGGTCGCGGCGACGGGCGGTGGAAGCTCTAGCCAGGGAGAGTCTATCTTTGAATCTAGCACCTCGAAGCAATCCAATGTAAATGGTCGTCAGGGGGGGCAAAAGAAAATCGTCCTGCTAGTCAATGAAGGCACTGCATCTTCCGCTGAGATGTTTTCCGCCGCGTTGCGCGACAATCATCGGGCTGTAGCTGTGGTTGGGAGTCCAACATTTGGGAAAGGGTTGATACAGCACACTGTACCGTTACCCGATGGCGGCGGCTTGAGGTTGACGGTAGCCGAATATCTAACGCCAAAGCTCAGACATGTGACAACCATTGGGATCAGACAGCTAGACGGTAATTTTGTTGGCGGCATCAAGCCAGACATATATTGCCCGAGGAATGCAGGCATTTCTTCGAATGTCGGTGCAGATATATGTGTAGGAATTGCATTGGATGCGCTGGAAGATGCGAAGCTATACACACAGTACGAAGAG
>Ga0315315_10006071_pt1 | contig 11148 bp, 10 predicted proteins | sample M140m3416metaG_FD_203699 | JGI IMG/M metagenome (GOLD analysis project Ga0315315, IMG submission 203699) | Ammonia-oxidizing marine archaeal communities from Monterey Bay, California, United States - M1 40m 3416 | ecosystem: Environmental > Aquatic > Marine > Intertidal zone | place: USA... | reverse complement strand
ATCATTAGTTTCTATCTCTAAAAAATAAATACCTTTAGCATTTTCATGCAAATTTATTTGCTTTGTCTCCTCACCAACGCATTGATCTAAATATTTTAAATCATCACCTCTCCAGCCACTTTTAGTATTCTAATTTTCAAGTCTTATACAGTTTCAAATGTAAAGCTAATGCTAAATACATCTCTTGATGGGTTAGAATAAACGGCTAAGTTAGCATTGGTTTTTCAAGCATTGTACTAATATCTTTTACTTTATAGTTTTACTTCCCAACCTCTTCCATTTATTTTTTTCTTTTTTATTAAGAAATGATTAAAATTTATACAATATTTTTAAACCAAATCTATTATAATTGCAAATATTAAAATAAACATATGTTAAAACACTTCTTTCTTCTAGTTATAACGCTTTTTAGCTTTACTATTTTGGCACAAAACAATTACACTATTAGTGGATATGTGCAAGATGAATATTCAGGTGAAAATTTAATTGGGGTTTCAATTTATGACCAGCAGACATACAAGGGAACTGCTAGTAATCAATATGGTTTTTATTCTTTAAGTATGCAAGAAGGAGAATATACAATCATATATTCATTTATAGGATATAAATCTATTACAAAAAAAATCACATTAGATAAAGACCTAAGATTAAAGATAGAATTAGTTAGTGATGCAATATTAACAGAAGAAGTAATAGTAACTGGTGAAAGATTAGACAAGAATGTAAGCAGCTCTAACATGAGTCAAGCTAAGATCGAGGTGGATAATATTAAACAATTACCTGTAATTCTTGGAGAAGTTGATATTTTAAAATCAGCTCAACTTTTACCTGGAATTCAGTCGGGAGGAGAAGGGAATTCAGGTCTTTATGTCAGAGGTGGAGGTCCTGACCAAAACCTAATACTACTTGATGAGGCTGTAGTCTATAATGCTGCACATCTTTTTGGATTCTTCTCAGTATTTAATGCAGATGCAATCAAAGATATTAATATTATAAAAGGAGGCATGCCTGCAGAGTATGGAGGAAGACTTTCTTCGGTACTAGATATTAGCATGAAAGATGGTAATAATAAGCAATATGAAGTAGATGGCGGAATTGGATTACTCTCATCAAGATTAACAGTTCAAGGGCCTGTTCAAAAAGAAAAAAGTTCATTTATAGTATCTGGAAGAAGAACCTATGTGGATGTATTATCGAAACCTTTTATGCCTGAAGACAATGCATTTAGTGGTTCTGGATATTACTTTTATGATTTAACAACAAAAATTAATTATAGAATATCGGACAAAGACCGCTTATATCTGAGCGGATACTTTGGAAGAGATGTTTTCAGTTTTGCAAATACAGATAACGATATTGGAATAGAAATACCATGGGGAAATGCTACCACTTCATTAAGATGGAATCATTTGTTTCATGATAAACTATTTATGAATACATCTATTATCTTCTCAGACTATAGATTTGAATTTAACATTGCGCAACAAGATTTTGAATTAAAAATATTCTCTGGAATTAATGACTGGAATACTAAGGTTGATTTCTTATATCAACCAAACCAAAGAAATACCATAAAATTTGGTGCTAATTACACATATCATGAATTCACACCAGGAAATGCATCTGGAAAATCAGGGGAAGTTACATTTGAACCTGATGAAATTTACAAACAATATTCCAATGAAGGAGCCTTATATCTGTCTGATGACTTTGAGGTTTCTGATGCATTAAAGGTGCATGCAGGATTACGATACTCTTCTTTTCAACACAGCGGATATATAAGCTTTCGTGATTATATAAAAAATGATCTTACAGGAGATGATGATAACTATAGGCATATTGAACCAAGGCTCTCATTTAGATATAGATTATCCCCTACAAGTTCTATAAAAGGAGCGTACACACAAAACTACCAATACATTCATTTAGCAACAACTTCTAGCGTAAGCTTACCAACAGACTTATGGGTCCCAAGTTCTGCAGGTATCGAACCAAAGTTTGCTGATCAATATGCATTTGGTTATTTTAAAAATCTAAAAGATAATATGTATGAAACCTCAATTGAAGCATATTACAAAGAAATGACAAATCTAATTGAATATAAAGAAGGAGAATTACCTGAAGATAATACAAATTCAAGCAGTGATGATTCTTTTGCTTTTGGAGATGGAGAATCATATGGAGTAGAACTGCTAATAAAAAAAAATAAAGGCAAAACTACTGGATGGATTGGATATACCCTTTCAAAAACAACACGATTTTTTGATGATGTAAATGGAGGAAATCCATTTCCTGCTAAGTACGATAGAAGACATGATTTATCAATCACGGCATCTCATAAGCTATCTGAGAAATGGAATCTTAGCACGGTATTTGTATATGCAACTGGAAATGCAATTACTCTCCCTAGTGAGCGCTATGTAATTGGAACAAATGTGTACACAGAATATACGTCTAGAAATGGATTTAGAATGGACCCTTATCATAGACTTGATTTAGGAGCTACGTATACTCCTAAGAAAAAGAAAAAATTCCAGTCCTCATGGAACTTCTCTATATATAATGTGTATAGCAGAAAAAATCCATATTTTATTTATTTTGCACTAGAGCCCAATGATGGAGAAGATGGAAGTTTTTCAGAAGGAAATGTAACTCCAAAAGCTTATCAAGTATCAATATTTCCAATTTTACCATCTATTACATGGAACTTTAACTTCTAAATTATGAGATATTATTTATTTTTTCTACTAAGCCTTACTCTCTTCTCCTGTCAAGAAGAAATAACATTAGACCTGCCTCAATCAGAGGTTAAACTTGTGGTAGAAGGCAGTATTGAACCAGGATTTCCTCCATATGTTATTTTCAAAAAAAGTGAAGGATATTTTGACCCTATTAACACCACATCAATAGATAATATTTTCACAGATGTAGATACAGTAAAAGTATGGTGCTATTCAGAATCAGGAGAAATGGATACTGTTAGATATCTACAAAAAATATCTATAACTGACACGCTACCTCCTATATATACAGATGTAGATTATATTTTATCGGGAGCAGAAAAAAACTATGGATTTAGTAAAGAAAACAAAACTTATTATTTAGAAGTTAAATGGAATAATCAAACCATAACAGCAGAAACTACAATTCCTACTGCAACGGCACTAGATTGTCTTTGGGTGGAAAAAAGAGAGACGGCTGAGAAAGATTTTAAGTGTGATATCAGAGCAATTTATTCAGACCCTATTGATCAGCAAAACAATATATTGATTAAAAGTAAACGGCTACAGCATTTTACTTTTACCCAAAATGAGTGCGAAATTAAAGATAAGCCTGACGACATATTACAATTAGTAGATGCTGGATCAGATATATTAATTAATGGCGAGTCATTTGAAACTTATTTTCCAAGACCTAAAGAGAATGGATTTCCAACAGCAGCATATAATAGTTTACATACTAAAGAATGTGATAATGATTCAACAGTAGTATTTCCAGAAGATATAGTATTAATAAAATTTTGTCAAATTGATGAACCTGCAATGAAATTCTGGAGAGGACTGGTCAGACAAGGAGGGACAAATGCAAATCCATTTGCTGAACCAATAAATCTAGTAAGCAATATAAATGGTGGATTAGGCGTATGGGCTGGATATAGTCCAACATACTATAAAGTTCCTATTATAGAAGATATAGTCGTTAAAGATCAATATGACTCTTTAACAATACTTGATATATTTTAATTTAAAACAACAACCATGAATACAGATATTGAAAAATGTGAGGTGCTAATTATTGGTTCAGGACCTGCAGGATATACTGCAGCTATCTATGCAGCAAGAGCTGACATGAATCCAATTGTAATTCAAGGATTACAACCGGGAGGACAATTAACTACTACAACAGATGTGGATAATTATCCCGGCTATAAGAATGGCATTACAGGCCCAGAGATGATGGAAGACTTTAAAGCTCAAGCTGAGCGATTCGGGACTGATACAAGATGGGGAATGGTTACAAAAGTAGATTTTTCTAAACGTCCATTCAAGATAGAAATTGATGAAAAAGAAAACATCCTTGCTGAAACTGTAATCATTGCAACAGGTGCTTCTGCTAAATGGCTAGGGATAGAAGATGAAAAAAGATTAAATGGATATGGAGTGTCAGCATGTGCTACATGTGATGGCTTCTTTTATAAAGGAAAAGATGTAGTAGTAGTAGGAGCTGGGGATACAGCTGCCGAAGAAGCTACTTATCTAGCAAAACTGTGTACAAAAGTCACTATGCTAGTAAGAAAAGATAAGATGCGTGCCTCAAAAGCGATGCAACACAGGGTATTTAACACCCCAAATCTAGAAGTACTCTTTAATCATGAAACAAAAAGCATTAACGGAGAACCTGGCCCTGTAGGGGTTGAGAGTATAACGGCTTTTAATAATCAAACTAATGAAGACATAATTATACCCGCTTCTGGATTCTTTGTGGCCATTGGTCATAAACCAAACACAGATCTATTTAAAGGACAATTAGATATGGATGAAAACGGATATTTACTTGTTACTGCTGGAACTTCTAAAACGAAAATTGCTGGAGTATATGCTGCAGGTGATGTAGCTGACCATGTCTATAGACAAGCAATTACATCAGCAGGAACAGGATGTATGGCAGCTCTAGATGCAGAGCGATTCTTAGCTGATCAAAAATAAGAAATCACATATCTCTATGTAAGCATCTATTAATATAGAGACTCCTTTTATTTTGTACCTTTGGTTCTAATGAATGCTATTAATGTATTAATAAAATACTGGGGTTACACTGGGTTTCGGCTAAAGCAAGAAGAAATTATACAAAAAGTAATAAAAAAAGAAGATATTCTTGCTTTATTACCAACTGGTGGCGGAAAATCAATATGCTATCAAATACCCGCATTAATGAATGAAGGAATATGTTTAGTAATATCTCCTCTAATCTCTCTAATGAATGAACAATCTAAACACTTACAATCAAAAGGCATAAAATCAGAATTTATAAATAGCAGTATGCATCATTCAGAAATTGATAAAATACTTACAAATTGTATTTATGGTGGAGTTAAATTTTTATACCTCTCACCAGAGAAATTACAAAACAGATTGGTGCAGCAACGGATAATAGAAATGAGTATTAATTTAATCACAGTTGATGAGGCGCATTGTATATCAGAATGGGGACATAATTTTAGGCCTGCATATAGACATGTTGCAAAAATAAGAAGCATACTTCCCCAAACTCCTATTCTAGCACTAACTGCTACTGCTACATCTGATGTGACAAACGATATCCAAGAAAATCTTCTATTTAAAAAGAAAAACCTAATCAAATCCTCTTTCATAAGAGCAAACATGTCATATGTGATAGAGAAAAAAAAGGATAAACAGTACCGATTACTTAGATTATTAAACAAAGTGAAGAGCTCTGTGATTATTTATGTAAGAACAAGAAAGGAGACAGAAGAACTGTCAAGTTTTCTAATTACTAATAACTTCTCAGCTAACTACTATCATGCTGGACTATCAAATGATGAAAGGAATAAAAGACAGGAAAAATGGACAAAGAATCAAAGCAGAATTATAGTCGCTACTAATGCGTTTGGAATGGGCATTAATAAAACAGATGTTAAACTTGTAGTACATATGTACATACCCGCAACAATTGAAGCTTATTTCCAAGAAGCTGGAAGAGCTGGCAGAGATAACAAAACTGCTTATTCTTTCTTAATTGTAAATGATAATGACATCTCAGAAAATAAAAAATTATTAGAACTAAAATACCCAACAATTAAGGAGATTATTAAAGTATACCAAAATATTGCAAATTATCTTCAAATTGCGTTAGGAGATTTTCCTGAGAGCCCTATCCCTTTTGACATCGGTAAATTTAGCCATCGATATAAAATCAACAATACAAAAACCCATAATGCTCTTAGATATCTAGAAAGAGAAGAGTTAATAAAAATTTCTAATGCCCCACATAGCCCTTCAAAGATTAAAATAAATATTAGCATAACGCAGTTATATAATTTTCAGATAAGCAACAAATCATATGACTCTTTTATAAAATTCTTATTAAGAACTTATAATAATATCTTTAATCATCTTGTCATAATAAATGAAAAAAAGATCGCGAACCACCTTAACTGTTCAAAAGATACAATAAAGAAAATATTAACGAAACTTAAAAAATTAGAAATTCTAGAATATCAAGAAGAAAATACTCTTTCACAACTTATCTTTTTGCAAGCACGAGCAGATTTAGAAACTCTACAACTAAATGAAGAAGAATGGGAAAAAAGGAAATATCATGAACAAAAAAAACTTAATACTATTATACATTATATAAACACGAAAGACACTTGTAGAAGCCAATTCTTATTGAACTATTTTGGGGAGAAAATATCAGAAGAGTGTGGAGCCTGTGATGTATGTATAAATAAAAAAAGAAACAACACATAGCTTCTATTAAAAAAACAATAAAACGTAAAGAGAAATACAACGAGAAAGAATAGATTTGTGATATGAAAATTATATTTTTTGGAACACCAATTTTTGCAGCAAGAACTCTTGAATACTTAATTGATGAAAAATATAAGATAGTTGCAGTAGTAACACCTCCTGACAGCAAGAAAGGACGTGGGAAAAAACTAACAGCATCCCCAGTTAAGGTATATAGTAAAATGAATAGTATCCCTGTTCTGCAACCGAAAAAACTAAGAGATACTAATTTTGTAAATACTCTAAAATCTTTTAATGCTGATTTATTCGTTGTGGTTGCCTTTAGGATGCTGCCAGAAATTATCTGGCAGATTCCAGAAAAAGGAACAATAAACCTTCACACATCCCTACTACCAGAATATAAAGGTGCAGCTCCTATAAATTGGGCTCTTATTAATGGAGAAAAGAAGAGTGGCGTGAGCACTTTCTTTATTAATAGTAGGATTGACTGCGGAGACATCTTATTACAAAAAGAGATTACTCTATCTGAAGAAATAACTGCCGCTCAACTCCACAATAACCTAATAAAGGAAGGAGGAAAAATATTGGTTAATACTATAGAATCAATTAATAAAAGCCTTGTAGTTGGAACACCCCAAAAAGATAATCAAAGGGTATTGGAAGCTCCTAAGATAACAAAAGAATTATTACGAATTAATTGGAATAAGGACGCTAATGAAATACATAATCTAATACGAGGGCTATCACCTCTATTAGATGATATGACTCTACTCAAGGATGTTGCTATCTGCCCTTCAGCTTGGTTTTTTCTTGAAGATCCCGAAGGCCATCTAAAAAGAATCAAAATACACAGAACAAAAGTTATTAGCTCAAGCTCTGAGCATGTCGCAATATTAAAAACTGACAACAAGAGCTATTTACATATTATTACCAAGAAGAATACAATTTCGATACTTAATCTACAAGCTGAAGGCAAAAAACCTATGAAAATTCAACAATTCTTACAAGGAAATAAAATAACTGAAAAGCATAAGATAGCATGAAGAAACCAATGCGCCAATTAGTTGAACACCTTAAAAAATTTGTAGTTGATGAAAGGAAGGAACTTTTTGAAAATAAAATTAAAGAAAGAACAAAACATCTAACAATTGTACTTGAGAATATATTCCAGGGAAGAAATATATCTGCTTCAATAAGATCGGCTGACTGTTTTGGTATTCAAGATGTAAATATTATTGAGAATGATAATTACTTTAATGATGATCCAGAGGTTTCAATGGGTGCGGAGAAATGGATTACAACAAAAAGATATAATAATAAAAAACATAATAGTCTTGATGCCATTAAAGATTTAAAATTAAAAGGATATCAGATAATTGCAACGACACCGCATAATACAGACTGCGATCTATATGAACTAGACGTCACAGAAAAAAAAATGGCTTTGTTCTTTGGCTCTGAATTGAATGGATGTAGCAAAGAAACTTTACAACTGGCAGATAAAAGAGTGAGGATACCAATGTATGGATTTACAGAGAGCTATAACATCTCCGTTTCAGTATCATTATGTTTACAACACTTAACTTACAAGATGAGACAATCAGAGATTGACTGGAAATTATCAATAGAAGAACAAGAAAATGTAATGCTAAAATGGCTAAGAAATAGTATTAAATCATCAGAAGGAATTGAAAAGCAGTATATGAATAAGTTCAATACAGAATAATTCATATCTTTACAGAAAATTAAATTACTATGGGAAGAGGAGATAAAAAAACAAAGAAAGGGAAAATCTTCAAAGGAAGTTATGGAGTTGCAAGACCTAGAAAAAGCGATTCACCAATAAGTGTTACTACAAAGAAAAAAAAGGAAACAACAAAGAAAAAAGCAACTGCAAAGAAAAAAGTAACTGCAAAGAAAAAATAAGCATCAAGGAGCTAATCTTTTCTTATCCCAACTCTCTCCATTAAATTCATATAGGATTCTATCATGTAGCCTTGAAGGTCTCCCTTGCCAAAATTCAATCTGATTAGGGATAATATAATAACCTCCCCAATGTGATGGACGATTAACTTCCTTTCCTTTAAACTTATTTCTTAATATCTCTAGCTCATCAGCAAAATTATAATCTAAATCTATAGCTCTACTCTGATTACTTAAAAACGCTCCCATCTGGCTTTCCCTAGGCCTTCTTTTGAAATAGATGTCAGACTCTTCAGAACTTATTTTCTCTGCCTTACCACTTACTCTTACCTGGCGCTCTAATTCTGACCAATAAAAATTAAGTGCCACATAATTATTATCATCAATATCAATTGATTTATCACTTTTATAATTAGTAAAGAAGACAAAACCTTTCTTGCTAACATCCTTTAAGAGGACAACACGAGATGATGGCTTATTATCATGACTAACTGTAGATAACACACAAGCATTTGCTTCTTTATTAATTTCTAATATATTACTAAACCATTTTAAAAAAAAATCAATAGGATGGCTATCCAAATCTTTAAAATTAATCTCAAATTTCTTATAATCTACTCTGATATTTTTAAAATCCATGATATATTTATTTTCAAAATGTATCTTTACAAAAGTTTAACAAAGGTATCTTAATTATGCATAATATCAAGAAAGGACAATTATTAATTTCAGAGCCTTCTTTAAGTGATCCGACATTCTTCAAGAGTGTAGTACTACTTATACATCACTCAAATGATGAAAGTATTGGCCTAATATTAAACCAGCCTACTAAGATTAATCTAAATCAAATATTAGATAATATACCAACAATAGATTTTCCGGTATATATAGGAGGACCAGTTGAAAGAAAATCAATCCACTTTATTCACACTTTAGGAAATATTATTCCTAACACAAAAGAGATAAGCAACGGAATATCATGGGGTGGAGACTTTAACAAAATAATCAGTCTAATGAAAGAAAAAAGAATCTCAAGAAACCAGATTAGATTTTTTGCAGGATATTGTGGCTGGGGTGAAGGACAACTAAATAATGAAGTTATAGAGGATGGCTGGATAATTCATCGCTCTAACATTAATAAATGCATGCAATATTCAAATGAAAAACTCTGGAGTGATTTAATCAGAAAAAAACATTCAAAATATGCTATCTGGACAAATATGCCTAAAGATCCGAGTTTAAATTAATTAACTTCTTCTGAAGAGAACTAGCTACAGAAAAAGATTCAAACATTATGGACTCTATGCGCTGCACTGATGTAACCCCCTCTAATGCATTAGTTATAAATACTTCATCTGCATCTAAGATTTCATCACGTGAAATTGATTTTTCAATGACATCTAACTTATTATTAACCCATCTTCTCATTGTTCCATCAACACAACCATCAACAATAGGAGGGGTATAAATATTATTATTCTTCAAAATAAAAATATTAGCATTGGTGACTTCAATTATATTACCCGATTTGTTTAGTAAAATTGCATTATCAAAATTATTTTCAGACGCATAAATAGAAGGAAGAATATAAATTAATGAATTAGAAGATTTAAGTTTTGAAAGGGATCCTGAAGCCTTATACTCTTGACCATAGAAACATAAACTAATTGCGTTATTTATTTGATATGGAAAACCTTTACTACTAATTATAAATAAATCTGATTTATTTGATGCGGGCAAGTACCTGCCTGATCCAATCCTACTAACATGGATCTTAATACTGCCATTGATGATATTATTCACTTTTAAAAGATGAGAAATATTTTGTTTTAAAAATAATTCTGTATAGTCCTGCTCCAATCTTAGAACCTTTAGCGCAAGCTTAATTCTATCAAAATGAAAAGAGAGATTAAAGGGTTGTGAATCTAGTATCTTCACTGTTTCAAAAAAGCCATCACCATAATTAAAGGATCTACTATTAATTGATATAGAGATATCATTCTCTAATACAAATTCCCCATTATAAAATACAACTTTCATTCTTGTAATTATTTGTAATTTGCGAACCTACAAAAAAACTCTTATGAAGAAAATTTTAGGACTTATTTTTCTTTTTTTCAACTTAACAATGCATGCGCAAACCCAGATAAAAGGAACTGTCATTGATGGACTAACTAAAGAGACTCTAATTGGCGCTAACATAAGTATAAAAGGTACAGAAAATGGCACTGCGACAAACTTTAATGGCGAATATATTATTACTCACAAGGGGACACTTCCTGTATATATAAATGTAAGTTATATAGGATACAAAAGTATAGAGATTGAAATAAGAGAGAAAAATCCTGTTACTATAAAGCTATTTGCTGATAGCAAAAAATTAAAAGAGGTTAAGGTGATAGACAACAGAATAACACAAAAACAAAAAGAAGCTGCGCTTACGGTAGAATCTCTTGATATGATGGCAATACAAGAGACCCCTTCTGCTAATTTCTATGACGGCTTAGGAGCTCTCAAAGGAGTAGATATTACAGCTGCCAGTCTAGGCTTCAAAGTAATTAATACTAGAGGTTTTAATAGCACTTCTCCTGTGCGCTCTCTACAAATCATTGATGGAGTAGATAACCAATCACCTGGACTTAATTTCTCTTTAGGAAATTTCTTAGGATCTTCTGAATTAGATATTATGAGAGTAGAAATCATACAAGGAGCTAGTTCTGCTTATTATGGACCG